>TARA_R110000868_G_scaffold3410_2_pt1 | contig 11042 bp, 8 predicted proteins | sample TARA_R110000868 | Tara Oceans TARA_R110000868 (sample SAMEA4397489) | marine metagenome | biome: Polar Biome; feature: [SRF] surface water layer (ENVO:00010504); material: water (ENVO:00002006), including particulate matter (ENVO:01000060) such as... | depth 5 m | reverse complement strand
ACTGCAACCCCGGCGGAGGCAGCAGCACTGTCATTAGCAGCGTCAACAAGTCCACTGCTTATCTTAAGAAGTGCGATTTGTGTAGTACCAGTCAAGGTAGAATCGGCTGAAGTTGCACGAGCGTTAATCAACGTCGTCAAGTTAGCAGCGATGTTGGCATCTTCTGCCAAGGCATCTGAAATCTCGTTAAGAGTATCAAGTGCGCCTGGTGCACCATCAATCAAAGCAGCGATTGCTGCGGTAACGAAAGCTGTCGTAGCCACCTGAGTGGTGTTCGTTCCGACAGATGCAGTAGGTGCTGCAGGTGTGCCTGTGAATGTAGGTCCAGCAACTGCTGCCTTAGTCTCAACAGCAGTTTCAATCTCTTGAAGTGCTTGCTTAACTGTGCGGCTGTCGCTGATGGTTGAACCAGTGAAAGTAGCCAGACTTGTTTCATCCTTAGCAACACCCGTAAGGGTTACCATATTGTCGATGTGAGTTTCGTTAGCAGCGATTGCTGTGTCTGCGTCACTCTCGTTACCATCTACATCAGTTTGAACTGCTGCGATTCCTGTCTCAATCTCTTGAAGTGCTTGCTTAACCGTACGGCTATCAGAGATAAGGCTGCCTGTGAAAGTACCAAGATGGGTTGCATCTTTGGCTACACCAGTCAGTGTGACTGCGTTATCAATGTGAGTCTCGTTGGCTGCAATTGCAGTATCAGCGTCTGACTCATTGCCATCTACATCAGCTTGAACTGCTTCAACCTTGGTTTCAAGCAACTGAAGAGAAGCTTTAATTGTCTGGTTGTCTGTAATAGTAGCGCCAGTGAAGGTGCCTAGATGAGTTGAGTCTTTTGCTACACCAGTAAGCGTTACAGCATTATCAATGTGAGTTTCATTGGCATTGATAAGATTAGTAACTGTCGTGCTAAAACTTGCGTCATCATTAAGAGCAGCTGCTAATTCGTTTAACGTATCTAAAGCACCAGGTGCTCCGTCAATTGTGTTGGCTACAGCTGTAGTTACAAACGCAGTAGTAGCAAGCTGTGTAGTGTTAGTTCCGGCTGATGCTGTAGGAGCAGCAGGAGTTCCGGTAAATGTAGGCCCTGCAATATCTGCCTTTAATGCAGTAGCAGTGTCTCCATCTGATTCGTTAGTATCAACATCAGATTGAACTGCTTCAACCTTTGTCTCTAGTTCTTGAATAGCCTGCTTAATTGTGCGAGAATCACTAACAGTGCTACCTGAGAAAGTCCCAAGGTCAGTGCTGTCTTTGGCGACGCCTGTCAGTGTAACTGCATTGTCGATGTGAGTTTCGTTAGCAGCAATAGCAGTATCTGCATCGCTTTCGTTTCCATCTACATCAGTCTGGACAGCTTCAACTTTAGTTTCAAGAGCTTGGAGAGCAGCTTTGATGGTAGAACTATCAGCGATTGTGCCACCTGTAAAAGTAGCAAGGTGAGTACTATCTTTAGCAACACCGGAAAGGGTTGCAGCGTTATCGATATGTACTTCGTTGGCAGCGATTGCTGCGTCTGCATCTGACTCATTAGTATTGACATCAGTTTGAACGGCTGCAATTGCGTTGTTCAGTGTGGTGAATGCGTTTGCATCATCATTGATTGCAGCTGCAAGTTCATTCAAAGTATTGAGAGCACCAGGAGCACTATCAATAAGAGCAGCTACTTGAGTATCGACATATGCACGAGTGGCAGTGTCAGATACAACAAGAGCAGTAGAGCTAAAGTCGTACTTAAGAATGCCTTGATCTGCAGTAATGCAGATGTTGGTCTTGCCAGCAGTAGGCTGCCAGCCGCCAGAAGCTGCACCCAAAGCCAGTGCTGCATCAGCTTCTGCTTTGGTTGTAAACAATCTTGTGCAAAGATTGTATTCAGTGCCTGCTCCCCTGAGTGACAGATTGTCAACTCCAAGAGTTGTAATAGCAGTCATTTGTTAGCCTCCAGAAAAATTTGAAACATAAAGATAGCCGGTAGCTAAACCAGCTTGAAGATGGCGTTCTTCATCGACGGTTCTCGCTGTTGTTATTGTATCAATATTGGTCTGTAGCGTAATAACAGCGGCAGCGCGAGTTGTTGTCTCAGCAGTTAATAATGTCTGAGTAGTAGGGTCACTGTATGAGGATTTTGCTTCAGCAGTATCGAGACGAGCACTCAATGCTGTATCTGCAGATGTCCTTGCTGTTGTTTCAGCAGTTAATAGTGTCTGAGTAGTTGAATCCGCTTCAAGTGTTGTGATGCGTCCACTTAATGCTGTATCAGCTGTAGTACGCGCAGTTGTTTCAGCAGTTAATAGTGTTTGAGTTGTTGGATCTGTATAAGAAGATTTAGCTTCTGCTGAATTTAAACGGCCAGCCAAAATGTTATCAGCACTTGATCTAGCAACTGATTCGACTCCAAGTGCAGTAGTAATAGACGTTTCGTTAGCATCAACGTCAGCTTGAACTGCTGTAACGTTAGCGTTGATTGTAGTAATGAAATCACTGTCATCACCAATTGCAGCTGCAATTTCATTAAGAGTATTGAGTGCAGCAGGTGATGCGTCAATTACATCAGCAACTGCAGCAGTAGCAAATGCTTGTGCTGCAGCCAAGTTTGCAGTATCAGCAGCAGCACGAGCAGCTGCTTCAGCATCTAGCTGTGTCTGAATGTTAGATGTAACTCCATCAAGGTAGTTAATCTCAGCACCGTCAGCTGTAATAGCAACGCCACCAACTTTAAACCCATCTGCTAGGTCAACACTTTGGTTGAACTTAAACTCACCACTGCCACCATTAGCAGTAAAGGTTGGATGACCTGTGCTGCTGTTACGAGTAATCTGAAGCGTTTCAATATTGTTTGGGTAGAACACAATATCGTTAGTAGCACCTTTAAATTTAAGGTGACCACCAGCTGAGTGAAACTCAGGTGAATTAATCCTAGTAGTAAATGTAGGGTTATCAATCGTAGCCCTGAGATCTACAGCAGCTTGAACTGCTGTTACAGCTGCTGCTCTAGCAGTAGTTTCTGCTGAAACGCTAGCTGTCAAAGTTGTGACAAAGTTAGAGTCATCACCAATGGCTTCAGCTAACTCGTTCAGAGTATTAAGCAGATCGGGAGCACCACCAAGCAAGTTATTAACTGCTGTATCTGTATAGGTATTTGCTGAGGCAAGTGTTGCTACATCACCAGCAGCGAAGTTCACTTTGATTTGATTATCTTCAGTTACTCTATCGTTAGTAGCTGAGTTAATCAATGCCGTCAAGTTAGTGACAGCAGCAGTACGTGTAGCTGTTTCTGCTGTCAAACTTACTGTTGTTGCATTACTAAGAGTAGTAATCAGTGCTTGTACATCTGATAAGCCAGCAATGACAGTGCCGCCAGCAGTGACGCCATCGTGAAGTCTCAACGCCTTAAGTGTGGTGTCAACGGTGAGTTCACGGATTGCACCTGTGAAGCTCCCGTGTTCGGCGGTTGTCCCGCCTCGCAGTTGCAGTTGTGAAGCCATGGTTATCAAGTATTAAGGTCGAAGGAATCTGTGGCAAGGTTTAGATCGTAATGAGCTGTTGCCTCTGCCAAGTTGCCGAGATCAAAGAACGGCTTAAGTTCGGTGTAGAGAATACGGAAGGTCTCTGCTGGGGTTGTGCTGTAGATGGACTTAAGTCCGCCATTCATTTCTCTATAAGCAATCTTCTGCTTAGCAGAGATTGGGTAGATAAACTCTGCTCTTACATCCGTAGTGCCGTGCATTGCAAGGCCCATTCGTTTGATACTACGGTGATGCTTAACATCAAATGTTTTGTCACCGTCGTAGTCTGCTGTAAGCATTAGATCGTAATCAGCAGGGATGATGAGGTCTAAGTCACCACCGTCACGAGTTACGTGTATTCGATTAACTCGAATGTATTCACGATTCTTGCCGTTTCGTTCCCACCATTTAGGAAACAGAACTGTTTTGTCAACGTCAGTATCTTCATAGAAGAATACTGATTTGTTGTCAGTATGCAGAGAGTCGTTACCTCTAAGTTTTAAACTAGCAGGAGTTGGCATCTATTTTATATGAGCCGTCTTTACTATTGTATCTATTGAAAACTAGCTTCTATTTAATCACAGAGTATTACTTGAGAAGACGCATTGTCCAAAGAATTTAGTTGATGCCCCATTTACACTGATGAACCTGACTCTGCCATCATCTAACACTACACACTGTGCAGTAATTGATTGATTAGAATTAATCAACGTAAATACTGGCCATTTGTGATACTCAGGTCTGTATCCTTCAGGAAGCGTTCCGACTGTATCTCCTACGCTAATACTTGCACTATTCTCTGCATCAACAACTATAGCCACCATTCCAGCTGAACTCTTAGAGTACTGTAAAAGAAAGAAACCATCTAATGTAGAACCTACGTTTGACTGCTGATTCTGAGATAGCCATGTAGCACCTAATTGCTTATCCGATTCAGCAGTAATTGCTGCAGCTACTGACTCTTTAGTTTGTAAACACTTAGCATCTCCAGTTGTATCTCCTTCGTAAAGTAACTGCGCTGCTGCAGAAATTGGATGATACAGCTGAAGACAAACAGCACTGGTATTTACAGGCTGATCAACAGTGCAGCCTCTAAGAGTAAAGCCTCTACCTATTGTAAGACGACCATCAAGCGCCATTTGTGCAGCAACTGCTACAGAAGTTTGTGTTGTAATAGTATCATCTAAATCATTTGGATCATTAGAAGGTACAACTGAAGTAAATGCTTGAGTAAGTAGACCTTGATTACGCAAGTAGCCTAGTGTTACCGGTGTTGCATCAGGTAAGTTAGAAGCATTAGTGTACTGGGTTCCCCAATTTGGATACATATAAATACGCTTACCATAAGTTGCGCTATAGCTATATGTAAATACTTGGTCAAGACTGTAGCCTGGCGCTCCAATGGCCATTGTGAAAGAAGGACTAGGAGAATCACCATTAACAAAGATACCGCAAGTACCGCCGTTACTGCCTGAAGTAGTTTGGAATTGTAGATGCCCTGGTTGAGTACGATTCCATAAAGTACTATTGTTATTGGTAGTCTTAATTGCTAAACCAGGTTGAAAATCCCCCAAAGGTGCGTCTATGACTACACGACTATTGAAGGTATCACCAGGGCCTGATGTGTTAAAGGCGCCAGTTACAGTTAAGTCCCCACCTACGGTTAAGTCAGCACCCGTTGTAACATTACCAGTCAATGTACTAGTAGTACCTACAGATAAATTATTTCCAGCTTGAACCGTGCCAGCTGCATAGATGTTAATACCTGAATAATCAAAGTTGTTAACTAAATTAGTATTAACAGTTACTGCAGTTGAACTGATTGATAAACGTTCTCCTACAGATGAAGCAGTATCTCCTGTCAGTATCTTTAACGTAGAGCCTGCTGAGCCATAGCATCTTAGATTCTTATTAGCATTAGGACCTGCTAGTGATATTGTGCTGTTTGTTTCTAAAGCACCTGATGGATATGCACTTAAGTTTGTATTACCATCTTTGTCTTTTACATATAAACGACCAGCGCCACCAGCAGCTTTGTCTTGAATAATTAAGTTACCTGATGATGACTGTGAACCACCATCAGCATTGATTGTGCCGCCAGTCGTTGTTAGAAATTGAGTACTATTATTAGCTACGGTTAGTTCAAGCGCATCTACCTCATCATTTAAATCTGCAATGTCACTTACAACTTGATCAGTTGCAGTTGTACTTACAACATACCAGCGGTCTTCAGTAGCGTCATACTCGTAAGTGACTCCATTATTAGTCCACGGTTGGGAAGTATCAAGTGGGAATACGGCTGCCATTTATCTAGCTATGAAACTCTTATTACTATTTTAGGGTGTACCGAAAACTGCTGCTTCAAGTGCATCGATTCGAGCAATTTGATCTTGAATCACACCTGCTTGAGATGTTACTGTACTGTTTAAATCTTTTAATACTTGAATAGGTACAGACGTAGGAACCCAAGCACATACACCATTAGCATCACAGTAATAGAAGTTAAGTTCAAGAATATCTGTGTTATACCAAAGCTTGTAATTACCAATAGGATCTGGTGGACTATCACCTTCCCAAATAATATCTTCTATCTCGCGCATGCTTACGGTGACAACCCATTTGCCAGGATCTGCTTTCCATTGATAGGTACTACCAGTGATTGGGTTTGTAACTGTTTGTGTTACAGCAGGATCGGGAAACTGAAATGCGGGCATAGTATTAAACGCTTGCTAGTGCTGTAAGAAGATTTGCTTTAAGAGTATCGAAGTCTGTTGAGTTAGACACTCCCTGACGCATTGTTTCAAAGGCAGATTGATATTTAACAAGTCTATCCTTCACATCTATTGTATTCGTTAAGACACGACCGTTATTATTATTGGGCTGAAAATCAGCAAGATACAACTGACTACAAGCAGGGCCATCTTTAGTAATACTAAACACTTTGTTTGTGTCGTTATAAACCCAACAGAAGTCTTCATTAGAACTGAAGTCCCATTCGTATTCCCATAGCTTTTCGTTAGTACCAAAGCTTGCGTAATTAGCAGTTGTTGAATTGGTACGATACTTATGAGTGTTGTAGCTGTACCATTTCTCTGCACTGAAATCAAATGCAGGATTAGCCATATCCGTTCTATTAACTACAAAAGCACCAGATAGTGTGCCTCCTGTTGTTGGCAGATAATCAGTTGTAATCTTGCTGATTGATGTATTGATATCAGCTTGAGTTACATAAGCAGACAAATTAGGCTGTGCTGCCGCAATGCTTGCTGCTACAGCAGATGTTGTAGGCAACTGTGTTACTGCTGTTTCAAGTTGTTGTAGTTCTGCTGCTGTTGCGTATTGACTAAGACTACTGAGACTCGTACTAACAGCATTAATCTGTGATGTTAATGCACTTACACTATTAGTTACTGATGCTGTAGTGGCATATGGAGTTACATCTACAGGAGCTGGAATACTGTTTACCTGTGCTTGTACTGCATCAAGCTTTGATTCTATTGCTGCAGTTGACCTCTGCTTACTTTGTAGGCTCTCAACACGAGTATTAACATCATACAATGCTGTTTCTCGCAGCGTCGTCTCTGTTGCTATTTTTGCTTGTAGTGTAGCAATGTCATCATCGTATGAATATGCACTAGCTGTAGGAACCCATTGTCCGCCATCGTCATCTTCATACCAAATGCTCATCTCTAGGGAGCTGGTGTCGTACCATAGTGAGCCTGCTCTAGGAATTCCATCATAGGCTTCTCCCATAAAGACTTGATTAAAGTCAGAAGCAAACGTATCTAATTCCGTAAGCGCATCGTAAAGCCAAACGTTATAGTCTGACTGAACTTTAAATGTTGCTGGGTCTGGGTCAGGAACAATATTGAACTCATTGCTTGCTAAAATCTTTGGCGCTACTGAACCTAAAGGTAATGTAAGAGTTGTTTGAAATGCCTCAATCAATCCATCTGTTATTAGCTTCCAAATTGGACGACCACCTGCTAAGGGGTCATCTGTAAAGCCACCACCACTAGGTAACTCAAACAAACCGTCAAATATAAATAGATTATTGTTTGCTGAGTCCCACCAGAATTGACCTGGAATTGGATTTAATACTTCAGGGCTAATAGAACTATTAGTGACAATTGCTAAACCGTCAGCTCCGTTTGTTTGATACCACTCGTCTTCTAGAGATACAAAGAGCCTACCTTGTCTTGTATCAAACCACAGAGACCCATCAGGCAGAGGTGCACTAACATCCCACTCTGGCTTACCATCAATATCAATAATGATCTGACCGTTGCCTGGATCTGGACCTGCCTGTACAGGAGGCGCAGACTGAGATAACGTCAGGTCTTGAATGGCTGAAATAATTCCAGCAAAGTTCTCTGGATATGACTTAGGTATTAAACCATTCTGTACTTGAATATCCTGAAATGCTGTGATGATTCCACCATAGCTTTCTCTTTTATTTGCACCTGGTTTGAAATATAAGCCGACAGCAGGATCCCATACCTGGATACCTTGTGCGTTATAAGAAGGCATCCCCTCTTGAAGTGTGCTTTCTGTACTTTCAGAGTCGTAGGATGTAGTCACAAGGTTTTATAAATACATTTATATCTATTGTATCTGCTTAGAACTTACTGTTTAACACGACATATGCTAGCTCTGTCTCGTCAAGATTAAGACCTTGAGCTAGTGCAAATATAATTTCAAGCGTTGTTAACCCACCACGCCTGTAAGAAGCACCGAACTCTTCTCCTACTTCTGCTATGTCTTCTGCAAGTTTTGCTTCAAACTGCTCACGTGCATCTACAGTTGGATAGCTAGCTGGCTCTCTTACTTTTAAATGCTCAATGAACATTGTTGCAATTGTATGCTTACACATCTTGAAAGACATACGATCTTTCCTGGTTTCCCAGCTTTCCATTTTACCGGCAGCTGCACCTAGTCCAATCTGGTCATAGTCTTTACGTCCTTGTGCTGTAGGTAATGGATAGCGTCTCTGCCTGTTGATCTTACGCTTGCCTTCATCTTCAGTATCTTGAGGTGCACGCAGCATTGCTTTGGAATAGCTAGGACAACTGCACGTATAGATTGTTGCTGGACGCAAGTGATTGCCTGTTGTAAAGACCTCATCCATCCAAGGGTTTATATCTGTATCTAAACGTAGCCACAGCCGGTCTGAAGGCGCTCCTAGAGCGTGGTAGTACTCATCTTCGTATTCATCAATTGCTGTCTTTGTAAAGCTGTAATCAGTAAATACTAAAGTTCCATTCTCGGCTGGTTGATATAACTTAAGTTCACTAATAAATGGTTCTGAAATAATCTCTATTTTTCCATCCTTTTCTTCAACACCGAGGATGACAAATGGCATCACACTGTAAGACATAAGATTTACATTGCTTTCTACTAGTTGACCGGTAATGTATTGATTGCCGTAGAAACGTTGGTATGTGTCTTTTCGATAAATGAACTCACCTTCAATTACGTATGAACCGTTTGGATCACTAACAATTGGTTCTAACTCTGATATGTCATATAGCGATGGTGGTAGATCTGTATCATTATCTAGGATTACAATTTCACCTTTACCTCCGTCTCTTAATGATGCACCAAAGAAATCTCTTTCGTCAAATACAGTAAATATATCTGGACTACTAATTGGACGTTCAACAAAGAACTGTGGTATGTACACAACTTTGCCTACTAAGTCTTGATAGTTATTGTTATGATTCTGCATCCATACAGTATTGTTTAGTACGGCAGTATTAATCTCTGCTCTTACTTCAGTTAATTTATTTGGATTACTTTTGCCGATATATAAAGCAGGGAGATTATCTTCAGTCAATAGGTAAGTAAGTGTTGCCTCTGTTTCACCATCTGTCAATCGTTCTCCAATCATCTGGAATAACAAGCGTGTGTCTGTGCCAGCTGAGCCCTTGCACCAGATTTCGCTATAAGCTTTCTGCTCTGGATACTTTAATTCATCATTCAATACACTAGTGATGACACCAAGATCTACGTCTGATGTTGTCACTCGTTTCATTACATAGTGGTTATTTGAGTCAGCGTTTTTTGTAGCAAACTTATAGCCATCAAATACTACATCAACTTCAAAGTCTGTTCCTTGATATAGCTTTGATTTAATCTGTGAGTCTGTATATTCTTTTGTGATTGGATCATATGTTTTTAAACGATACCAAGCACCTTTGTTGTAGTACTCAAAGCCACGCCGCCATTTAGTCCAGTCACTATTGATGTCGTACTGCTCAATAATAGAACGCTGGACAGATGATCCGTATCTCCTATCACTTGGATACAGACCAGCTGCGCCAGGTCGTTTGCCTTTGCTAATAGACTTTGGTGCTTTAAAGCCTAGCGACTTTGGATTACCAAAGCCGTTCTGCTTTCTAGCCATTAGTACCAGCCGCCTTGTGCCCCTAGGATTGGGCCATCATTAACAATGCCAGCGTCAAGTCGTCCTGCCCATAGTGCTTTACCTTTTGGCAGATAGAAGGCTTGATTGTATGGCTTATCACCATTGTTCGGTACTGGTGCTAGCACTCGTGGTGCGTCATCCCAATGTGTTGTTGCTGCAATAGTTGTGGCTGTAACCAACTGACCGACAAAGTAACCTTCGTTTGGTCTTAGATAATCAAACGCTGAACTCATATACAAGTTAACTGTATAAGCTGATGTAGAGCGTGAGATTGCATAGATGTCTTCAATTGTGCAACCATCTGACTGAGTACCGTCGACAAGCAGGATTGCTGTGTTGGTACCGATTACGTCGATAGCGCCGACTGTTGCCAAGTTCATATCAACCACGTTGTGCATTACGCGGTCAATAAGCATCGGCTGCTTATTAGTGGATGTAGAAGCCATTTTTATTTACCTCGTTTGCCGGTACGTGTGTTCATTCCTTTGCCTGCTGCAAATTCAGCGCTAGGCATTCCTTGCATCATAGGAGGTCCAGATGTGCCAGGCATATTTGGTGGCATACCACCAGGTACTGCAGGTTGACCCATCAGTCCCATTGGTCCTCCAAATAGACCACGTTGCTGTGCTTCTTGTGCTTGACGTCCGGCTTCCATACCTTCAAAAGCAGGAGAGACTCCAGCCATATCAGGCTGCTGCTGCATACCGTAAGGAACGTAGTTAAGACCTTGACCTACTGTCTGTGACTCCAGCAGCTTTGAATGTGGAACCATCATTGGGTTCACCATTCCAGTACCCATTTGTCCGTACTGTTGTGCATAGTCTCCATAGATACTTGGAGCTTGAATAGGTGGCGATGCGTTATCAGTCACATTCATAGGATTGTTATTCTCTGGACCACCAGGCATAACAGTCATATTCTTTGCAATCTGAAAACGTTGTGGATCAAGAATCCTTGCGTTCTCTTCTTTCTTATTCATTGTCAGGCCCTCATTGTTTGACTACGGTCATTAGCACTGGCTTCTTCGTTACCAGCAGCCTTGCGATACATTGCCAAGCGACGGCTCAATGCATCGGTCTCCATTTCTTGTGGATCTTCCTGTGGAACGT
>TARA_R110000868_G_scaffold205702_1_pt1 | contig 11044 bp, 15 predicted proteins | sample TARA_R110000868 | Tara Oceans TARA_R110000868 (sample SAMEA4397489) | marine metagenome | biome: Polar Biome; feature: [SRF] surface water layer (ENVO:00010504); material: water (ENVO:00002006), including particulate matter (ENVO:01000060) such as... | depth 5 m | reverse complement strand
CTTTCAATAATTTTTTCTGTTGGAATAATACTTGAAAACTTCATTATATTTCTTATTTATACAAATATATATAAAATAAGGTTATTAAAATGTATCTATTTTGTTATTTTTTGTGATTATAAGGCTGATTTAATTGTTATTTATCTTTATTTCTACAAAAAACAATTACGAAAGTTAGTGCTTCGTTTCGAGATAGAAAATTTAATATGCTGAAGTTTCTGTTTTTCAACTTTTTTTAAACCACCAAAATATAATTATAGTTTAATTTATCTCAAATACACAAACTATTAGTTTGTGTATGGCGCTATTTTTAAACAAAAGTTACAGATTTATAACATCCTCAAAAAGACCCAAATTTCAAGATTTCCGTGATTTTGGCTTTTGTCCTACTTTATAAGTTTTTTCTACCCATATAATCTTTTACAAACGAATGTTTTCCTTCTAAAAAATTTCTGGGGCTATTTCCTATCATTTTTTTAAAATCATTTATAAAATGTGCTTGGTCATAGTAACCACAATCTAATGCCAAATGATGTAATCTCTCTGTATTTGTAGTGTTTAACATTTCAAACACCGTATTTAATTGAATCACTTTACAAAAATATTTTGGCGAGATTCCTACCACCTCTTTAAATTTTCTTCTAAAATGCCTTGAACTAATATCAACTAGCACCGACAACTCTTCTTGAGTTATGTTTCCTCCTAAAGAATATATTTTTGTGATAGCAGTTTCTAGCCACTTAATATCTGGCAGCTTCGTTTCAAGAAGCGATTTTAAAAAAGCTAGTAGTGTTTTAATTCTATCATCGGTTGTTTTACAAGCTGATAATGCTAAAAGCAATTCTTCATTAATTGCAATTGGTACTACACTTTGAAAATTGCACCATTTATTTAAAAAATAAGATCCAGGCTTATGAAATAAGTAATAGGTTGTTAAGGGATGAAGGACTAAGCCTATTTGCCCAAATTTTCCCTGAAGTTTTATAGAAATATCTGCATCAAATATTTGACCTGCTATTTGCACTCTTGAAGTTGGCTTTTTCTCAACATTATCTACAGAAATTACAGGAATACTATCATAAACATATATTATTAGTGGATGCCCCGTAGCAAATACAGGATATACCGTGTCTACTTTAAATTCCGATTTCCCTTCAATAATACGTACTACATATTTTTTAAGCTCATGTGGTATTTCATAAGATAAGTTAGTAGCAAAAGATTTTTTCATATAAAATGTATTTACTAGTCATGTCCGAAATATACAATGAATTAAGTGTTAATACAGCTATGTTTGGTATGACTCTAGGTAAAAATAATCATTTAAAAAAATTATTCACTTTTTAAAATTATAAAACCAAAGAGTAAACAACAACAACAACAATGATTAAAAATCCTTGTTGCAAGCTCATGAGGTATTTAGAGGAATGTAATTGTTAATGGATGAAAACCATTCGTTTTCAAACTTTCCTCAAAAATACTAAGCAAGCCTAGGAGAATTAAATCAATAGAGAGTAAACTGTTTCTTACTTCATTAGATGTTTCAAAGAAGCCTATGATAGTAAGCCAATCCACTATATAATTAGGGTTTGTTACATAGTTTAAACACTTTGTTACACAGTTAATAAGCCAACCTGAAAGCTTACTCTAGTTTTGTATCAAACAATTGTTGAATACTATGTTTGACAAACCTAAGCTAACTTTTGTAAGGGAACTAAAATCTACAAAACCAAAAATTAACTTGAATATCGATGCTCTAAAAAACGGAAACTATGTTTTGAATATTATTTGTAAAGAAAAGATTATTAAAACTATTGTAATAACCAAGACTTAAAATTAAGCTGCGGTTAGTCGAAATAAATAAAACTATTAAAAGTAAACAACATATAGTAAAAGCATAAAAAATGTACCAAGGATGATTTCATTCTGAAAAACAAGACACTAAATAGAAACGAACATATCACAAAACTTATGAAAACACTAAAACCACTAGTACTAACCTTTATCTTTTTATTTATAGGTAGTACTATCCAAGCACAATTCCTCAAAAAACTAAAGAAAAAAGCAGAGCAAGCTGTTGAAGATGTAATCGTAAAAAAGACTGCCGATAAGGCGGCAGAAATGGCAGGGAAAGGTATGGATAAGATATTCGATATTGATTTTGATGGTGCTCAAGCAGACCCTTCAATTTTACCTGAAAGCTATGATTTTGAATGGAAATACACCATGCAGATGGAGCACAAGAAAGGCAATGTGAATATGACCTATTACCTAACACCTGGTGCCAAATATTTTGGGTCCCAACCAGAAATAGAGGATAACCCTATGGCAAACGGCATGTTTATGGTGTTTGATCAAAAACTAGATATCATAGCCATTTTTATGGAAACTGAGGATAGTAAATCAGGGACACTTCTCAAGAACCCATCCATAGACATTGAGGATGTTGCAGAACAAGAAGACTCAAATTTAGAGGATTACACAATTACCGAAATAGGTACTAAAACCATATTAGGTTACGAATGTCAGGGTTTTCAAATGGAAAATGACGACATGAAGATGACCATGTACATGGCAATGGACGCTCCTGTAAGTTTTAATCAGGTATATGGAAGTCATATGAAAACCACTCCAAAGGGCTTTGATCCCAAATGGATGGAGAAGGCAGACAGCAGTATCGTTATGGAAATGGACATGGTTCATAAAAAGAAAAAGAAATACAGCGCTAAGATGACCTGCGTGGCATTAGAAAAATCTCCAAAGGCAATTGTAGTAAGTGACTATGAATTTATGGATCTAAATGCTGATAAAGGAGGTGAAAATTAAAAACAACAATTATGAATATTTCAAAAACATTTTTTTCAAAAACAACACTCATTCTATTAATAATAACAACAGTGCTAAGCAGCTGCTCCAGCGATGATGATTCTACTGATTCAGAACAGACAGGTTTCTTTTTAACCGCAAAAGTTGACGGCGTAGCATATTCACGGGATATTATAACTGTTAGCACATTGCCAGACGATACTGATATTTATATCATCAGCGCAGTAGGCGAAGCGTCCTCTATTGGTTTAACATTGGAAAGCCCTATTGCTACTGGAACATTTACACCAGCGGTAGGTGGGTTAACGGTACTATTTTATCAAGAAACGAATCCGTTTGCCGTTTGGGGAGCAAGCGATGATGTGGGATCTGGCACAATCACGATTACCGAAAACACAGCTACTTATATAAAAGGCACGTTTTCATTTACAGGAGTTAATCCGGCAGATGATACCACAAAAGTGATTACCGAAGGAAAATTTAAAGCCAAAAAACTATAAAAATGAAAATTAAAACTTTTATACCTTTTCTATTTGTATTCACACTAATTCAAACGTGCAAAGCACAAAAAACGCAAAACCCTTTACCTAAAGTTGAAAACCATCTTAAAGGTGTGCTAGACTATACACATGAAGCTTTAGAACTGGTTCAAAACCATATCAATGGTGAAGAAGTCATATTAGGAAAAATTAATAAAGATGGTACGGTTCATTTCAATTTACCAGAATTTAATGTTAAGGCACAATACGAAAGTATTCCTTTACAAAATGATAATTTTCAAAGTATGTTTTTAATGAAACGATGTAAAGACAAAGATGTTTTTGCAGATACGCCTTATGATGCTATTTATGCAAAAAAATACGATCCTATATACGTAAAGAAATATGGAATAAATGTAGCAGTTTTAGAACCTGCGACCAATAAAAAAATGTTGGATCAAAACAAATATTCTGGAGATAGTATTTCTCTAGGCAGTTCCTATTTTTGGTTATATATAGATAGAGCCATAGCTTATAAAGATCAGTGTATAAAAACCTCTTTTAAGGGAACTTATGATATTGAAGTAACAGTCAATGCGAATATTGAATTTGAAAAGGGGTGGAACTTTATTGAAGAAAATCTTGTAGAGATTCAAAGTTATAGCAAAGGTGACTTCCACACTAATAAACCAAAAAAGATACAGTTTACTAAAAGTTTACCGGCATCTAAAGAGGTGAAATGGTTTTTAAGAAAAATACAAGAAGATGAAAAAATAGAAACTGCAAAAAGATTAGACAAGTTAACACCTATCACCAAAGGGCAATTTGAAAAATGGGCACCAAATAAACTAGGAGATCTATCTGTAACTACAAAAGAACATGGCATTCCGCCTCAAGGGCAAAAAAACAAAAACAATATGCATTTAACCTATGTAGACGAGACTCAAAAAAAGGAAATAGATCTTTATGTAGTTGATTGTGCTAAAAATCCAGATGGTTTGGAGATGGTAAATTTTGCTTATGCCATGGAAAATGACGAGAAAGAACAAAAAGATGTAAAACCTTATGTAGCGCAATATAATGAGCGTACAATGGCTACACAATTATTGTACAAAGTTGAAGACCGACTATTTGTAAACGCCTCAGGAAAGAATATAAATTCCGAAGAATTATGGGATTATATTAAAAAATTAAACGTCGAAAAATTACTTGAAAAATGAAAAAGCTAATCACAGTTATGATGTTGTCACTATTCGTAATGGCATGCAAAGAAGACCAAAGAGTTACAAAATCTGCGGAATTGGCTCTGGCAGGAGCGTACATACCACAAGATAAAATTCCCTCTAGCTATGCGTTCAACTGGAGAATAACCTACGAAATGGAGGCCAATGATAAAAAAATGGATTGTCATTATATGGTAAAACCGAAGGCCAGTTATTTCGGAGTTGTCATGGAACTCAATGGGAATGACTTATCTAAAAATACGATTACAATTAAGGATTTTGGAAGACGTAAGAGCTTGAACTTAAGAAAGGGGAAAGGTGGCAAGTTACTCTATGTTAGAGATATGCCTGAACTAAAAGATAATGATCAGTCTATTACTATAGAAAGAATTGGCACTAAGGACATATTAGGCGCTACGTGTCAAGGTTATAAAATTACCATGGATGCTGGTATAGGCACGTTGTACATGACCCAAGATGCAGGTTTTGCTTTCAATAAAGACTTTGAGCAATACTCAAAAAAGAGGCTGGAGGGAAAAGGGATTGATGCCAGCATACTAAATGAACTTGAGAATGGATTACTGATGGAAATGAGCTTTGAAGGTCATGAAACTGACGCTTCAGCAAGCGCATCAAAAATGACGATTAAAGAAATGACTGAATTAAAGTTCTCAGTAGATTTAAGTGAATATAAAATTATAGGTGGTTAATCTAAAATTCTTTAAAATGAAAACAAAAACTCACATATTTATTCTATTCGTATTCATAGTATTTCAGTCGTGCAAGACGCAACAATTGCCAACTAAAACTTCATTGCCTACAGTTGAAAACCAGCTTAAAGGGGAGTTAGATTATACCAAAGGAGGTTTTGAACTTGTTCAATGGCAAAAAGGTGGCGATGAAATTACACTTGGTAGAATTGATGAAACGGGTAAGATTCATTTTAGTTTGCCAGAATATGATATTAAAGCGCTTGGTAAAAACCACACGCCCAATCATTTTGAAAGCGGATTTAATATGCTAAGATGTAAGGATAGAGGTGAGTTTGACATGGTTGGGAATCCTAAATTTAAAACGCCTTACGACGATATTTACTCGCAGCTATATGGGCCTATGTTCATAAAAAAATATGGTGTTAACATAGCTTACATATATCCCGCTTCTGATGAAAAAGTGCTAATCAAAGAAAACTGGGACAAGATTACAGGTAGTAAGTACTATTGGATGTATATAGACAGAGCACTTGATTATAAAGCTACCTGTATACGAGAGTCATTTAAAAGTACTGATCTTGAAATTGAGCGGCGTGCAGATATTCAATTTAAAAAAGGATGGAATTTTATAAAGAGCAATGTTGTTGAGGTTCAAAGCTATGGTGAGAATAATGACCAGCCCGAGACAAAAACAATACTATTTACACTAAGTTCTCCCGAATCTAAAGATGTGAAGTGGTATTTGAAGAGAAAAATGGATGATGAAAAAATACTAGCTGCAAAGAAAGCATACGAATTGCAAGGCCAATAAAAAAACAACAGTTGAAAAATGGCTTCCAAAAAAGGCAGGTGATTATACATTGACCAATTACAGATGAGAACCAGTTGAGGGCGACCATTAAAATACTACAAACAGAAAAATTACTTTAAAAATGAAAAAGCTAATCACCATAGTATTGTTAGCAGTAATAACATTCAGTTGTTCTGATGCTAAAAAAAATAAAACCACAGTTGACACAAAAACAGACCAGGCTCAAAATGACACCTATTTAAAAGCAACAATAGATGGCGTCGCTTTTTATGCAGAGGCTCCTCACTTTATTTACGATCAAAAAATAATCTCACTAGCTGGTATAAGTAAAGATAAAACCGAAAAAATTAGAATTTACATAAATTACAATAAAGGTCCAGCAATCTACACTTTTGGTAAAGGGATTAGCAATTCAGATAATTTAATATATACAAATAATAAAGTTCATTGGTTAGCTGCAAAAACAATGGGAGAAGGTACCATTACCATTACGGAAGAAGGAGCGTTTTTGATAGGTAAATTTAATTTTACAGGCGTAAACAAAGAGGACAAGAGTACAAAACAAATTACTGACGGGGAATTTAAAGTATTAAAAAAGTAATTAAATAATTAATCAACGTATAACAATTTCAATAATCATGGAAAGTGCAAAATTAGAAACAAACGAAACAAGTACCACATCTTTAAAAGAAGAAGGTAAAACAACAGCAATCATCGCCTACCTGACCATCATCGGTTTAATCATAGCATTCGTAATGAACAATGAAAAAAAGAATGCCTTTGCGAGTTATCATATTAGGCAGTCGTTAGGTCTGGCTTTAACGGCTTTAGCCTTATCACTAATTAATATCATTCCTATTTTAGGGCAGATTATCAGTATTATAGGATTCTTTTTTATCGTTTATCTCTGGATTATGGGCCTTATAAATGCCATTAATCTAAAAGAGAAACCACTACCGTTATTAGGCAAAAAATATGAAGAATGGTTTAAAAGTATTTAGCTACAGTAAATAGCTTTTCAACACCTCAAAGAAAGGAAAAACAAATTACATCTTTTATACATAAAAATGACATTCAAAATAATACAGATCCTAAATATTTTTTTGCTGGTGACAATGACGCTTGTAAGTTGTAAGGATTCAAGTTTGGTTCATAAAAAAGATACTACTGAATTTACATACAGTACAGATTCCACAACCGTAAAATTTAACGGCATTATAACAAATGCTAAAAACGATTGCTGGGCAGATGGTATGTGTCGTATTGAAGTGAACCACAAATGGTGGATTGTAATTGCAGAAGGATTAGGCGACCCAAGTTTAATGCCTGTAGAAAGCGGAAAAGCAACAGGAATTCGATTCACAAAGGATAATGAAAGCATTGGAAAAATAGTTGCAGTCTACGCAAAAATCAGGGATAAAAACCTATTGACATTAGATGGAAGTATTGACTATTATGTCAAAGTTATAGAAACTAAAAACACAAAAAAATGAATAAAATAATCACGATTATCATGTTATTGCTAATAGTGGTTGCATGTAAAGAAGACACTAAAAACAACAGCAAGACTGTTGAAAATGAATCAACAAATGAAACATTTTTAACCGCTAAAGTTGATGGCATAGATTTTTCGGCAAATTCAAAAAAAGTGCTGTTTATAGCTTTTAGTGGACAACTGTCCCATAAGTCTGGTATTGTAGGAACTAATTCTGATGGTTATGAAATATCATTTATGCTTCCTAACCCAATTAAAACAGGAACAATTGATTCAGAAATGACAGACCCTAAAATTATTTTGTCATATTCAGAAAGCCCAAATAAGGCATCTTGGCACGTAGGAAATGATAATAATCCCACAAATATGCCATTCACAATTACCATTACAAAAGACGGCGAAAAATATGTTGAAGGCACCTTTTCTTTTACAGCCTTGAATATAAAAGACAGTACAACAAAACAGATTACCGATGGAAAATTTAAAGCTGAAAAACAATAATCATGAAAAAAGGAATCGCAATTATTATGTTACTATTTCTGGTGTTTGCCTGTAAAGAAGAAAATAACCCTTTAAATAAAATTAAAGAAGTTACAGGTAAAGTAAAAGAAGCAAAACAGGGCATAGACAATCTTGATAACATCATAGATGGAGCGGAGGATATGCAAAAGAATATTGAAAAACTTTCTGAACTCACACCTGTTACTAAAGACGAAATAAAAGCGTGGATGCCTGAAGAATTAGGCGATTTAAAACGCACAGAATATAATATTGGCAGTCAAATGGGTATCAGTGTGTTTAAATTATCATTTAAAGGCGATAATGAGAAAAAGATAAATGTTACCATTTCTGATGGTGCAGGAAATGGGTCAGCACTCGTTGCAATGTTTTCCATGTTTCAAAATATAGACATAGATACAGAAAGCGAATCTGGTTACGAACGTACTCAAACTTTTGACGGTCAACGAGCACTGGTAAAGTATCAATCATTAAAAAATTATGAAAAAACAACACTTCAATGTTTGATAAATGGAAGATTTGGTATTGAAGCAAACGCTTGGAACATTGAACCAGAAGAACTGTGGAAATATATTAAACAACTTGAAATAGATAAATTAATTAAATAATAATAAAACAGACTATTATGAAAAATTTAATAATTACAATAACATTATGCCTTATCAATTTTATGGTAAATGCACAAGTAGTAAATATTCCAGATGCAAATTTTAAAGCATATTTAGTTGGAAATTCTGAAATTAATGTGAATAATGATTCGGAAATACAAATTTCAGAAGCTAACAGTTTTTCGGGAACAATATCTGCAAATGGTGAGGAGATTTCAGACTTAACTGGGATAGAAAAATTTATCGCATTGACTCGATTATTTTGTCGCGGTAATTCTCTAACAGCACTGGATGTCACAAAAAATGTAAATTTAACTTTTTTGGTTTGTAATGATAATTCTCTGACATCTTTAGATCTCAGTCAAAATGTTAATTTAATTGAATTAGGGTGTTCGGAAAATTCTCTAACCTCATTAGATCTTACAAACAATGTTAATTTAACTAGTTTAGGTTGTCAAATAAATGCTTTAACCTCATTAAATGTAACAAACAGTTTTGACTTATGGACTTTAGATTGTGGATCAAATTTGTTAACCACATTAGATGTTTCCAATAATGTTGCTCTGACCAGATTGGGTTGCGATTCAAATCTATTAACAACATTAGATCTTTCTAATAATTCCTTATTACAAGTCTTGGAATGTGGTAATAATTTGTTGAGTACATTGGGTTTATCTTCTAATAATGATATATCTATTCTGCGTTGCCAGAATAATGCTTTGGAAAGTTTGGATGTATCTAATCTACCAGATTTAACTCGATTATGGTGTTTCGAAAATATGTTAACGTCATTAAACGTGTCAAATAATACTATTTTAGACGTTATAGCCTGCCGAAATAATGCAATAACCACATTAGATGTATCCAACAATCCAGTATTAAGTACTTTCAGTTGCCAATATAATTCAATAACGGCTTTGGATTTATCTGACAATCCTGATTTGTTTTATATAGATTGCTCAAATAATTCATTATCAACTTTAAATGTGGCCAATGGGAATAATACTGATATACCTGGTTATCAGTTTTATAGTGTAAATAACCCTAATCTTGAATGTATAGAAGTAGATGATGTAGCATACAGTACAACTTTTTGGACAAATATAGATGCAACTTCCAGTTTCGGCACCGACTGTTCTGTATTAGGTACAATTAAAAAAACTTCTTTTGATTATAAAATAGATGTATATCCAAATCCAACAAAAAATAATGTCCACATAAATTTCAAGAAATTTGGTGATTATTCCTTTTCAGTGTATAACATTTCCGGTCAAGAAATCTTTCAGCAACAACAAATGGAAGTGAACAATACGTTCGATTTTTCTAAATACGCTTCTGGTATCTATATTTTAAAAATAAGAGAAAAATCAAAAAATACGTTTCAAAACGTGAAAATAGTTAAGATGTAATAATTGCAATACAATGGCAAGATTTTAACCAATAGCGAACTATATACATAAAGTTAAAAACGTTTAGGGCACTATTAATAATAATAAACAATAATTATGAAAGCAACACTTTTTATAACACTAGTATCAATAGGTTTTATGGTTTCGGCTTCTGCCCAAAGTATAAATAAACAGGTCATCGCAACAGCAGGAAATACCACAAGTAATGCGACACACCAATTAACAAGTACCCTTGGCGAACCTGTTATTGGTTTAAAGAGTACAACCGTGAGTATAAATCAAGGGTTTCTAGCAGGCGCTACTAATAACACAACGTTATCTGTAGAAGAATTAGTAGACGAACCAACCGTTAGCATATACCCTAATCCTGTGACAGACTTAGTACATATTAATATAACAAATAACACTGCGAGTGTTGTGGGTGTACGACAAATTTCCCTTTTTCGGAATTCGTCCGATAACAAATATGGTTTCCACTAACGACCCTGAATATGGATGAAAACCTGCGAGATACTTTAAGTATCTTGTAGGTTTGGGCTCAGGATTTATCCTTGAAGACCTACAAGGTTTTCGATCCCGATTGCCATCGGGACTTGCAGGTCAAGATTCGAGTTTTAGGGAAATTTGTCGTGCACCCAGTGTTGTGGCAACCATTTATAATGTTACAGGACAACAGGTTGTTTCTCATAAGATAAGTACTGAAAACCAAACTCTAAATATAAGCCATCTAGTAAGCGGTATGTATTTAGTCCAACTGTATTTTAAAGATACAAATATTTCAAAATCATTTAAAAAAATAATAACCCATAGTGGATATTTGGATGTCAAAGCTTTAACAATAACAATTTAAAATATTTAAAAAGATGAAAACGCAATTACAACTCATAGTATTCTTTTTGTGTATTAGCCTTACAGGTGGAGTGTCAAATTTGTGCATATTCATAAAAAATCGTTCGGTCCA
>TARA_R110000868_G_scaffold84_1_pt1 | contig 11045 bp, 8 predicted proteins | sample TARA_R110000868 | Tara Oceans TARA_R110000868 (sample SAMEA4397489) | marine metagenome | biome: Polar Biome; feature: [SRF] surface water layer (ENVO:00010504); material: water (ENVO:00002006), including particulate matter (ENVO:01000060) such as... | depth 5 m | reverse complement strand
TGCAACTGAAATACAAACAATTTTTGCAAACTCTGGAACAAGTGCGGCTCTTTTTGTAAAAACCTCGTCTTTTGTTAAACCAGAATCCTCTGGAAACCTTTTTAAGAACCAATCAAAATACTTTTCAAATTGACTAGCAATTTCCGGATTAAACTTTTGACAAGAGTCGTAGTCCGGACAACCACCAACCGTTTCAATATCCAGAAATAAAATTTTTGTAATAGGAGTGCTTACCATTATTATTTAATTAAAGATTTATAAAATTCTGATCTTGTTTTTGTGACCTGATTAAGATCGTATTTGTCTTTAACTGTTTCATATAATCTTTCACCAAGATCGGTAATCATATTTGGATTATCAGCTAGTTTTTTAATATGTTTTGCCCAATCACTGTGATTATTACTTTCATTAACAAGTAATGCGTTACCGTCAGTAAATTCACCATTTTTAAGTGCGTGTTTAAGATCAATCGTATACGGACCAACATTTGAGGCAATTAATGCCTTTTTATAGAATCCGGCTTCAATAACCTTTAATTGAGACTTCATTCTATTAAAGATATGGTTTTTAATTGGAGCCAAAGATATATCAAACTTTGAGTAGTTTTTAGCATAAGCATTAACCGGTCTAGTCCAAACTCTAACATAATTTTCTTTTTCAACCCCAGAATAATCATTCTCAACAAACGTATCCAAATACTCTTTATATTTTGGGGTTATAATTTTGTATTTATTGGTGAAAATTTCTTCGTACTTAACCCACACAGTTTCTTCTGGTTTTATTGGTCTTTGAGTTTTTTGTCCTGAATCTTTATTAATTTCAGTAACAGTTCCTCTAATATCAAATCCACATACATAATATTGTAATTTATCTTGGATTGGGTTTAATTTTTGAACCATCCCATCAAGTAATTTTAAATCGTGTAAATGTGAGGATCCCCCTAACCATCCCACTCTTATTTTATCGGAAGGAATTGTTGGTTCATTAAATTGTGGGTCTGCGGGATCAACAGCGTTTGGTAATACAATTACATTTTTATTAAACTTTCTAATCTCATTTGCAAAAAGTTCCGTAGTGGTTATAACATAATCACAAACCTTTAAATTATTAACAATTTTTTCGTGAATTTTATTCTGTATGATTAATTGTTGTATTGGATGTTCTTTTGTTGGTAACCAATAATCATCAATATCCCCAATAACAATAATACCCATTGATCTTAATTTCTTAATTAACTCCGGACATTCATCATAATTTTGACCAATTGATCTATGAAAATGTACCATTTGGTATTTTTTCCAAAACTCTAAATTTTTTGTATCAACTTCATATTCAATATCAACGTGAAAATCGTTAGGGAACATATTTTGAAGTTTAACGTGGGGGTCAACTGACCGAAATTTCCCAACCCCACTTTGGTCGCTAGGGATTACTAATAAATTAATTTTTTCCATAATCAAATATAGAAGATAACGGAATAATAATCAATAAAAAAATCCTCCCATTTAAATGAGAGGATTAAATTAATCCATTAATCTGTAAATTATTTTTTTGGTATTTTTTTAATATTTGTTACTCTACCCTCAAAAATATGTTGACCTACTCTAAATTTAAAAACCTCATTACTTTTAGTTTCTGATTCAGTAATTAAACCATTTTCTCTTAAAACAGACTCAACTGTTTCTCTAACAATACTTCTTATGTCTTCTGTTGGGATATTTGACATTGAACTTTCGTTTACGGTAGTTCTTGTTTGTTTTTTTGACGATTGGTCGGTATTCATTAATCTTGACGCTCTCTCAATTAAATCACTTGATAAATTTACATTAGAATTAACTCCCATTGTTGATTGTTGTATTGGGTGTTCTATCATCAATTGTTTAATTTCGTCAGGTAAATTTGACTTCATTATTCTATCTTCAGTCGGGACTTCTGTTTTATAAGTTTTTTGTGTTGATTCGGCAAGATACTCTTCTGGTAAATTATATTTTGCACTTACTGGTTGAAATTCTTCAACAACTGGTGTGGATGGTAATGATTGACCTCTACCTATTTGGTCTGATTTCTCCATAATTTTTTTGGAAATCATCAATCTATTTATTAGATCTTGTTCTGAATTCATATTTGTTCAATATTTTGTTCTGGTTGATTATCAAAAACCGCATTTATTATTACTCTTGACATACTCTTATCTCCTCGTGGGTTGTAATTTGGTCTTGCCTCATTAAAAGTTTCCATCGTTGGTTTATAATTTATAATCTTATCAATTCTAAACATTCTCCAGCTAGGTAATGGTGTTTTACCCAAATAAGCCCTATGAGAAGAACCCTCAACATCCCAAGCCCTTAATACAGGATTTCCCGCCTTACTGTAACCATAACAAACCGGTTCAATAATCCTTAACCCTTTTCCTCCTGGCTCATCCCCTTCGTAATAAATAATCACTCGTTTTTTCTGCTTAATAGAATCCACTACGGAATCTATAGAAGCCACTTCAACGATAAGATCTTTAAGAGTATTGTAAAGTTTCATTATGCGGTAGGTGTTGTATATGGTTTGTTTTTTTGATATTCATTTATTTTTATTTCGTTAATTCTTTCTAATTGATCAATAGATGATCCTCCATTTGATGTGTCTAAAAATACTCCAGTACCTTTACCAAATTCATCTCCATCCGCAATTGCGTCTTTATTTGTTACGGAATAAGGATTAACGGCTTTGTAATCATTTTTTGGGATTAACCTTTTTCTTTGTTCTTCCCCAGTTGTACCCAACTCATTCATAGGTTGGCTAAAATCTAATCTTTCAGTTTGTGGCATGTTAAATTATTTTTTTTATTAAATCGTTTATTCTATTTAGACTTTCCTTAATTTTTAAATCGTCAACTTCACTACTATGTTCTTGAGACGGTCTATTCAAATCGGTTAACCAACCCATATCATCAACTAATTTTTGATCTAATTCTTCAGGTTTATACTCCCTATTTATTTCTTGAGTTTGTTGATCTCCCCTTCTCATATAGTCCAAAGTTTGATTTACCCAATTTCTCATATAATCCTCACCATTTAATATATATGGTGCGTCTTCTTTATTACCGTCATAGTTATCAAAAAAATTTTTAATCCTTCCTAATTGTTGGTAAGTTGATTGTCCTGTTCTTCTCAAATCAACATTTCTCATATGACCCTCAACAGTTGAGTCGGAATTTGGAACCCTCTCAAAACAAATACTTAAGTGATCCATAATTTCTTTTGGAACTTGTATTACTTGACCGTATAAATTACTGTTCACCTCTTTTTAAGTAACTAACTAGTTTATCTAAATCTATATTTTCTTTTTCCGCAATTTTTCTTATTGAGTCCAAGTTTTTCTTTATTATTTTTCCAATTGAGCTGGAATCTGATTTTTTAGAAATAACACCATCTGATTTATTTTTTTTAGATAAAATAATTTCATCAAGTAAAGATTCCATTCTTTGTTCTTCTAATTCTGATAATCTTCTTTTTGTAAAACAATTTTTACATTGTCCTTGTTTTTTTTCTTGATTTAGTTCTTTATCTAACTTTTTATCAAAACCAAATGATTTACATCTTTCATCTTGTTCTAAAAACTCATCAATCCCCATCTCTTCCATAGTCCCCATACAATCTTCATATGTCTTATCGTCTTCCGTTTCTTCGTAAGCAAATGCATCTGAATAATCAATTTCGTCTAATAGTTTGTCGGACTGATCTTCTTTAGACTCACCATAGTAAACTCGCATAAAAGGCCACTGACTTGTTCTGGTCATTCTTACGGTTTGATCTAAAGTTTTATGCGGGTGCATATTTTGTTGTAATATTGGAATGTCAGAACCTAAAAGAGTCCCATCGTCATCAACAAACTCATCAATTTCCCCATCTGGTTGTTTAGGGTCTTTATCTTTATATTTCTCCGGAATTTTACTATTTAATTTAATTCCTAATTTTTCTCCCATAGAAATAATAAATGGAGTTGCAATTGTTGATCCTGGAAATATCTGAAATACAATTAGAGGAATTAACTTTAATATATCTGATGATTGATCTTTAATAAATTTTTTATCTTCTGCCGACATTTCAAAATCTTTATTTTTTAAAAACTCTTTTGCTGCCGACATTATAATCTTAACTAACAACCTGCTTTCTTTAAATTCTCTAACGGCACCTTCTTTATATGATTTTATTTTTTTTATAATAGAATCAGCGGAAGGGGTTTTACCCTTATTCTCTTTTTCGGTTATTTGATATTTATTAACTTCCCTCATGGATTTTTTTTAAATAAATACTTTCATTTATGATATTTATCTATAAAAGAGATGGCGCAACAAAATATTAATCAATATGTCTATCAAAAATATAGAATAAATTTAGAGTCTGATAGTATGGATATGTCCCTGGCATCCGATGAAAGGGACTATAGTGAGGAGGTTGTGTTTTCCCCATATTTAATTGCGGAGACTTATGGTAAGAAACTCCCAATTAATATTGATATTAACAATCCTTTAACCGCACAACCATTAAATCTTAGTTATAAAAATTACAATAATAATAATGTTTTTGTTTCTCAAAACTATTATAACCCAGATAATCTTAATTTAGATTGTTTATCTGCTGGAACCACATGCGACATTGGTCTTACCGGTATTGATAATGGTCTTGTAAATAAAATGACGGGTGAGACCTTATATTATACTGAAGGAATCTTTGAGGATTCAGTTAAATTTGATAGATTACGATATGATAGAAGATTTAAAATGATTCAGGTAACCGGATATACCGGAACTTATGAAAGATTTTCCGGAGTTACTGGACAAACACTATATGAGATTGTAAGTAAGAACGACCCTATTGCCGGTAAATACCACGAATTATATGGTGGTTTTTATCAAGGATTCTATAAATTATTTGGTTACGACTACGAAGTTATGCCAGAGAGGGTTACAAAGGGTTGGTCAATTGAAATGGTGTTAAAGCCAAGATTATCAAATGAGTATAACCCTTTACCTAATGAAACAACTTTAAATAAATTATACCCTCAAAATAAAAATACTTTCTTTTATTTAGGAACAAGAGCTGAAAATAAATTTTATCATCATGCTGATGGACATCCAAATTGTTATACCGGGTATACAAGAGTAACAACCCCTCTTGCGAATTGTTTAGAAACTTGTGCTTGTTGTGATAAAAGAATAACTAACAGTAGGTGTATATTTGTTTACCCCCCAAGATCTAAAGATGGAAAACACGATTCTCACCTTAATTATGGTTGTGATGCTTGTGGAGGGTTAACGGAAAAAAAATTAACTTGTGGATGTGGTTGTGGAGATTCTCCTTGTGAAACTTGTGGTTGGGAATGTCAAACACATAATTGTGGGACTATAATTGAACCTACCCCAACACCAACACCGACTCCGAGTGCAACTCCAACATGCCAAGTCATAGAACCTATTTGTACACCAACTTGTACACCTTGTGTTACTTGCACTGATTGTGTTACTTGTGGGCCAACTGGATATACTTCGGTGGAAGATACTTGTGAAAAAGATCCATTATTTGATTCAATATCAAATGCTATTTCATTTAAATTATGTGGAGACCCAAAAAATCCTTCAATCGGAGTAAAAGTTTTAAGATTTACCGGAGGTTGTGAAACAACCGGAACTTGTATAACAGGACAAACATATATGACCGGATATACAATACAAGAATATTGTTCTCCTCCGATTTATCCAAGATGTGAAAAAGAAAATCCGGCTTGGTTAAATCTGGAACATTGGTTTCAAGTTGATGCGGTTTGGTCTAGATACACAAATTTTGATTTTTGTGATTTAAAATATTTTGGGGGACTTGCCGATATTACAGAAATAAGACCTCTGGATTCATTGGCAAATAATACAGTTAATTTAATTCAACCACCCTTAACACATAATGGTAAATTTGGTGAGACAATAGAAATTATCCAACTAAATAAAAAATGGTTGAGTGATACAGAACATAGGTTAGGTAGATTAAAAATCTATGTTAATGGGAAACCGATATACACGTTAGAAAACTTTGAGGAAATTATTCCAAGAGCATTAACCACAGATAAGGAAAGACAACTTGCGGTTCCATTTAACATATCTTGGGGTGGAGGAACTCAAGGTCTTCACGAAAATTTAACATTCTCATCTTGTAGTGGTCTTACCGATAACTACATTCAAGATCCAGAGTTATTCCCAAATAATATATTAAGTGCGACAACTCTTTCTGGGATATCTACAAATATTTTACTGGAACAAAATTTTGGTGGGACGTTTGAAGGTGGAATTTCTCAATTTAGAATGTATGTTGAACCATTAAGTGGTGACGAAATTAAACATAATTTTAATTTATTGAAAGATAAATTCAATATGTTTGATCCGGATTGTCCAGATTGTGGAGATGAGTTCTGTGAAATAGATGATTTTGGATATGTTATTGGTACTACAACCTCAACAACAATACCTATTACAACAACCACAACAACAATTTTTGATACAAAGTTATTACTAACCCAAGACTTTGAATCGTTAATAACTCAAGATGGGGATAGTATCATTTGGGCAACACCAACCCCTTTCTTATATAACTTTGATTCAAGGGATGTTTTATTTGGTAGAAATTACATAAAAGACGATAGAGATATAAAATATTTGATAACAGATAAGTTTAGTGAATTATTAAAATCAACAAAACCAATTACAATTAAAAATTGGTTTGATGATGGTTGGTGGGGAGATCAAAAAGATACTCCTCAATGTGTTGGATATGCTTGGGCTCATTGGTTGGAGGACGGCCCTGTGGAACAATCTGGAGTTCCTCCCGTTATTCATCCATCAATTATTTATCAAAACGCTCAAAAACTTGACGAGTGGGTTGGTGAAAATTATGATGGGACTTCAGTTAGAGGAGCGGTTAAATATCTTAAAGCAAGAAACAAAGTAAGTTCTTATTATTGGGCATTTGATTTGCAATCATTAATAACAACTGTGTTAAACTTAGGTCCGGTCGTTGTTGGGACAAACTGGTATGAAGGAATGTTTTACCCAAACACAAAAGGAATTATAAGATCAACTGGAAGACTTGCCGGAGGACATGCTTATGTTATAAATGGTGTGGACACAACAACAAAAATGTTTAGAATAAAAAATAGTTGGGGAAAAACTTGGGGTCAAAAAGGTCACGCATTTATCTCATTTAACGATATGTCAAGATTAATAAGGGAAGATGGTGAAATTTGTTTAGCAAAAGAAATAAAATCCTAACATAAACCATATTTATATATAAAATAAAAATGGTGGAAAAAAGAAAATTTTTTAAAGAGGCTTTAGAGAAATATTATAAAACTTCTTTTATAAAAAGAAAAGATAGGGTAGAACCAGATTTTGGGGATAAAGTTAATAACTGTATTACGTCTGTTTTACACAATGCAAATACTGAAGTTAGTGATCATACTAATCTTGAACCAATTAAACCAAATTCACCAACTAAGTCAGTAATTATCTTACCAAGCGGTTGTTATACAAAAATGTTAGAATCTGATGATTTTGAGGTATACACAAAATGTTTATCACAATTTGGTGATTTACCCATACAACAAATAGAATTAATAAACAGATGTGTTAGGGATGGTAGGATTAGATCTTGTTATTTAAACCCCATTGTTGAGTTTGAAACTACTGGTGGGTTTAGATACGTGGATTGTTGTGGTCAAACAATTACTGCGGTTACAGATAAATCAGGATTTGTAGAAATAAATGATTGTGTTACAAACGGTACTATTGAATCATACAATGATGGTGGGACAAAAGGAGCGATAATCAAAAGTGTTGACTATGGTAATAAATCTTGTCTATGTGACAAAGAAATAAAACAATAAAAATATTATGGCAGATAAAAGAATAACCGATTTACCTTTAATACTATCCGGAGATGTTACATCAACGGATGTATTACCAATAGTAGATGTCAATTTAGACATTACAAATAAAATTGAGGTAGATCAATTAAAAGCTTATATATTAAGCGGAGTAACTTCATTATATGAAGTAGGTTCAGGAATTGACTCAACACAAAGAGTTGGGGTAAATAACCAAGCTAATGGGGATTATTCAATTGTTGCCGGAGGTTCTGGAAATACCTCAAATTGTAATTACGATTTTATTGGTGGTGGATGTAAAAACACCACGTTTTCAACATACTATACTAATTCTTTTAATACAATCGTTGCTGGTTTTTGTAATACAACAACATCTAACGCTTACCACTCTATAATTGTTGGTGGTAGATGTAATACAGCTGCTGGCGGGACATCAACTATTGTTGGTGGATATGAAAATACTACATCAAACTATGACACATTTATTGGTGGTGGTGGAGGAAATACTGCCGACGGAAATGGTTCTGTTGTAACGGGTGGTGAAAATAATACAGCAATGGGTAATGGATCTTTTGTTGGTGGTGGAAATTATAATGTTGCAGTAGATTATAACTCAACAGTTGGTGGTGGACGAAGTAACACATCAAATGGAGAATGCTCAACCGTAAGTGGTGGTGAATTTAATACAACATTAGATAATTACTCAACAATTAGTGGTGGATATAAAAATACAACAAATAGTAGTTATGGACGTGGTTTTATTGGTGGTGGTGAATTTAATACAATTTCATCATACTATGGTTGTTCTGTAATTGTCGGTGGTGAAAATAATAGAACTTATGATGGTTACCGTTCTGTAGAAAGTAATTTTATTGGTGGAGGTCGCGCTAATACATCTAGTGGATATTTTTCAACGGTTGTTGGGGGTATTGAAAATTGTTCTTTTGGTAATTGTTCATTTGTTGGTGGTGGTCGTGATAACATTGCGTATTGTAGATCAACAATTGCTGGTGGTAGAAGAAATTCGGCTGGTACATCTGGAAGTGTAAATTCTGTAAGTATTAACGGTACTTATGATGGTACCGGAGTTTTACAAGGAACATATAGTGTTTATACAAATAATATTATAAGTTCAGGGACTGGTTTAAATTTATTAGTTACTTTTGATAGTTCTGGTGTTATCACAAATACTCAAGTAGAAAATGGTGGTAACTTATATGAATTTGGAAATCAAGTTGTTGTTCCTGGAAATTTATTTGTTGGAGGTTCATCAACATTGAACGATGTCACATATGACATTACTGGTACGTTTACAAATTCTTACGCATCAATTATTGGTGGTTGTGGTAATACAGCATTTGGTGATTACTCAACCGTAAGTGGTGGTTATCGTAACACATCAAGTGGAAATTATTCAAACGTAAGTGGGGGATATAGAAACACATCAAGTGGATATGGGTCAACCGTAGGTGGTGGTGGATCATCATCTGGATGTGATGGAAATTTAGCGTTAGGTGATTATTCTGTTATTGGTGGTGGATCTGCAAACACATCAAGTGGATGTCGTTCAACCGTAAGTGGTGGATATTGTAACACATCAAGTGGACCCGCTTCAACCGTAAGTGGGGGACAACAAAACACATCAAGTGGGAATCAATCAACCGTAAGTGGAGGATTTTTTAACACATCAAGTAATATTGGCTCAATCGTAGGTGGTGGTTCAGGTAACACCTCAATTGGATATCTTTCAACAATAAGTGGTGGATATGCTAATATATCATCGTGTTATTTTTCAACAGTATCTGGTGGTGCTAATAATACCGCATCAAACTGTTATTCAACCGTAAGTGGTGGTAGACAAAACGCAACAATCGGATGTTATTCATTTGTTGGTGGTGGACGACTTAACACATCAAGCGGTCAACATTCAACTATAGGTGGCGGACGAAATAATGTATCAAGTGGGGAGTGTTCTGTTGCGAATGGTGGAGAAGGAAATAATGCAGGTGGTTTTCATTCTTTTATTGGTGGTGGATTTCAAAATGTTTCAGGAATTAATGGATATGTTACCAACGTAACCGGTTTTGTTTATACTGGAGGAACATTTAATAGTACATTTACTGGTGTTATACCAACATCAACTGCAAGTGGGGAAGGGTCAAACGCGAGTTTCAACTTTAGTTTCTTAGGTGGTGTATTACAAAGTGTTACAATACAGTCAGCGGGATCTGGTTATGTTAATGGAGATACGTTATATTTTAATGGTTCTTCATTTTTTAGTACCTCTCCTCTTAACGATGTTTGGATTACAATACAAAGCACAAGTGATTCATTTACAACCGTAAGTGGTGGACTTAATAATACGGCAAGTGGGTATTACTCAACCATAAGTGGTGGATATAATAATGAAGTAATAGTACCAGGAGCAACAGTTGGTGGTGGTATCTTTAACACGGCAAACGATTTTTTATCAACCATAAGTGGTGGATATGGAAACACAGCGAGTGAACCAATATCATTTATTGGTGCTGGCGCGTTTAATGAATCTCAAGGTATTGGTTCAGTTGTTGTCGGTGGACTATGTAACACAGCAAGTGGTTGTTATTCAACTATCGGTGGTGGTGGATCATCATCTGGACTTCCTGGAAATTTAGCATTAGGTGATTATTCTGTAATTGGTGGTGGTGGATCATCATCATCCGGGTCAACTGGAAATTCAGCATTAGGTGATTATTCTGTAATTGGTGGTGGATCTGCAAACACGTCACAGAATGATTTTGCCGGTGTTTTTGCCGGTTCTGGTAACACTTCGTCAGGTTATTATAGTATTCTTGGTGGTGGTTTAGGAAATACAAATGCGAGTGATCTTGGTTTTATCGGATCAGGATTTTTTAACACAACCAGTGGGTATGACTCTACAATAGGTGGAGGGGGATGTAATACATTAAACAACTTATTTGGAGGGGTGATTGCCGGTGGTAGATTAAATACCATAGTTGGTATAATCACAAATACAATTGGGGGTGGTTTTGGTAATAATATATTTACGATTGGCCCATCAACAATTAGTGGTGGATACTTAAACACAACAAGAAGTGATTACTCTACAGTAGGTGGGGGATCAT
>TARA_R110000868_G_scaffold27205_2_pt1 | contig 11055 bp, 13 predicted proteins | sample TARA_R110000868 | Tara Oceans TARA_R110000868 (sample SAMEA4397489) | marine metagenome | biome: Polar Biome; feature: [SRF] surface water layer (ENVO:00010504); material: water (ENVO:00002006), including particulate matter (ENVO:01000060) such as... | depth 5 m | reverse complement strand
TGTTTGTTAGCCCCTGTGTATTTGCGCCACTTCCAGTTAAGGATGTGCGAACAGATTTGTCCATCGAATATGATGTAAGCAATACGCTTGTCCGCTTTTGACTTTGATAAGGTACGAAGCTGATCTGCAAGATCGCCCATGATGTCTGGCTTTGATCCCTTAAATAAGTCACGATCGATGTCGATGGCACGAACCCAACCTTGCTCATCTGGATTATGATCAGACTTGCGAGCAGCGTGTCGGGTATCACCGATCCAGCCATCCGATGTGCGGTCACGATCTGGGAATGAGTCGTCACACTGTTCTCTTAATTGAGATGCAGCTTTAGATAACTTTGGCTTCATTTGGCACGATCCATTGGCAAGTTTCTTCATCAAAACCTATAGAATTGTCTGGCTTTGGTGCAATAAAAGCATCGCGATCTGCATCATAAACATAATCTAGAGCAGCAAAGTTTTTTCTTATAGTTCGATTGTAGGAAGTTTTGATCCATGTGCCACCAAAAGTATTGATTAGCCATTGATAACCTTCATCACCATTAGGATCATTGTTATCGGTTACTAAAACTCTTGTAACTTTGTTGTTTTCATCTACCTCTGCAAAGTGTGCCATTAGATTGTTATACTCCCGCTACTCTTAAAAGTATAATAAGTAAATCCACCGCTTACAACACGAACAGGGCTTCCTGTAGTTCCTGCTGCTGTGTATGTTCCAGTAACTCTTAAATAAATAATTCCTGAACCACCTGCACCAGAAGTCGGCGCGCCTGTGTAACAAGAACCTTGACCGCCTCCGCCTGTGTTCGCAGTTCCAGAAACTCCTGTTCCTGTGCTTCCAGCTCCACCGCCACCATTAGCTGTTCCATTTGCATTGTTTTCACCTGCACCTGCACCACCGCCTGCAATTAAACCTGAAACACCAGTTGAAGTTGCAGTAAATAATGTAGTTAAAGATCCCCAATTAGTTACAGAACTTGTGCCAGTTCCACCATTTCCATTTCCTGCTGAATAACCGACACCGCCTGCACCACCTGCACCACCGCCACCAGCACCTGTGTAATCTGGAGCATAGGCAGTAGTTCCACCACCAGCATTTCCTTGCCCACTTGTGCCAGTTCCACCTGAATCGGAGCCAGTTCTATTACCTGCACCACCGCCTGATCCACCATTTCTGCCAGTTGGAGTTCCAAAACAACCACCACCACCACCAGCTACGGCTGCAGTTAATGAACCAAATTGTGAATCGGTACCGCTATTGCCTCTAATGTCTCTAGCAACAGCAGCACCACCTGCACCAATTGTTACTGTGTAAGTTGTACCATAAGCAAGATTTTGTGCGCCAAAAGCAATTACACCTCCCGCGCCACCACCACCTGCTTGACCGCCACCACCACCGCCACCACCTGCAATGACTAAAACATCAGTTGAAAGTCCAGGTACTGCCGCGCCTGCAGATGCAATAATGCCCGCTAAAGTATTCAACATTACGCAATCCCACCGACTACGATCCATGAATCTGTAGCGATCTTAATGCAAGCTGCTGACTTATAGCGAGCAAGCACTGGTTGTGCTAAAACTGCTCCCGCACTGACAACAGTAGTAGTGCCAGAAGTAACAGCATTTATTGTAGTTACTCCTGCACCTTTCTGATATACAACTAGGGTTGTACCAATCGGAAAAGCATAAGTCGCATCGGTTGGGATACGGAAAGTGTTAGCAGATGCGTTGTCCATTGTGACAATAGCGTTAAGACCATCTGCTTTCACTGCTGTGTAAGTCGTACCTGTCTGAGCGTTAAGAGTAAGACCAGCGAATTGTGTGTCGATGTCCTGACCAAGCAGGGCGATAGCCGTTGCGCCATTCTTTACAAGGTCCGAGCTTGTAGGTACATCAAAGCCAAAGTTGGTAGTTGTAGTTGCCATTAGGTTAGTGCTCCAGTCGCGTTAGTCCAAGTAAGTGTAGCATTTACGCCAGTCCAGATTAGTGAGGCTGGTGTAACTGTTTCCCATTGAGTTGTTGATAGTGAGAAGTCTGTTGCGGAGATGTAAAGGGTTATCTCTACAAAACTAGGGGTGGCTCGCAGGGCTACGTTCTCCACAAAGCCATCGAAAGATCCACCGAATAAGTTAGTGGGCAGATTCTGGATAAGAACAGGCTGACCAAAGAACACTCCAATAAGGCTGTCAAGCATGGCAATTGGAATGTCTGGATTGTCTAGTCTAAATGTAATGGCTCCGAGTGATCCGCGAGGGTTTTTACGGAGGTTTAACTCTCGTGAGGCAATGTCAGTGATGTCACCGAGGTTCTTGATGTTAGAGTCAAATGAACGCTCAAAGAGTCCGTAAGAGGCTATAGAGTCTGTGTCAGAGGTATTGTAGGTGCTGGCGTAGCCTGTGGAGTAGCGATAGATAAGGCTGTTACGGATGCGAGCAATTTGAGTTGTGGACTTGATAGAGGCTGGTGTTGCATACGAGCCATCAAGGTTAGTAAAGCCATTAGTTGCGAGGTAGTTAGATCGGTGATCGGCATCGTCATAACTGACATCTCCATCTTTTTCCTCAAAAATCTGACCTAGTGCGCTAGTAGCAATCTGATCTGCAAGGGTTTGAGACTTAGCAGAAGCACTAGCTGCAAGTGCGATCATTGTGTAGAAGCCTGAATCAATAGTCCCGATGTAAGTCTCGGCTTCTGCCCATGTTACTGTTGCTGGATAGGTTGCCCATGTGACTGTTGGGGTTACTTGACTCCACGGTAAAGACAAAGCGTTGCCTAAAATCTCTGCAATTTGTGCGCCGTCTAAGCTTTCTGCAAGGGCTGTGTTATAGACAGCCTTAGTTAGTTTAGCGAGTGAGCCGATGCCTAAGATTGTGCCAGTGGTGATGTAGCCAGATTCCTCAGGGCTTCTAACGCCAATGTTAAAGTCTGATACTTCTCCACCAAATACAGTGACATAAGTGCCACTGCCGTTCTTTAGCTCTAGAGTAATTGGCTCTGTGACATTGATGGTGAAATCTGCCCCAGTGGTGTTTATGATTTCTACTTGGCAGTAACCTGCTGTGGCTTGTCGATCGATGTCTAAGCGACCAGATGCAAAGGAAACAGAAGTGACAGTCGTATAGACATCATCACCTACTGTAACTCGCCATTCTGGAAGCCATGTCATTAGTACGTCCCAGCTCGCAATGTGCCACGATCTACTGCGTCCTGAATAACCTGAGTTACTGCTTCTGCAATAGCGTTAGGATCGCCTACGCCTGTATTAACAGTGATGTTAAAGTCGCGATCTCTTGAACCTACTGCGCCTGAATTAAAGATTGAGCCACCTTCAGCTGCGCGGAAGGAACCAGCATTAAAAGGATTCATTGCTCCATTAGCAAAAGAATTGACCAAAGCATTAAAAGCACTTGCATCTTCTACAGTCTGAAACACCGGTGGTAAGCCATCAACTAATTTAGTGAACTCTTTGCCATTCTCGCCAATGACTGAAATAACCCCACCAAGAGCTTCTGTTGCAGCGTTAATGTCAGCGATACTTCTTGGAGCAGTTGTTGGACTAATGCCATTAGGTGTCTGGATAAATCCACCACCACCACCGCCACCAGCACCGCCACCGCCACCGCCACCACCACCGCTAGGTGGAACGATGGTAGGTGTCTTGACCTGAGCCAATAAAGCAAGCATCTCTCGGATCTTACGCAAGGCTTCATCTAGGTTATCTTGATTGATTAAATCTTTAGGTGCAAGACCTTTAAGGATAGATTCAATAGCAGCCATCTTAGTGTTTTGACCAGTGAGGGCATCAAGGACTTTAAGATCTGCATCAAGTTTCTTGGTTGCAGCAATAATTGCTGCTTCATCTTTAGACGCAATTGCATCTTCTAAGGCAAGAATAGAACGCTTAACATTGAGACGAGCAGTGTCGTTAGCAATCTGCAAGATTTGTGCAGCATCTGTTGCCTTACCCAGTTGCTGAGCCTGATTAGTAAGAGCTGCTGCAATCTGGATCTTGTCAAGATCAAAAACATCAGTTGCTTTACCTAAAGAAAGATTAGCCTTGTCGATAATTCCTTGCAATTTCTTGGCTGTGTTCTGTTTATTGAGCAGAGCAAGTCTTTCTTTCTCTCTGCGCAATGAGTCCTTTTCAAGTTTAGCAATAAGTTCTTGTTGCTTCTTTTCAGTAAGAGTTAACTTTGCTTCTTCTTTTTTTGTCGGAGGCACAATGTTCACTCCGAATTGCTTACCAGCAAAACCTGCAAAGATCTGGCTAGGAAGATTCTTTAGATTCTTAATAAGTGTTGGAATGACACCAATGGTTCGACCAGACTGCACTGTTACTTTAGCAAGAGCAGTTGCAATCATTTCAATGGCATTAGCAGCATCTGTGGCATCTGTACCACCGCCAACTAAAGCGAACGCATCAATTAAGCCACCACCGATAATTTCAGAAGCATTATTGCTTGCCACACTAAGAACATCAAACTTGTAAGCTGTAGTGCTTAGATAATCTTCAGCAGCACCGGCTGATCTCTTTAGGATAACTCCTAAGATTTCACTAAAAGACTTGGATGTGAGTTCAGCTCTTGTTAAGCCAGTATTGTATTTAACAAGACCTTTAGTGATACCCACATAACCTTTACCAAGATCCTGAGTAACAGTTGCAAGATCGATGCCAGATGCTCGGCTAATCGTAATTGCATCATTAAGCAGCTTTTGAGATTGAACTAACGAGCCAGTAGTGGTGAGCAAACCTTGAAATGCTGGACGAAGAATGTCGTCTGCAATCGATGCTGACTTTTCTAACTTAGCGATGTATTCGGAGATGGCAGGATTAGCAAAGCCAATGCCTAGATTCTCAACTGCTCGACTTAGTCGTGTTGCTGCTGCTTCATCTGCTGCAAACGCTTTAACAGAAGCCTTGCCATAAGCAATAACAGCAGAAGTACCATAGGCAAGACCTACAGCACCTGCTAGTTTCTTAACATTGCTAGTGAGTTTCTGTGTGGCTGTGTCTGCTTGCTTAAAAGCCTTTTTGCCAGTGAACTCGGCTGCTATGTCAATCTTTACATCGGCTGCCATTACTTCACCTTTAATCTTGATTCTAGTTTGTCTTTAGAGGTTTCAATCGCTTTAATAACAGCTGCTGTGGCTTTACCTTGATCTTCAGCCCAAGCGCGAAAGATTGCGCGACCTTTTAACTTACGAGATGCGCGTCCTGCTTGACCTTCTGCTCTCTGGTAGGCATTTACAATGCGTCCTGTTCGATTCATCGCATCAATAAATTGCTGACCAGCATTAGGGTTATTGCTTAAAGACTGACCTTTGTTTCCAGAGCGAATTGTCTTGCCAAAGTTTTCGTGTCTTGGAGCCACTACTTTTTGCAATGGTGCTTGTGGTCTGCCTTGTGGATTTAATCGACCAGCAGTCTCATAGATAGATCCAGAGACGGAAGCATTAACAATGCGAGCAAGGGAACGCCATCCACTGCGATTAGCCTTCGATGGTGTTGTTTTGTAGCCGATGCCGCGTTTTGCCTCGCCTGTACTCCAAACACGATCACTGCCCCATTTACCTTCACCGCTTTTAGCCCATCCGCTAAGAGGAGCTGTGCTTGGAATAAATCCACGCGCTTTGTTAGTAATAGGCTTTAAGATTGTTGCAATCTCTTTTTGAGTTTCTTTAGCAAGATCTGGAGTGAACTCTTTAAGAGCCTTGCGAAGTTCGACCGCGCCCTTGACGCTTGCTGGCATCTGCTGTCTCCTTCGCTTCATCCTTTAGACCTTTAACTAGAGCATCTAGCATGGTCTTGTCTAATTCTAATAAGTGCTGTGGCGCGATTCCCAACCTAATGCTTAGCCTAGCAATTAGATAGGTGAATGGAAGATCGCGCTTTAAGCTAAAGGGTCTGAGTCAACTACTTCCACGCTGCGTAGCGTGTCTATGAACTCAATCGAAAATGGCTTCACAGTCTCACCCGATCTGCGAGTCACTTCCCAAGCAAGCCAATAAACCATTGTCTGCATCTCATCTTCACGAAATGCACGATGGAAACCCTTTTTGTGATGCAACTCGAATGAGTATTCAACGCTAGGCGTGATCTCACCGATTAGTTCACTTCCGTCTGTACGAACGATCTTTAGTTTTGCCATGATTAGCCCCTTAATTTAGTTGTTTATGACCAAGTACCTGTTGAAGCATAAGAAGTCTTGCTGTTGCAAGTAAAGGTGATGTCAATCATTCCTTCGTCTCCTACTGCTCCATTGATGTCTGTTAGGTTATCAACAAAGATTGTACCTGAATAGAGAACATTTGTTGCTGATACTGCAGCTGATGAATCCTGAATTGCTTGGAAAGCAACTGTAGATCCGAAGGCTGCCTGTAGAGTAGCAAGAACATTTGCTGCTGCTGTGTCGTTCAAGAATGAAACAGTGATTGTGTCTGCTGCAAGTCCTGCAACGAACTTATGAGCTGTGTCGCCCATCGCTGTAACTTCCAAACTATCAACAGTGCGGTTTAGTGTGAAAGCAGTGACATGGTCTGAAAGATTGACGGTAGCAACCTTAAATCCGACCTTATTGTTTAAGAAAATTGCCATTGATTATTCCTCATCTTTCTTTGTAGTTACTGGCTTTGGTGCTGCTGGTACTGCTGGAGTCTGACCAATCTTCTTCAAGAAGGCTAGATCCTCTGGTGTTAGCTCTGACATATTAGCTCCAACTTGTTAGGATTGATACGGATATCTCACAGCTGAGTAGGTCTCCCGATGCAGCGTTGAGAATGCTTGGTGCACTTATCGTGCCTACATTATAGGTTAAAGAAGATGCAGCGAGTAGATTGAACACTCGAACCACAAAATCTTCTATGCCGTTAAGGTTGCCTTCATTATCAAACAAAGGTGTCGTGACAATAATCTTAAAGTTAGCCAAAGGGCTGACTGTGTTTCTAGCGTTATTGCTTGGAGTTAGATAAGGATCATCTGGGCTAACAATGACTGAGTTAGCCAATACTGTTGCAGGTGGAAAAGCAAAGGTCTGCCACTTTGTATTATCGACTAGGGCCGTGGCTAATGTCGTTCTAAGAGTAGTGAGTGCAACTGGCATTATCCCACCATCGAGCGAGGGTCTAGTGCATGTGCGATCAAACCTCGCACCTTAGCGAGAAGCTGTGCGCTCATTCGGTAAGGGCTTGGCTGGAAATCTACAGCGTTACTGCCTGAGAGTGTGGCTGTACGCGCTTGCCAGATTTCAACAGATATCATCAAAGCTGCGTTCTGGACTGCTGTGTCTGTTGTCCAGTCCGTGTAAGTCTCACCTGTTACTGTGCCATAAGGCTCAATAGGATGCGTAGGTTGTTCAACTGTGTGAGTCGTAGTTACTGAGATTGAGTAAGCACCCACTGCTGTAATTGTTTTGGATCCATTGTACTTAGTGCCTGAATTAGCAATAGTTACAGTTTGTCCCACATAAAAAATATCTGTTACTGGAATATCAAAATATAAAGTCCCTGTGCCCACCACATTGCTGTGTGCTACGGAAAACCATTTAGGTGCCCATAACATTGGAAGTAGGACTGCATCTGTAGCGTCACACACTTCTTGCAAAACGGCATCTGTGTACAGCGTACCGACTCCGAGTGTTGATCGGAGTTCTGAGACTGTTGTAAGTGCCATTCCTTTTCCTTTCTAAAGACTCTAGGGAGTCAGAGGGCTACTGACCCCCTAGAGCGACTTAGTGTGGTTCTATTATGTGAAGTTGAACCAGTTTGCGCCTGCTGCAAGCTTTGTAGCAAGTGCTCCCTGACCGAATAGTAGAATGTCTACTGTTCCGTCTGAGTTGATGTTTGTGCGAAGTTGCTGACGAGCACCTTCATACCATGTGTAAGCAGCTGGGTTGATAACAGCCATTGAGTAATCAGTTGTGCCGACTCCGCCAGAACCCTTCATGTAGCGAGACACGCGAAGGTCAAGTCCTGCAACGGATCCCTGAAGGCTAGTAGGTGAAAGTGCTCCACCTGCGTTCTGAGGATTAGCAGCGATGTAAATTGGTCGACCGCCATCGTTGTAGCTCATGATGTTAGCCCATTGTTCTGGTGTAACTACCATGTTACGACCAAAGCCAAGTGAAGCTGCGTAAACTGCTGCTGCAGCACTTGATACATACTTTAGCAAGCCATCGGCTGAGTTAGCCTGTGCTGTTGCGTTAAGTGTTCCTGCGCCTTGTATCGCTGTAGTTACATATTCTTCAGTCTCTTTTGCGTAAGCAAATTCCATCTGAACAAGAAGCTCATCTAGAAACGCTGGTGTTGAGTTTGTTAGCAATTCTAGAGTAGTGATTGCACGACCCTTAAAGGACTTTTTTGTAACTGTGATGTATGAAGCTTCAAGTTGTGATTCTGTAACTGGAGCATTTTCATCGATCTGATCGACTAGAGGCACCTCAGAAATCTTTGGCAACTCAAATGTTTTTCCAAATTCTGGCATTGTTCCGCGAGAAACTGAATCAATCATTGGGCGATCTGCGTTAGAAAGGAAGTTAAGTAGCTGTGTGCTTTGTGGTGTTGGGATAAATCCTGCACCTGTTGTCTGATCGTTGTCAGCAGCGCGTAGCCATTGACGAGATTCATCATCACCAAAGAGGTTAGCCTTTAGTGTGTTCTCCAAGTAATTACGCTTTGTAATTTCAATTCTTGGAGATGTGTAGTACATCGCTGTTACAGTAGGGCGAGCAGCCTCGACAGGTGCTGCCTCTACTGCAGGTGTTGCTTCGACTGCTGAAGTGGTATCTTCCACGGCTGTCTCGCTTTCTGTAGTTGGGTTTGGTTCAACAGGTGCTAAAGGATGACCTTCAACTTCTTCTGCTGCTATCTCTAGAATCTGAGCAGACTTAAAGGCTGGCTCTGTAACTAAAGAAACTTCTTTTAACTTAGCCGATGTAACGACTGTGTGACCATCTCTCGATGGCTTTGATGCAAGGATCTCCGCCCCGATGCTCAAACCTGAAACCAAGTTTTCACTTGCCATAATAAGGGCGTCTGATCCAGCTTGTGAACGGCTTAACTTGAAGGTGGCATAGATGCCATCCTCACGAACTTCTGAAGCAATCATTCTGCCAACAGGCTTTTTCATGTCATGCTGTGAAAGTAGTTTAATCTTTGTAGGGTCTGTAATCTCAATAGAATTAGCTGCGAAAGTGTAAGAACCAAGATTGGTGTTACCTACTTCGCCTGTTCCCATAGGAACGATCTTGCCTGAAATCTCTCTGCGTTCCTCTGAACACTCCAGAGATGCTGCTTCAATGTATAAAGTTTCCATTATCCTTCACTTCCATTAGGTGATAGATCTTCCATCTGCATTGCTTGTTCAGTTGTAATTAAACCAAGTGCCAACATTTTTTCCAGTACAAGCAAACGCTCCATAGGTTCAACGCGTAGAAAACTAGAATCAAGATCAAACTTTACATAGTGTCCAGCCGTAGATATATCATCCATGCTCAAACGCTGCTCGATTGCGGAGATGTAAGGCTGAAAAGCTAGTGCTACTAACTGTTTTCTCTCGTCAAGAATGTTTGCGTATGTCATTGATGTGTTCATGTCAGCTGACAAATAGTAAGCAGGGATTCCGCATAAACGACTGATCTCTGTAGCAAGATTCTGAATTGCCTCGTTGTACATCATGTCTTTAGGGCTAAAGCCTAAGTTTTGCGCTTCTAAAGTAGATGTTAAGTATGCCGTTGAACGATTTTTTCTAGCTGTTGACCAAGATGTTAAAAGGGCTTGCACTTCACTTGGTGGAAGATCTGCACCAGAATTGCGAAGCACTGTGGTAGCCATTGGAGTTTGAGCAGCTACAGCAGCAGCCTTTTGTATGTCGATTGCTGCTTGAATTGTACGAGCACCGGTAGTAAGTACACCTTCATTAAATGATTGGAAGGTTACGAGAGATCCAAGACCAGACATCGGACGAGGTGATCCATCCACATAGTATTGAGTCACAACAGTGTTAGTCACATTTAGATCAAAAGTAATACGAGTATTTGCTACCCACTCAAAAGATGCAGGGCGATTATCCTCTTGATAAGTCTCGGTTACTTCAAGAAACGCTTGCCCAAAAAACAGAAGGCTATCAACCAAGTAGCTGACAGTTACAAACTGTGGCTGTGACTTAGATAGTTGATGCACCCATCGAGGAGCTGCAATTTCTTCGCCTGTAGACTTTTTCTTGTACTCTAACGGAATAGATCCGACAGTACACAATAAGTCTCGACATCTTTTTACAGCTGGCACAGCCATAGCATCTCGTCTAGCAATTACTGGAAATGTGAAACTGTAAATTGAGTTTATGCCATCGCCCATAATCTGAGGAGCGACTTGTGCTTCTAATGTCTGAGGCTTACGCGAGAAGATACCCATAGACAGAAAGTGTAGCATTTGTCAAGAGATTAGACAATGTGCTAGGGCGTGTCTAACTATAGATTTGAGGTTTAGGTGCTGGCAGCATTAACTTGGAAACCACCATTGCCAAGCCGATTGGAGCAGAAATATCTCCAGCAGACTTGCGCTTGATGATTCTCCAAGCACTGTCATTAGTTTTAGCAGCTGTGTTTGTAAACTGCTCAATTAGGTTTTCTTGACCATTATGAACGACACGAAGATTGGTAAGTCCTTCAAGCAAGTCTCCACAAGCCTTGTAGAACTGTTGCCCTGAAACATCCTCAACCATCACCCCGCTTTGAGCCAAGCGATCTGCAATAGTTTGTGTGGCGTACTTATCAAAGCAGACTAAGCGTGGTCTGTAGAGATCAACCCAAGATTTAATGCTTGCAGCCATCTTCAATTCATCGATGGCAATTTGAGAGCTGTAAGTCTCTAAGATCCCGATGCCAATCCGCCCATCTGGGAGAAGTTGTCCTGCGACTAATGATCCGTTCCTGCGAGACGGACTGACATCGAAACCAAAGACAGTATAAGCCCCCACACTCATCTCCAGAGTGCTATCAGATGAGTTTTCAAGAACTTCTGTACTGAAAGGACACGAAAGACTGGAGATCCATTGACAAAGTTG
>TARA_R110000868_G_scaffold1540_1_pt1 | contig 11058 bp, 11 predicted proteins | sample TARA_R110000868 | Tara Oceans TARA_R110000868 (sample SAMEA4397489) | marine metagenome | biome: Polar Biome; feature: [SRF] surface water layer (ENVO:00010504); material: water (ENVO:00002006), including particulate matter (ENVO:01000060) such as... | depth 5 m | reverse complement strand
GGTGCTAATCGGGGGGTGCTTGCCAAAACCGGCGCAGTGTCGAAACCTGCCGCTTAAACGCATCAGCCGGCGGAATTCGCCGGGCCAGACGGGATGATGACCATGACCAAGCCTCGCCTTCTGCTTCGGGCAATCACCGGCTTCGCGCTGCTCGCCCTCACCGCCTGCGGCCACACGCCGGCACCGCCGGCTGCCAATGAAGAGCCCATCGTGCTGATGATCGGTCTCGACGGGTTGCGCCATGACGCGATCGACCGCTGGGATGCGCCCAATCTGAGCGCGCTGGCGGCGCGCGGTGTGCGCCCGCAAAGCATGTACCCGGTGATGCCGTCGAAAACCTTCACCAATTTCTATTCCCTGGCGACCGGGCTTTATCCCGAGCATCATGGCATGATCTCCAATGCACCCTATGACCGGGTGTTCGATGAAATCTTCTCCAACAGGGGCGGCGGGCCGCAGGATCCGCGCTGGTGGGCGGGAGAGCCGATCTGGATCACGGCCGAAAGACAGGACATCCGCTCGGGCATCATGTTCTGGCTCGGCTCGGAAGTAGAGCATGACGGCGTGCGTCCCACGGTCTGGCATCCCTATGTCCATGAAATGCCCTATGAAGACCGTGTTGCCGAAGTGTTGTCATGGTTTGATGCACCCGCCGCCGAGCAGCCGCGCCTGGCCGCCGTGTATTTCGACCATGTCGACACCATCACCCATGGCACCGGCCCCTTTACGCCCGAAGAGGGCGAAGCGGTCGCCCGCGTCGATGCCCTGGTCGGCGAGCTGGTCGAGGGCCTCACCGCGCGCGGCCTCATTGATCGCACCAATATCATCATCGTCTCCGATCACGGCATGGTGCCGGTTGCGATGGAACGCTCCGTCGCCATCGACACGCTGGCGGATCTGGACGGGCTTTTCATCCCGGAATTCTCCGGCCGCTATGGTCCCGGGCTCGAACCCTATGTGATGGGCTATGGCGACAGCGAAGTGGTCGACCGGGCCTATGCCGCGCTCGATGGTGGCAATGAACATGTCTCCGTCTTTCGCCGCGGCGCGATGCCCGGCACCTGGCATTTCGACCATCCCGACCGCGGCCCTGACCTCTTCATTCTGGCCGAGCCGGGCTGGCTGCTGACGCGCAGCGATGCGGACCTCTCCGGCCCATGGCCTGCGGGCATGCATGGTATGCACGGCTATGACAACCGCGATGAGAGCATGGGCGCGACCTTCATCGGTGCCGGTCCGATCTTCCCGCCGGGCACGCGGCCGGAAGCGTTCGAGAACGTCAATGTCTATCTGATGATCGCCTGCGCGCTCGGACTCGCCCCAGCAGAGACCGACGGCGACCCGGCCGTCGTGGCGCGGATCACCGGCGGTCGCTGTCCGGCATAGCAGGACTGGCGCTACGCCCTAATGGTTGGCGGCAAGGAATTCCGCGAGGCTGACGCGGTCGTCCTGATCCGTGTCCAGATCCGTGAAGGCCTGCTCGACGCCGCTGCGCGCGCCGGATTCCGCACTTTCCATCACGCCCTCGACGAATTCGGGGTCGAGCATGTCCTCCTGCAAGGAGGGGCCAAATTGGGCCATGGCCTCAGTGATCGACCCCATCGCCTCGCTGCGCAGCCCCTCGCCGAGCCGGCCATCATCGGTCAGGCCGGCCGCGTGATAGAGGTCGATGCGGCTGAAATAACCGTCACCATCGGCATCAAGCCGGGCGAAACTTCTTTCCGGATCCTCCCGGTCGGCTGTCGCCGGCTGGAGCGGCAGTAATGTGCCGGCGGCGAGGCTGGCGGCGAGAAAGGCGATGAGTGTGAGTTTCATAGGGTGCTCCGTAAGCTGTGTTGGCAAACGGGCCCAGGGACGCCGGGCGGGACGCACGGGAAAGGTCTCCACGAAGTGCCGGACCACCTCACTGGCGGTCATGCCCTTTTCACGGCATGCCTCCATGAAGGCGCGCTTGGCATCAAAGCCAAGGCGCACCTCGAGGGATTCGGATTGTTTCTCGTGGCGTCCTGTCATCATGGGTCCCGCATCTCCACTTGTTTGGCCGGCGCTTCGGCCCGATCCGGACTCAAACGCCTTGCCCGCATCATGAAAACAAATCGCGCGTCCCGATGCACGCAAAACCGTGTCCGGACAGCATTAAATTACTGAAATACTTGCATCACTTTCCGGCACTCGGCGCGTCTGGCACGATGCGTTTTCTCGCCGTCCTTCAGCCTCACCGGTCACAATCTGAAGCCAGCGGGCGCAGATACTGGCTGATCAGGCTCTGGCGGCGTAGACCTGAAGCCTGATAAAACCTGACCGTCGCAAATTGGAGGCTCCCATGATCCCGCGCATCCTGCTCGTAACCGCCTGCGTCTTCCTCCTGCCCGCCACGGCCTGCAGCCAGGACGAGGCACCGTCGGCCGCAACCACCGACACAGCCAGCGGCGAGCTGATCATTCGTGACCGTAGCCCCGCCGGCTCGGTGAGCCTGCACCAGGGCCCCGAAGGCGTGGTCATCCGCATCCAGGCTGACGGCCTGCCGGCGGATGCGCGCAATCAATGGCATGGCGCCCATCTGCATAGCATTGGCGATTGCTCGTCGGAGGACTTCACCTCCTCGGCCGGTCATATCAACCCGTCAGGGCGCCAGCACGGACTGCTCAACCCTGAAGGCCCCGACAATGCCGATCTGCCCAATCTCTGGGTCGACGGCGATGGTTCAATCCGCGCTGAAGTCTATACGACACGGGTCAGCCTCAACGGCACCGCCGACACCCTGCCCGCCCTGCTCGACGCCGACGGTTCAGCCCTGGTGATCCATGCCGGCAGCGATGACCAGACCAGCCAGCCGATCGGCGGCGCCGGCGCGCGCATTGCCTGTGCGGTGATCACGACGCCCTGAGTGGGGCCGCGTAGACATCACCTCCCTGCAACCCGGCTTCCCGACCGAGTGGGACGCCCGGGTTGGCCATTGCTCTGAAGCGCCATCACAAAGCTGGAATGGCCGCCTCGATGACAGTTTCGACGATGAGGGTTTCGGCCCTCAAGCGCCGTCCGCCCCAAGGGGCACCAGGCCCGCGCCCTCGCGCGAGGCCGGAGAGTCGAGGTTCCGAATCTCGAATTCACGCTCGACGATCCGCGTGCCGAAGGCCGTATAGAGGATAGCGGCGATCAACGCCGCCACGAGGAAGCCGGCGATGAAACTGCTGCGGTCGAGGCTGGCGATAAGGTCTCCGATCGAGACGCGGGGCCGATCGCGCGCCGGCAGTCCGGCCAGCGCCGCCGGCGGCGCATCAATCGCCAGCCGATAGCCGACGCGCGGCAGGGTCAGAATCAAATCCGAGCGGCCCAGCAGACGCCGAAGGCGCGAAATCGCCTGGTTCAGCGCTTCGTCCGAACCGTCTTCATCCCAGACGCTCTCGAGAAATTCATCGCGCGTCACCGGCGCCCCACCGCGCCGCACCAACAGGTCGAGCACGCCGGCCAGGCGCGGTTCGAGCCGGTGGCTGCGGCCGCCGATTTCCAGCACACAATTGCGCAGATCACAGACCGCATCGCCGATCTGCACAATCGAGGCCGAGGGAGAGCGACGGGTAGAGACAGGGCTGGCAATATTCATCATCATCTTTCGGAAATGTTTTCGTCAGGACAGTGTGGTGGCATTTTCCTAGGCCTCCCCTCCTAACACAGAACAGGAAGGCCCTGCCCATGAAAGCTTTTTCATCTCCCCTCGCGATTGCGCGGCTCGCCCTGGCGGTGACGCTCGCCTCGCCACTGATCGCACCGTTCGCGGGCGCCCAGACCGACCCCGCCCAGCAGGCACGGATCGAGGCCCGCTTCAACGAACTCGCCGAGGCGGGTTTCACCGGCTTTGCCGCGATTGCCCATGATGGCGAGATCATCCTTGCCCGTGGCGCCGGCCTCGCCGACCCGGCCACCGGGCGCCCCTTCACCCTCGACACCCAGTTCGATATCGGTTCGATCACCAAGAGTTTCACCGGCATGGCCATCGCCGCGCTGGTCGATGCCGGACGCCTCTCGCCCGATGCGACCCTGGCTGATTTCTTCCCGGACGTGCCCGCCGACAAGGCGGCGATCACTGTGCATCAATTGCTCACCCACACGGCCGGCCTGCCCGATGCCGTCGGCGATGATTTCTCCGACGAGGGTTGGGCCAGCGTCCGCGACAAGGCCTTCGCCGCAGCGCTTCACCACGCGCCCGGATCGGCCTATCGCTATTCCAATGTCGGCTTCACCGTCCTGGCCGCGATCATCGAAATAGTGACCGGTCAAACCTATGAAGACTATCTGGTCGAGGAGATCCTCGTGCCCGCCGGGATTGAGCATACCGGCTATATGGCCGTCTATGACGACGCCCTCGCGGCGCACAACCGCCACGGCGAAGCCGTGATCGACGCGTCCTGGGGCGGTCATGCGCCGAACTGGAATCTGATGGGCAATGGCGGGCTGGTCTCGACACCGCGCGACATGCTCGCCTGGCAGGCGGCCTACCGGAACGGCAGGATTGTCTCCCCGCAGGCCCGCGACCTGGCGCATGCACCGCTGGTGCGCGAGGGTGACGGGGCACCCTCCTTCTATGGCTATGGCCTGGTGGTCGAGGATGATGCCGAGCTTGGCCGCATCTATTGGCATAATGGCGGCAATCCCTCCTTCAACTCACACTGGCGGGTTCTGGCGGATCAGGGCTATGAGCTGTTCGCAACCACCAATCAGCGCGGCATCTCGGCCGACACGGCCATTGAGGCCCTGGTCGCGGCCTTGATGGACCAGGAATTCGAGGTGCAGCATCCGCGCCAGGCCAGTGTCGACCCGGTGGCCCTGCCCGATACGGCCGGGGGACGCACCGCGGCTGAATTCCTCGCCATGATCGCCAGCGATGATGAGGCCGTCTGGCGGGATTATGTCCTGACCCGGATGAGCGATGAGATGCGCGCGGTCGCGCCGATGGACGGACATTTGGGGATGATGCGGCAGCTGCACCGTGATGTCGGCCAAAGCGATGTCGTCGCCGTCTTCGAGCACGAAACCACGATCACCCTGTCGGTGCGCGATCCGCATTCGGGCGAGACGATCCCGGTGATGATTGAATACGATGCCGACGGCCAGGTGACGGGTTTGATGATCGGCTAGGCCAGGGCCGGTCGCGCCACCATCAGCCCAAAGATCGCGATCAGCGCAGCAAAGGCCGGCCAGCCGAGCGCAAACCAGATCCGCATCAGACGGTGAACGCGGTCGGGGACAGCCTCCCCGGCCGCGACTGCCTCGGCCATCAAACGCCGCACCTCAAGCTGGATCCAGACCACGGGCAGCCAGCAGGCGCCAATGAAAATATAGAGCCCATAGCTCACCAGCAGCCAGGGCGCGGTGAGTGGCCAGCCCGCCAGATACGCCAGGGCGACGCCGGTCAAAGGCTGGGCGATGACGGCGGTGGTGGTGAAGACCCAGTCGGCGAGCACGACATGCTTGGCCGCCAGCGCGAAGCCGGGGGCATCGCCGGAGCGCCAGGCCATCAGCATGAAAAAGGCAATCGCCGCGCCGGAGCCGAACAGCACGGATGCCGACATGATGTGCAGCGTCTTGACGGTCCAATACAGCTCCATCAGCGCTCATCCTCGGTCGCGGCAATCATCAGCGCCAGCGCCATCATCGGAAAGACTTTCAGGATTGGTCCCAGCGCGTCGGCCCACAGGCCGGGCAGCGTCAGGCTGAGCGCGAGGATATAGGCGAATGTGCCGGCGATCATGATCGCACTGACCAGCCGGACCCGCCATTTCGCCAGCATCGCCGCGCCCAGGGCGAGATCGAAGGCGGACCCGAACCAGAGCAGAAAAGTCTGCATCGCCGGCGTATATCCGGCCGCCTGCAGCACGTCATAGGCATCACCGCGCGCGATCGTCAGCGAAATGATGCCAGTCGCCAGCCAGTAGAGCCCCAGCACCCAGCGCGCGGCCGGGCGGGCAAAGCCGAGCCGGGCATGCCAGCGGTCCTGCACACCGGCCGGGGCGCTGGCGAGGTAGGCGTCAAAGCCGCGCGGCGCCGCGCCGGTCGCGGCGAGCCATTCAGCCGGATCGCCTTCGACATCGAAATCGAGCTGTTTCAGCGCCGTGGTGCGCATTGAGGTGCGCACGCCGACCCAGCCAAGCAGATCGCCGATGCGAAAGGCCGGCGCCGCCAGCCAGCGCGGCACATGCCAGATCCGCGTCCTGCCGAAACCGAGCCAGCGGCGATAACCGCGCAGCAATTGGTCCATCGAGACCGCCTGCGGGCCGGCAATGTCCCAGCTGACACGCGATGGCGCACCGGGTTCCAGCAGATCGCCCACCGCCGCGCTCAGATCTTCCGCACTGATCGGACGGAAAACCTGCTCGCCGCCGACCAGCGGCGTGATCCAGGGCATGCCGCACAGGGCCCGCACCAGGGCGGTGCCGCCGTAGACATTGCGCGCGATCACCAGGGAGGGACGCAGAATGACCCAGTCGAGATCGAGCGCCTTGAGCGCCGCCTCACCATCGAGCTTGTCGCGCGCATAGGCCGAGCCGGAAGCCGCATCGGCGCCGACAGCGGAAATATGGATCACCCGGCGCACACCCGCCTCGGCGCAGGCGGCAAACAGGGCGGCGGCGCCATCGACATGGGCCGCACGGCTAGGATCGCCGAGCCCGTCCTGCAGTACGCCGACGCAATTGATCACCGCATCGACCCCGGCCAGCCGCGGCCGCCAGTCGGCAGCGTTGTCATGCCGGAAATCGCAGGCGATCCAGTCGAGATCGGGGGCAAGGCGCCCCGCCGCGTTGATCTGCCGGCCGGCGGCGATGACGCGATGGCCCTGGCTGTGCAGATGGGCCGCGAGATGCGATCCGATGAAACCGGACGCCCCGGCGATAAGGATATTCATGACCGCTCGCCCCCCCCCGGCACTCGCTATTCGGTCTGGTCTGGACCCGATCGCGCCAGCTATGGCGCAGACGCCGCCTGGCCTTCGCGCATCATGGCCAGATTGGCATCCAGATTATTGCTGATCGCCGTGCGCAGCGCAGGCCAGACGGCTTCGACCTTGAGCCATTCGGAACCGGGCATCTCGACCTGGTTCACGGCAGCGAAGTAAGCCGTTGTCCCGTAAGAACAGGCCCACCAGGGTGAGGCCTGACTGGTGAAGACCTCACCCGATGCGATGGTGGCGGCGAGTGCCGCCTCGAGCCGCGCGGGATCGGAATTCATCAATTCGGTGACCGCAGGCCCGGCATATTCCGATGCGCCGCCGACGACGTTCAAGGCTGACGAGTCGATACAGCGCGAGGCGTCGTAAATCGTGCGGGCGCGGCCGAGAAAATAGGCCTGCAGGGCCCGGTCAGGGTCAGTGGCGACCGTCAGCCGGGCGACCTCGAACAGGAAGATTGGCGGATTGATATCGCGCCGCTCCCATAACTGGCGGGCAATGGCCGGGGATTGCGCCGCGTCCGTATTGCGCAGGGCCGACAGGGTCACGAGGACATCGCCCCAGGCTGCATCGCCGACGACGAACTGGGATTCAGCCCCCTCGCCACCGATCGACATGATCCCCGGTCGGCGCAGATTGGCATCGGCGGTCTGGGACCATGCGGGCGCGGCCAGCATGAGGCAGGCCAAGATCAAGATCGTTCTACGCATTCCGGCTCCTCGCCCCCCATTCAGTCCCGTGTGGACTAGAACGGGATTTCATCATCCATGTCGGCGCTACGGAAATCTTCCTTCGGCCCGTCAACCGCGCGCTGTGGCGAGCGCTCGCTGGACTCGAAACTTCCGCCGCCACCGCCGCCATATGAGCCGCCGCCCTCGCCCTTGCTGTCGAGCATTTGCAACTCGCCGCGGTATTTCTGCAGCACGATCTCGGTATTGTATTTGTCGACGCCGTTCTGGTCGGTCCATTTGCGGGTCTGCAGCGCGCCTTCGATATACACCTTGGCGCCCTTCTTGAGATAGTTGTCGGCGACCTTGGCGAGCTGGTCATTGAAGATCACAACGCTGTGCCATTCGGTCTTCTCGCGGCGCTCGCCGGAGGTCTTGTCGCGCCAGCTTTCCGAGGTCGCGATGCGCAGATTGCACACCGGATCGCCATTCGGCAGACGCCGGGTCTCCGGATCCTTGCCCAGATTGCCCACCAGAATGACCTTGTTTACAGATCCCGCCATCGCCCATTCTCCATGTTCTTGTGTTGCACGTCTTGTGCGCCGCGCCAATTTGTTCACATTCTGTTCCACGGGTCAATCGCGCCCGCGAGTCGCAGGGATTTGAACGGAGTGGCGGCACAGAGTCCAGTGAGCCGCGCGGCGGGGTGTGGACGGAACACAGACCGCTATATCCTCCCCCGGATGCCCCTGCGCGGCTGAAGCGTAAAAACAACTTGTAGTCCCCAATACCAGCGGTCTAGCTTGCGGCGTTTTATAGAGGGGAATCACCATGTACAAATTCATGATCGTGGCGCTCTGCGCTGCGGGAATGGCGGCCTGCGCGTCGACACCCAATCCAATTGCCGCCGAAACCCGGTCCGGCACCTATGTCACCGGCGCCGACCTGGTCTGGTCCGTCGACGATGCCGACGAGCAGGATGACAATGGCAATTACGCCGCCGGGCGTGACGACTTGCTGGCCCGGCTGGAAGCCGCTGTCGAAACCGAATTTGCCCATTCGCCTGCCGGCTCACAGCCCGTCAGCTTCTCGATCAATATCGAGCGCTATAATCGCGTCAACGCGCTGACTGGCAATATCATCGGCGGCAGCAATATGGTCGTCGCCGACGTGTCCGTGATCGATGAGGATGGCAACGTCCTGGGGGTCTATGAGGATGTCACCGGTTATCACGCCAGCGGCGCGGGCATTATCGGCGCGATCGCCCAGGCAGCGACCCAGCCCGACATTGTCGGCATTATGAGCAATTCTTTCGTCGCGGATTTGCGGCGTCGGTTTGACCGGGACTAGACGCGTGAAACGTCTCGCTCTCGGCTTGGCACTGGCGGGTGTCGCGGCTTGCGCTGCGACACCGTCGGCGCCACTCAATCCGGATTCCTTCACGGTCAGTGGCCGTTACGCCCTGCCCCACGCGAATTCCGCGCCCTTCGCCGGACGGATGCGGGTGTCCGATATCGAATTGTCGCACGGTTTGGCGGCCTTCGATTATGAGGTGATCGCGTTCGACCAGACCATCAGTACAGCGATCGGCAAGTCACTCGAGAATTACGGCTATGCCGGCAGCGAGGCGGATGAAGGGGTCAACCTGGAAGTCCGGCTGTCAGAGATCGAGATCCATCAATCGGACGAAGCGATTACGGCGCATGTCTCGCTCGGTTTCCGGCCCATCGAGGCTGACCCGGCGCTGCAATGCGCCGCCCACACATCCAATGCACAATTCCACGCGCTGACCCCTGTCCATTCGGGCGGCGGCCAACGCGCGGTCGGCATCATCGCCGGCATCGGCCTCGCTTTTGTCGGTGTCGACGCCTCGATTTTCATGGTCGATCAATTCGTCAATGCCAGCCAGAACAATGCTGCGATCAATGCCGATCTCGGCCTCGCGCGCGGCGAAGGCGTTGCCCCCCATGGCGAACAGGCGGCAATCCGCTTCGCCTCGACCTATGCCATCCAGCTCGCCATCGCCGACTACATCGCTCATCTCGGTACCTGCACCAGTCGCGAAGCCGAACCCGTCTGAGTCAGCCGCCAATGACGCGCCACCCCGGCCCGGCCTGACAGCGGACCGACGCTGCGTTCCAGGACCGGCAGCGCTTGCCCACACCGACTTCCTGCCTACATGGTGTCAGCAGACTTGCATCGCGCTGCTGGACGCCGCGCGGCTTGTTCTCTAAATGTTCAGCACGATTCCAGCCTTGACTGGTCCCGCCGGCGACCAGTCCTACCCGCGACTTGGCAGACGAAAGACATTCCATGGCCCTCGATACGATCCGCGTGCGCGGTGCGCGCGAACATAATCTCAAGAATGTCTCGGTGGATCTGCCGCGCGACAAGCTGATCGTCTTCACCGGCCTGTCAGGCTCGGGCAAGTCCTCTTTGGCGTTTGACACCATCTATGCCGAGGGCCAGCGGCGCTATGTCGAGAGCCTGTCAGCCTATGCGCGGCAATTCCTCGAGCTGATGTCCAAGCCGGATATGGATTCGATCGAGGGCCTGTCGCCGGCGATCTCGATCGAGCAGAAGACGACGTCCAAGAACCCGCGCTCCACGGTCGGCACCGTCACCGAGATTTACGACTATATGCGGCTTCTGTGGGCCCGCGTCGGCGTGCCCTATTCGCCGGCCACCGGCCTCCCGATCCGCAGTCAGACCGTCAGCCAGATGGTCGACAAGCTGATGGCGCTGGAGGATGGCGCGCGGCTCTATCTGCTGGCGCCCGTTGTGCGCGGACGCAAGGGTGAATACCGCAAGGAATTTGCCGAATGGCTGAAGGCCGGTTTCCAGCGCGTCAAGGTGAATGGCGAGTTCTATACGCTGGAAGAAGCGCCAACCCTCGACAAGAAGTTCAAGCACGATATCGATGTCGTGGTCGACCGTCTGGTGATCAAGCCGGGCTTGCAAGACCGCCTCGCCGACAGTCTGGAAACGGCGCTGCGCCTGGCCGACGGTCTGGCGATTGCCGAATTTGCCGATATCAATGAAGAGACAGGCGAAGCGGAGCGGCTGATCTTCTCGCAAAAATTCGCCTGCCCCGTTTCCGGCTTCACCATTGCCGAGATCGAGCCGCGCCTGTTTTCCTTCAATAATCCCTTCGGGGCCTGCCCGGCCTGTGACGGGCTGGGCCAATCGCTCAAATTCGACGAGGATCTCGTCGCCCCTGACCGCGACAAGTCTCTGACTGACGGCGCCATCGCGCCCTGGAGCCGTGCCACCTCGAAGCTTTACCAGCAGACCCTGCAGGCGTTGGCGACACATTTCGGCGGCGACATGTTCAAACCCTGGCGCGAACTGCCGGAGGATTTCCGCAAGGTCATCCTCTACGGCACCAGGGACGATATCGCATTCGTCTATGAGGATGGTCTCAGGAAGTTCGAGACCAGGAAGCCC
>TARA_R110000868_G_scaffold67046_6_pt1 | contig 11060 bp, 16 predicted proteins | sample TARA_R110000868 | Tara Oceans TARA_R110000868 (sample SAMEA4397489) | marine metagenome | biome: Polar Biome; feature: [SRF] surface water layer (ENVO:00010504); material: water (ENVO:00002006), including particulate matter (ENVO:01000060) such as... | depth 5 m | reverse complement strand
AGAATATATTCAAGATAATCATTGTTCTCCAACATTTAAAGGTTACAAGGGATTTCCTGCTGGAGTATGCATATCAATTAATAAAGAATTGGTGCATGGCATTCCTAAAGAATATTATTTTCAAGAAGGCGATGTTATTAGTTTTGATTTAGGCGCAACTTATAAAAGTGCTATAGCTGATTCAGCTTTAACATGTATATATGGTGAGCCAAAATCTAAACAACATGTTGAATTAATTAAAGCTACAGAAGAGGCTTTAATGGAAGCAATAAAATCAATTAAAGTTGGTAATCATTTAGGATGTATTGGATATACAATTCATAATGTTGCAAAGAAATATAAATTCGCATCTGTTACCCAATATGGAGGTCACGGGATCTCTTGGGATGAACCTCACTTTCCGCCCTTTATTTCCAATAAGTCTGCCATAGATGAAGGTATAAGAATACAGCCTGGATTTACTGGAGCAATTGAACCGATGTTTATTATTGGTTCTAATAATGCAACTAGAGTTAGTAATGATGGATGGACAGTTATGGCTGACAATATAAATTGTCACGTAGAGCATACAATATTTGTGCACGATGATTATGTAGAAATTATTACTGATAGAGCCAAATTATGAAAATAGAATTTAAAGATCAAAGTTTTATAGAGTGTAAAAAGTCAGACACTACTAACAAAATAGTTATAATTATTCAAGCAAAAGATTTTGAAAATCCTTTAAAGAAAATAACTAATATGGTAGAATTAACTCACGAAGAATTTAAACAATTAATAGGTGATTTTATATGAAAATATATTTGACAGGAAGCCATTGTTCCGGGAAATCTACTTTGTGCCACTATATTGCTAAAAAATATAAATTACCAATGATAACTGAAGTTGCTAGAACTGTATTATCTGAAAAAGAACTTCAAATTGATTCTTTGCGCTGCAATATAAATACAGTTGATGATTATCAATCCTCTATTTTTTATAGACAGTTACAAGAAGAATCCAAACATGAATCCTTTGTTTCAGATAGAAGTATAATAGATAATTTGGCTTATGCCTCTCAACATTCTAACTCTTTATCGAAATTATTGTCTGCGCCGGAGCTACAGCCTTACTTGACAATTTTAAAAGACGCTAAATCAATTTTATTTTTTGTCAGACCCTCCAAAGCCACCTTGCAAGCTGACGGTGTGCGGGAAGTTTTAAATTGGGATGGCATAGTAGCAATAGATGCTCAAATTAAACTTTTACATGAAATGTTTGGAGTGAGATATTTTCAAATAAATACAGATAGTATGCAGGAAAGAATTAGATTAATTGATTCAGTTATATCTTTATGCTAAAATTTCAGCATTATCATGAATCATAAATTAAGGTTAATCAATGGTAACTTATCCAGCTCAAATAGACAACAGCATATCTATACCAATATCTTTAGATAATAATACTTTAGTTAAAGCTAGTGTTACCAATACTTTGCGTGATGCAATTCTAGCTATAGAATCAGAATTGGGCGTTAAACCTGGCGGAACTTCTACTGTAAAAGCTAAATTATTAGCTATCGAATCTACTATTACTAATTTACAATCAATTAGTTTATCTGGAGACCTTGGAGGGACTGCATCAACTCCATTAGTAAAAGGTCTTCAAGGTAGATTAATATCAAATCAAATACCAGAGCTTAATCAGGTATTAACCTGGAATGGTTTATCTTGGGTCCCAGCCGCATCAGGATCTTCACCATCTGGCTCTAATACGCAAATTCAATTTAATGATAGTGGTTTGTTTGGAGCATCATCAGGATTGACTTTTAATAAAAGCACTAAAACCTTATCTGTCATTGATTCTTACGGGTCTACTTTAATTAGCCCTACTAGAATAACAAGTTCTACACCATTAAGAAGTTCTTTCGCAACTGAATTAAAAGAAATTATTACATATGATAGTACAGTAACAGATTTATATACCTGGACAATTAATGATAATGCCGTTACTTTAGTTGACATTACTGTTACAGGTATTAATTTAAGCGGAACTGTTTCTGATGGATGGAAAGAAACAATATTATTTAGAAGATATGCTGGTACAGTAACTATTGATTCTGCATTATCTACAACACATCTAGGAGCTTCATCTTGGTCTGTAATAATTGATAATTCTACTTCAACTGGCAGAATTAGAGTTACAGGTGCTGCGTCTAATAGTATTTATTGGACGGCTGTAATAAAATTACATACGTCTATTATTATTTAATAACCCCTAATAATTGGATATAATTTATATGAAATCTTTGAACAAAATATTTAAATTGGCAGATCGTTTTAGTTATAAACTTGAAAAATATGCACAAGCTGAATCATTAACTATTAGTGATCCTATGGATGTTATTGAAAAATTCCCACAATACTTTGCTAAAGTAGTTAATAAAAACACTTCTGGTAATCATCCAATTTTTGATAAATTAGATGCGTATTTATCAGAAATATTAACCGCAGAAGAATCTGTTAAAGTAATTATTCAAGTAGGTCCTGGATTCAAAGTTAACTTTGATGTTAATTTAATTTCTTCAGTAAAACAATCAGAAAGTACGTACAAAGTACGAAGCAAGGTAGTTTCTGATAAAGTTAAAATCTTTCTAAATAAACAAATGCCTGAATTTAATCCATCTAATTTAGAAAAATTATTTCCTGGCAAATCTCCGCCTGGTTTATTTGACATAGTTAATCATATTTTAAATTAATGACAACTCAATATCCTGGAAAAATTGACGATAATACATCGCTACCTGATGCTATTGATAGCATCACTCCGGTACAAGCGGATGTTGTAAATCGTTTAAAACAGGCTATATTAGCAATTGAATCTGAATTAGGTACAAAGCCATCAGGAGTTTATTCTAGTTTAAAAGCTAGATTATCTGGCATTGATTCTTCTATCAATAGTTTTGAAATAATTAAATTAGCTAAAGACCTTGGTGGTTCATTAGATTTACCGCAAGTTATTGGCATTAGAGGCACTCCAGTAGCTAATGCAATTCCAATTGCAGATCAAGTATTATCATTTAATGGATTAACTTGGATCCCAAAAACATTATCATCTGGATCTTCAATTACTTTTTCTGGAGACCTTTCAGGGTCTAGTACATCTCAAACTGTAATTAAGTTACAAGGATACGCTGTAGCTACCACAACACCAACAGAAGGTTATGTATTAACTTGGGAAGCTTCTTCTTCTAGTTGGAAACCTAAAGTTGCATCTGGAGGATCTTCATTTACTGCTGGAGGAGACCTTTCAGGCTCTAGTACGTCTCAAACTGTAATTAAATTGCAGAGTTATGCTGTTGCAAGCACTGCTCCAACAGAAGGTTATGTATTAACATGGGACTCTTCTTCAAGTAGCTGGAAACCAGTAGCTGTTAAATTGCAAGGTTATGCTGTTGCTACTACGGTTCCAACAAATAATTATGTATTAACTTGGGAATCATCTTCATCTAGCTGGAAACCAAAAATAGTCCCAGCTATTCTTTATACCGAATTATATTTGACTTCAGGATTAGAAGTAACAACATCTAATTCATATATTAGAGCTGGCGCTAGAAAAATAGATCTAAGTTACTTCCCATCTACCATAGGCTCTTTGACAAGAGTAGTGAAATTTGTAGCTAATGTTGATAAGACAGCTACCGCTACCAATGTAGCTATTCAATTATATGATAATACAAATGGTGTATTAGTAACTAGTACAAATCTAACATCAACGTCCGTTTCAAATGTAGAAGTTTCAGCAACAATAACAGCAGGCGCTTCAAGCGGAAATTTAAGAACAGATTCTGCTGCTCAATATGAGTTACAATTAAAAATGACAGGCGGATCTGCAGGAGATTCTGTCGCTTGCACTAGCGCTTATATTCTAATTACATATGCATAATAATTTATCCTATTATGAGTTTACCCGCATTATCTAAAACTTGGCAGTATTCAGTAAATAATAGTACAGCCGCAACCGGAACATATTCTGATACATGCAGAAATGCAATTTATTCTATAAAAAATGCATTAGTTTCATTTGGTACATTACCTTGGTCAGTAATTAGCTCTTCTAGTGGCGCTGGAGCATTTGCATCATCAGATTTATGGGCTTCATCAGCCAATATTATTGGTAATACAGCAGGATCAAATCATTCTTGGATTCGTCTTAGGCAAACTGGCATTGCCTCTAATTTTGAATTATTATTAGATTGTACATCAACAGGATTAAGCTCTGGAACATTAGTTATTTCTCCTGGAGCAGGATTTGTTACTGGTGGAACTGCTACTGATAGACCTACTGCCACTGATGAAATTGTATTAATTGCAGGCACTACATGGATTATGTCGCCTGATAGTTCTGATCAAAATATTATAACTAATATAATGCAATCAACAGACGGTCAATGTACTAGAATAATTGCCTGCTGCCAAAATGTAGTCACTACATTTTGGATGTTTGATAAGCCTAATTCTCCAGTTACTGGCTGGACAAAACCAAGTGTTTCATATGCTACAGCTACAGGCACAGATGCTCCTGTAATTGCTAATTTAAGCAGCGCCTCTTTCTTACTTAGAGGGTTTGGTTCGACAGCATTTAATATTACATTATGTTCAGAAGCAACTAACAATACCCCTCTTATTACTGCATTAACTAGTACAAATGATTTTGATTCTACTCTGCCATTATTTACACTTGGTGTAGCATCTACTACAGCTTCGCATAGAGGAAGACATGGTAGTATTTTTGATCTTTGGTATACTTTATCATCACCAGCAGCTTCAGGTGATACTATGCCTAATGATGCAACTAGAACATTTGTTATATTTGGCGATGTTGTTTTTCCATGGAATGGGTCTGTCCCAGTATTAACTTAAAGGTATAAATGGCTACTTATGATGGTAATAGTGCAGAAACTACCGTATATAGCGGAACTAAAGCTAGATATATTAGATATAGCGTTGCATTATCAACAGTGCAGTCATCTACTTTAACATATTATAAATTATCTTTATATGATAGCTTAGGTGTAAGGCATTACTGGGTAGATACTTCTGCTGTAACTACAAATGCGCCAACTTTAGGTGCAGGAACTTATGATTATGCAACATTTGTTATAGAGCAAATATTTTAATTAGGAGATTTATGTCATTTGAATCAGTGGTAAATGAAGCTAAAATTAATTTTCCTAACTTACAAATAAAATATAAAAATGAATCTTTATTTATGAAAATATTAGGCAAGCTAATGTTTTTTAATAAAAATTTTATGACAGAATATGTTACTACTATAGGCAGTACTGTTTATTTTCCATCTAAATCATTTGTAGCTATACGTCCAGTATCTTCTTTAATGATATTAATGCATGAATTAGTTCATGTTTGTGATTCTAAACAATTTACGACTCCAATTTTCTCTCTTTTATACTTATTCCCTCAAATATTAGCTTTATTAGCATTGCCATTATTTTTTATTAATTGGCAAATAGCTTTATTATTTTTACTTTTTTTACTTCCAATTCCAGCTTATTTTAGAGCTTACTTTGAAAAAAGAGGATATTTAATTTCACTTTATGTTTCAAATAAACTTTCTAAAAAATTATCTTTTAATATTAATTTAGATAATGAAAAAGAAGAAACAATTAAATCTTTTAAAAATTCAGATTATTATTTCATGTGGCCATTTAAAAGCGTCGACAGTCAATTTAACGAAGCTACTGTGAAAATTAATAATAATCAAAGACCATTTGAAGATCCCGTCTTTGACATTTTAGATAGATTAATTGATAGTTAACATTAAATATTTGATTTTCATGATATAATATTCGATACACGTCAAACGTTATCGAGGTATATGGATTTTTATATTTATGTAATGCGCAATATTTCAAGTAATAAAATTTATGTTGGCAAATCTCATGACCCTCAAACAAGACGCCGAATTCAACTTGCTAATGAATATAATGTTTCAAAAGAACAAATTAATAGAATTATTCGTAATGTAGATTGGAAACATTTAAGGGCTGAAAATGAATAATATATACGATATTGGCATAATAGGAATTGGTGTTGCCGGAGCATTCGCTTGTTATAAAATAGCTAAAGAATATAAAGACTTAAAAGTAGTTGGGTTTGATATTGGCCGCCCACCCGCAAAAAGAAGGCGCCAGATAGAGGGGTATCTGGGCTGTCTTCCTAACAGTGATGGCAAATTATATCTTAACGATATCAATAAAGTTTCAGAATTAATTGGTTCTAAAAAAACTAAATTAGCGCATGAATCTTTTGATAAAATTATAAACCAAATAGGTAATTTTAAAATAGTAAAAGATAAACCATTAAGTGCAACTACAGATAAAAAATTAAAAAAATTCGGATATGATTCATATCAAAATGATTATGTTCAGATGTATCCTAAAGACATACATTTATTATCAAAATATTTATCTGAAGACATTCGTCAATCAGGTAATATGAAATTTAATTTTGACGAAGAAGTTCAATCAGTATATAAACAAAAAGATATTTTTACTATTGTAACTTCTGAGAATAATGAATTTAAATGTAAAAAACTTATTATCGCTGCTGGCAGAAGTGGATGGAGATGGTCTAAAGAATTATATTCTAATTTTGGGATCATAGATAATAATGATATTGCTAGATTTGGAATTAGAGTAGAATGCAATACTAATATAATGAAAGATTTTTCTAAATCAAATTGCACAATATTAAAAGGAAATGAATTAGAGATTGGACCTTTATCTTGGTTTGGAACAGTTATACCAGAAGACCATATTGATCTAGCTATTTCGGCATTTAGATCAAATGAAAATAGATGGAAGTCTGAAAAGGTATCTTTCTCAGTGATTGGAAATAGATTATTTCCAAAAAAAGGATTTGAACAAACAGACAGAATTGGAAAATTAACTTTTGTTTTATCTAATGATAGAATTATAAAAGAAAAAATATCACTTCTTACCAGTGGCAAAAGTAAAATATCTATAATCCCAGAATATGATTGGTTAAAAGAAACTATTAATGATTTATCAAATATAATTCCAGACATATCAAAAGCATATTTTCATGTTCCAACAATATCTCCATTGCCTCCTAAAATTAATATTGGAAATAATTTAGAATCTGAGATAGATGGCATGTTTATTGTTGGAGAAAGTGCAGGGATATCTGGTATATTATCTGCTGCAACAATGGGCTTACATGTTGTGAATGAAATTACTAAATAAGAAAGGTATTATTATGATTAAAAGGTCAAATGACCATTCAGTTACCTCTATAACTGAAGAATTTAAGGAATCCGGGTCAAAACGTACTTTTTCAAAGTACGAACATGATTTATATAATGAAGAGAATGATGTTGCAGAAAAAGTAATTAGAGTAAAACGAATAACAATGCCTAATAAAGATGAAAAATGGAAAATTTTTGAAGATAATAAAGTCATTTTTATAATTGAAGGAGCTAAGTTAAATAATAAAGAGAAAATATTCCTCAGATCAGTTGAAGGTTTTAATTTCCTTATATCAAAATTTAAATTGGGCATAAAATCTTTTAATTTTTTAAAAACCGAAATTAAACAAAAATTATCTGAGGCTTGACATTTATTAAATAGTGTTTAAATTTAATTGCAAAGGAAAAATTTAAATATGAATTATGCTATTTATGTTGCTGACGTAGAAACAACAGGATTAGATCCATACAGTAATGATGTAATTGAATTATCACTATTGAGATTATCAGATGGAGAACAAAAAACCTGGTGTATGAAACCATTTAATTTTCAATCAATAGAGTCTACTGCATTAAAAATTAATGGACATAAACTCGAAGATATAACACATGAAACTAAATATGGAAAAGATACATATCTTGAACCATCAAAAGTTATTATTGACATTGAGAACTGGGTATTAAATGATGATGTATCTACAAATAACAGAGTTTTATGTGGTCAAAATATAGGATTTGATAAAACAATGTTAGAACAATTATGGAAAAAATGTAATTCAAAAGATACTATGCCATTTGGACGAAGAACTTTGGACACAATGACCATTGAATTTTTTCTAGACCTTTGTAAAGGAGAAATGGCTTTAGGATATAGCTTATCGAATTTAACTAAAAAATACGGAGTTACAAATTCAAAAGCTCACTCAGCTGCATCTGATGTTTTAGCCACTAAAGAAGTATTTGAACATCAAATATCTTTCTTTAAAAAATTATTAAAGAGTAATGATTAAGATACTTTATGCTGCATCTAATAATTATTACTCCAGTCTTCAATTAATTAGAATTATTAATTCAATTAAAGAATTACCAGTAATAATAAAAGTAGCGGCATATAAAAAATCATCACCAAAAAATATTTCAATTGATTGGACATTAGATAGTTTACTTAATATAAATAAGCCAGAACTTTTATCTATTGATAATGATAACTTCATTATTTACTATGATCAAATTAAAAATTTTAATCCAGATCTTATTATTTCTGATTTAGAATACTTTACAAGTCATATAGCTAATTTACTTAATAAACCATTATGGCAATGTAGCTCTACATTGATCAATATAGCTTTAACTAAATCACAAAAATATGATTTAGGTATATTTAAAAAATACGCTATTTATTTAAATAAAACGCCGGTAAATGTTCAGAAAATAATTAATATTATCGATAATTCTAATAAAAATTTTATATACTCTCATTTTGGAGATACAATGAAGCCATTGGAAATTAAACAAAATTTCCAATGGCTTCGTCCGTATTATAAACTTGGTAAAAATAATTTATTATGTAAACATAATATTGTAGCCGCATTACCAGATAGTAATAAGTTTATAATAAACTCTTTGAGCAAATATCAAGACTCAATAATATTTACAAATAATCATAATGAAAAATATAATAATATCTTAAATAAAGATATTAATAATGATATAGAATATTCATGTAATCTACATAACTCAAATATTTTCGTATGTGAAGGTCAGACTACATTTTTATCTGATGCATTTTATAATAAAAAAACGTCTGTGATCTATCCTAATTACTTATCACCCGAATCCTTAATTAATAAAACATTATCTGATTATTTGAAATTAAGTTATGATGATATCAATTTTGATTACCCTGATTTGAGCTTGAATTTAGATTCAAAAATAAAATTTTTACATGAAGAAATCTTATTTTTTATAAAAGAAAATGAAAATGATATAAAATCATAGATATATTTAGATCAAAGGACAATATTATGACGCAAAACAAATTTCAAATGCAGGGTAAAGTAAAAGTAATAAATGGAAGCATTCTAACTCCAGAAAATGGCGGGTTAAGATTTGTATTAAATACAAATAACCTTTCTGGAAAAGTAGTAGGACCATTATATTCATTATTTGATAAAAAGTGGAAAAAAGTTCGAGAAGAGACTAAAGGCTGGTATGCTAATAAAACCGGAGCCTATAAATTAGGCGCGGTAAATACCACCGCAGTGCAGAGCGACGTGTGGGTAATTCATATGTTGTGCCAAGGAGCCGACTTGCTCACGGACGTTCCAGCCCTAACGGAATGTTTAAAAAAGGTTGCGCAAAGTGCAAAATCTGAGAAAGCTACGGTTCATATATCGCAATTATTAGTCGATGAAATTCCATCATTACAAGATTTAGTTGATAAATGTTTAGTCAAATCTGGAATATCAGTTTCTTACTATAAAGAAGTGTAATTAAAATACATAATTTAGTATTTTAAAATGGAATTTATATCTGTAGGCGATCGTATAAACTGTCGTGTTAAAAATGGATTAATTATAAATCCATATGATAATAACTATGATGATATTTACACATTTGATGTAATTGGCAAAGATAGTGAGGGGTATTATTTGTATATCCCTCACTATTTATATATAAAGCATGCTTATATTATTGAACCACAGCAATGCAATTATCTTAAAATACATAAGAAATTTATTAATCAAAATGTTATTTTTATAACAGAAAATATGATAGATCAAGTTCAATCTAAAATTGATGGTTGCTTTTGTATAAATTGTGGTTTATTTTGTTATATGGCTGAGCCAAATTCATATGATAATTCTTTGACTTGCTGGGAGTGTAAAAATATCTATAAATAGACATTATTATTATGCCATTCAATCAAGATTTAAATATAGAGTCTTTTTTAAAAGATATGAAGGAGTTTCTTTCTTCAATAAAGAAAACACCAAATCCCCAATTAACTACTGAAAAAATAGATTCTAAATTACCATTACATTCTGGATATCAAGTCCCAATAAAATCAAGTTATTATAATTCCGGAGGCTTTGATCCAACTGGCAAAGGATCTGTAGGTAGAGTGCATCAAGGTCTTGATTTAAGAGCCTCTGGTGGCACTTCTTTATTCCCTATAGCAACAGGTGTTGTTACTAAAGTGCAAACCGACCCCAAGGGCGGAAACACCGTGAATATTAAACACTCAAATAATGTCACAAGTTATTACGCTCACATGGGCACAATTTCTGTACACGTAAATGATGTTGTAAATTTGGATACGGTCATTGGCACTGTTGGAGCCTCAGGTAACGCCAAAGGATTTCCTCATTTACATTTGCAAATATGGAAAAATGGAAGCTTGGTTGATCCAGCTACAGTTATATCCGTGCCTAAATATACAGAATTTGATTCTAAGAATGAGAAATTATGGTTACCAAATGCAAAAAATATTTCTGATAATTGGGATATGCAAAAGCATTTAGAAAAACGCAAAAAAGCCAATGCAATAAGCGAACTTATTGCATTGGCTGATAGGTTTGAAAGTCTTACTAAGATTCTTTAATTATTCATATATTTTTTCTTTTGTCCAACCAAAAGCTTCTAAAGATAAATTAAATTGTTGCGTTTCATATACTTGAATAAGCATTTGTTTAGCAATTTCTCTAATTTCTAATTGTGCATGTTCACTATTACGTAGCCCAATAAAATGCATAAAAGATCTGAAATTAAACATTATATCAACTGTGATT
>TARA_R110000868_G_scaffold1276_3_pt1 | contig 11064 bp, 9 predicted proteins | sample TARA_R110000868 | Tara Oceans TARA_R110000868 (sample SAMEA4397489) | marine metagenome | biome: Polar Biome; feature: [SRF] surface water layer (ENVO:00010504); material: water (ENVO:00002006), including particulate matter (ENVO:01000060) such as... | depth 5 m | reverse complement strand
ATGATGCGGCTCGGCTCCAGCAAATATCCGCGCTCGCGGATGGCAGCGCTGTCCTGTTCGAGCTTTTTCAGATCGAGCCTTGGGTTGTTGCGGGTGAGCAGAGACAGTACATGACGGCGCTGAACACCTTCCATATGGGCGAAAATGATCCGACCGGAGCCTGTTTCAAGGAGGGGCTGGCGATAGCCGACACGCACGGTGACGCCGACGAGATCTGGGGATTCGGCCCGCGCGATCACGACAATCTGCTCGTCCGACGCAATGGCGAGGTGGCAGGGATAGCGCGTATCAAGGGCGAAGCGGTCCATGAGAGGGCGCGCGACTTCGGTCAGCGCCCGGTAGTGCGGACGACGCAAGCCGATGCGCAGCAATTTATCCGTTACTTGATAATCATCACTGTCGGCGGCCCGCTCGACATAGCCGCGCGCTTCGAGCACGACGAGCATGCGGAAAATCTCGCCTTTGGTGCGACCCATCTCCTCGCCGAGCTGCGCCAGGGAATAGGCTCTGGCGCGTTCCGACAGGAACTCCATGATGTCGAGGCCCTTTTCCAGCGCGGGGGCTGAATAGCGCAATGTTTCGCCATTTGTCTCGCTGCCGCCCGACCTCGATTTGGCGCGTTTGACAGGTTTCACATCAGGTTTGGCGCGCGGCTTGGAGGCAGAGGCAGGTTTGACCGCGGGGCGGCTGGGCGGCTTTTTCATGCGAAACATCCAGACACAGGCGGCAGGGGAAATTGACGTCGACGTTTCACAAGTGATATGGGTAGTCTCATATGAAACACGCGTGTCATCTCTCAGTTTGAACGCCGACAGGCCGGTCCTCGAAATTTCCACCATTGAACCTCAAGCCACGGCATTTGACCACTCTGATCACTTGCCCGGCTCACATGCTCCGCGAAAAGGCCCTGCCTGATGGATGAAATCAAAATCACCGGTTGGCGGAGCCATGATGTGCGCTTTCCGACATCCAGCGGGCGGCACGGTTCGGACGCAATGAACAAGGACCCCGATTATTCGGCGGCCTATATCGTGCTCGAGACAAACCGGCCAGACCTTGCCGGACACGGCCTCACCTTCACCATCGGGCGCGGCAATGATCTCTGCGTGAAGGCCGCCGAAATGCTTGCGGGCACACTGGTCGGGCAGAGGCTCGCCGACATCACCGGCGATATGGCGGGTTTCTGGCGCGCCATCACCGGCGACAGCCAGATGCGCTGGCTCGGGCCGGACAAGGGTGTCGTCCATCTCGCAACGGGCGCGGTCGTCAATGCGGTCTGGGACCTTTGGGCGAAAGCGGAAGGCAAACCCTTGTGGCAGCTTATCGCCGACATGAGCCCTGCCGAAATACTGGCCTGCGTCGATTTTCGCTACCTTACCAATGCGATCACACGCGGCGAGGCGCTCGCTATTCTCGAACGCGCCGCAGACGGCAAGCAGGCGCGCATCGCGACACTGAAGCGTCAGGGCTATCCGGCCTATACGACATCCGCCGGCTGGCTTGGCTATGATGATGCTCTGATCCGCAAGGCCGCCCGCACCGCACATGACGCGGGCTTTCGCCATTTCAAACTCAAAGTCGGCCAGAACATTGACGATGATAAACGCCGTGCGGGATTGCTGCGCGAGGTGATCGGCGCGGAATGCCGGTTGATGTTTGACGCCAATCAGGTCTGGGAAGTGAGCGAGGCCGTTGAAGCGATGAAGGCGCTTGCGGCATTCGACCCGTGGTTCATCGAGGAGCCAACATCGCCTGACGATATTCTCGGTCACGCCGAAATCCGCGCCGCGATTGCGCCCATCAAAGTGGCCACCGGCGAGATGTGTCAAAACCGGATCATGTTCAAGCAATTCATGCAGGCGGACGCCCTCGACATTGTGCAGATCGATGCTGTGCGCGTCGGAGGGCTCAACGAGAACCTCGCCACCATGCTGATGGCCGCGAAGTTCAACAAGCTCGTCTGCCCGCATGCAGGCGGCGTCGGGCTTTGCGAATATGCCCAGCATCTGTCGATGATCGATTATCTCGTCATATCAGGCGATATGGAGGGGCGTGTTTGTGAATATGTCGATCATCTGCACGAACATTTTATCGCGCCCTGCGTCGTTGCCAATGGCCGCTATCTTGCGCCTATGGCACCGGGCTTCAGCATTGAGATGAAGTCCTCGTCCATTGACGCTTTCACCTTTCGCGGCTGACACAAAGCCGCGAGGCGGGGTCTATATCCAAACCTCAAGATGGTTCTGGCGGGCGATGCGGCGCGTGGCCCTGAGCGTCAGCAGGTCTGACAGGCCTGTTTCCGCCAGAAGAGCGTCGATGGCGCGGCGGGCGTCAGGCGTAGCGGTGTCGGCTATGGCTTGAATTTTCTGTAACAAGAACAAGCGATACGGCATGACCCCGACGCGGATCACGTGGCCGCGCCAGTTGAACTCAACCGCGCCCAGCGCCCGGTCCTGCGTGCGCGGCAGACCGTTGCTGCCTGAGGGCACATCGGGATGTTCGGCGAGCCATTGATTGGTGAAGCCGACAAAGGCGCGGATTTCGGGTAGGTAGTCTTCGGCGATAAAACGCATAAGATTTTTCAATGTGTCCGGCACGCTGTCACCCACAAACAACACTTCGGGCGGGGCACCATATTCGCCTGCGTCCTGATCGGGCGCATTCATCCGCTCGACCCAGCGCCAGACGCGGAAGGCCGTCTGCTTCATCATTTGTGCGGGGTATGGGTCGCGCGCGAGATGGGCGTAGAGCGGAGCGATGAGGCCCCAGTCGCCAATGGTCGGGCGACCGCCAAGGAGATAAGGCGAGGCGGCGAGATGCACATCGAAGAGCGCGAGGAATTCTGCGTAAGACGCTTCGACCGATGGTGCAGATTCCGCGCTCACCCCGAAACTGCTCATGGCCTTGCGCATGCGACCGCTCGCCATGTCGAAGATCGCGGCCTGCACATCGTCGGCGGCACCCGTGGGCGCAAGGGCTGCGGGAAAATCACGCGCGAGAAAGGCACGGTTTATCTCATCGAAGTTCCAGCGGAAATGCATGGCAGGACGCAACAGGCCTTCGCCGCCGAAGAGTTCGAATATCTGGCCAATGAGCGCGTGGAGTGGCGTCGCGGGAAAAGCGGGATAGCGCGTGACGCCTTGCGCCTCGAAATGGGCGATGATGTCTGAGCCGTCCTGCACCAGCGCGCCATCCTCGGCTTCAAGCACGGGAATGATCCAGCGTCCGAGCTTCGGCACCAGCTCGTCGCGGAAACGCGCCTCGCCCGCCGCGCGATTTTCAAACGGGATGCCCTGTTTGATGAGATAGGAGCGCGCCTTGCCGGTGTAGAGCGAACCCGGTGTGCCATAGAGACGATAGGTCATGCGGTTTTCCTTGGGCGCAGCGACAGGATCAGAAAGAGGATGCCAAGAACAACAAAAAGCGCGCTGCCGTAATGTTCCGGCGGATGATGGTCACCATGCGAGCCCTTGCCGAACCAGCCGCTATAGGCACTCAACGCCTGTTGCAGCAGCATCAAAGCTATGAACAAAGGCACGAGCGGGCGATAGCGCCAGCCGACAATGAGTTGCGCAATGCCCCATGGTATTTGCAAGGCGCCGTACCAGGCAAAGACCGCGATGATACGCACCGCCCCTTGGCTGAGATCAAGACCGGCAATGACGCCCGCGCCGCCGTCCGGCAGGAAGTAGTGGATGCAGCCCGGCACGATTGAGAGGATTGCAACGAGCATCAGGAACCATGCGGCGCCGGGTGCGCCCGTGTATGACGCATTTGTGCTTGGCGGCAGAAGGCTCATGGGCGTCTCCTAATGCGATGCGGCGGTGATGAGCAACGCGATTTGCGCAAGCGAGGCAGCAAGCGCCAGCACCAGAGGCACCCAAAGACGCGGGCTGATGAGCGTCATCAATTGCGGTTGCGTCGGAAAGGAAAACGTCTGCGGCATGGCGGCGAATTTGAAATCATGCGCACCACCGAAGCGCGGATCGGCGACCAGCACGGCCATATCGCGGCGCGAGCGATAGCGCATGTAGCCCATGATGGTCCAACCCGGATCGGGCTCGACACCCCATGCGTCGAAATAAGGTCCGGCCTTGCGGGCGACGACAGCGGGATGACCGCCGCGCAGAAACAGCGCGGGCAGGAACATTTTTGTGTACCCCTCCATGACGCGGCGGGCCGGTTGCATCTCACCCGTCACGGGGTCGGCGACTTTGCCCGGCGCGATGCGCACCAGATTGAGCATGAAAAATTCGCGCCCGTCGTCGGCTTCGAGAAAGGACCTGAGGATACCGATATCGTTGCGCGCACCCGCGTCCGGCGTGTTCAGCGCAATCGCCGCCATGAGTTTGGGCACCTCTTCCGCTGCGATGCGGCCCCGCCAGTTCACGTACCAGCCGAGAAATACGACATAGGCAAAAAGCGATATGCCCCAAGGCCAGAAGCTTGTCATCGCCCCCTCTCCCTCACCGCTTTTTGCGGCAATTCAACTATTGGCATAAATAGTGTCAATAGTTTTGAAGGGAGTCAAGCTTGTGGCGGCGTGGCCCGCAAAGCCTCAGCTATTGCGCAGATACCAGCTAAAATCGAGGTCGGGCACTTCGGCAAAGAAACGGTCGCATTCGGCTTCCTTGATGGTGAGGAAGATGCTGGTGAAGCGCTCGCCGAGATGGGCAGGCAGGAATGCCGACCCGCGCGCGACCTCAAGTGCCTTCCACCAATTGACGGGCAGGCTCGGCTCGCGCTGCTCATAGCCGTCGCCGATGATTTCGGCACTCGGCTCGATTTTTTTGTCGATGCCTTCGGTGACGCCCGCCAGAACGGTGGCCAGCGCCACATAGGGGTTCGCGTCCGCGCCGCAGACGCGATGCTCCAGATGCCGCGTCGAGGGTTTTCCCGCCGTCACACGCAGCGGCACTGTGCGATTGTCGACGGCCCATGCGGGCGCGAGCGGCGCATAGGTGTTCTTGCGGAAGCGGCGGAAGGAATTGGCGTTGGGCGCGAAGATTGCCATGCTCTCGGCCATCGTCTGCTCCAACCCGCCGATGGCATAGCGCAGATGCGGCGTAAGGTCATTGCCCTCACCCGCAAAAAGATTGTCGCTTGTCGCATCCGCCAGCGAGAGATGCACATGCAGGCCGCTGCCAGACAATTCCGCGTAAGGCTTGGCCATGAAGGTCGCGGCATAACCATGTTTGTCGGCCATGCCTTTGACGAGGCGCTTGAACAGGATCGCATCGTCAGCCGCGCGCATGGCATCGGCTTTATGTTCGAGCACGATCTCGAATTGCCCCGGCGCATATTCCGAAATCAGAGTGCGTGCGGGCAAGCCCATTTTTTTGGCCCCCGCAAAGACGTCGTTCATGAAGGGCGCAAAATCTTCTAAGTCCTGCATAAGGCAGGCTTGCAGATAGGCGGGCGTGTAGCCATTGGGTGCGGTCGGCGGTTTGGGTTTGCCGCTTTGCGTCGAGGCGCGGTCGATCAGATAAAACTCAAGCTCGATGGCGACGACGGCGGTGAGGCCGCGTTGTTCGAGCCCCGCCACTACGCGCGCCAAGGTCTGGCGCGGATCGCCCAAAGTCGGCGATCCATCAACCTCGGTGCTTTCCAAGATCAACTGCGCGGTCGGCACATCAGACCACGGCACATGGGTCAGTGTGCCCGCAACCGGAAAACACGGCCGGTCGCTGTCGCCTTCGGCCCAGACGAGTCCTGTTTCGAGAACGTCCGCTCCCAGAATATCCAGCGACTGGATGGAACAGGGGATGGGGCGACCCTCGCGATAAGCGGTGAGCAATTCCTCGGGCCGCAGAATTTTTCCCCGCGCGACGCCGGAGGGATCAGTGAGAAAAGTCTGGATCTGCATAATATCGGGGTGGGCGGCGAGAAATGCCTTCGCCTCATCTTCGTGTCCGCGCGCCATTTACATTTCTCCCTTGCCGCAGAGCAGCGTCATCGCTTCGCCAAAGGTGCGGACGAGCTTGTCGACATCGGCTTTGGTTGTGGTCGGTGCGACCAAAGTCATATTGTGAAAAGGCGTCACCAGCACATGCCGGTTGAGCAGGAACAGATGCAGCGCGCGCTCGACCGTGTGATCGATAGAGGCTGCCGCCTCCGCGCCGTTTTGCAATGGACTTTCTGAAAACACAAGTTCGGCGCGCGCCCCGATTTGTGTCACCGTCCAGCGCAGGCCGTGATCGGCGACGACCGCGCGCAAGCCATCGGCGAGATATTCGGCGAGTGCCGCCATATGGTCGAAGGCCGCTTGCGTCATCACGTCTTCGAGACAGGCGCGCATGGCGGCGAGCGTCAGCATGTTGCCGGATAAGGTGGTGCCGATGCCGGAGTAACCCGGCACTTTGGTGGCGAGCACACGGGCCATGTCGTCTTCGACCCTGGCGCTGAAACCGAAGACGGCGGCAGGAAGTCCGCCTGCCACGGGCTTGCCCAGCACAAAGAAATCGGGGTGCAAATCATGCGCGCGGGTGAAGCCGCCATAGCCCGTTGAAATCGTATGCGTCTCGTCGATACAGACGAGTGTGCCGTGGCGGCGGGCGGCCTCCATCAGGCCTTCGATGAAACCGGGTTGAGGCAACACCATCGCCGTGTTGGTGAGCGCGGGCTCGGTGAGAATGAGGGCGATGTCGCCCTTCGCCAGCAAAGCTTCAACAGCGGCGAGATCATTGAAGGCCGCGGCGACGCTTGTTGCGGCGATGTCTGTCACCTGCCCGAGCAGGCTTGATTTCATCACGGTGCGCGACCCTTCAAGACGCACGAAAGCGTCTTCGACCTGACCGTGATAGCAGCCGTCGAAGACCAACACTTTCTTGCGACCCGTCAGCGCGCGGGCCCAGCGCACGACGGCGCGGTTGGCGTCGCTCGCTGTGGCCGTCACCTGCCAGAAGGGCAGACCGAAGCGCGCGGCAAGCAGCGCACCGACTTTGGCGGTGAGGTCGGAGGCGAGCATCGTCGTCATACCACGCGCGGCCTGCGCGGCGATGGCGCGGGCCACAGGGGCGGGCGAATGGCCGAACATCGCGCCTGTGTCGCCGAGACAAAAATCAACGTAGTCGTGACCATCGGCGTCCGTCACAGTCGAGCCTTCCGCCCGCGTCACGAACAAGGGGAAAGGCGTTTCCCAATCGAGCATCCAATGCAGCGGCACGCCGCCGGGAAAATGCTTGCCCGCTTCGAGCGCCAAAGCCTGAGATTTCGAATGACGTGCTGCAAAGGCTTCGCGCTCGGCCGCGATCATGGCTTCGGCACGTTGGCGGATGGCGGGTGAAATCGGCATGTGAGACAGGTGGCTCCGGTGGCGGATCACACATGGTGCAACACTTCTGTGATGACCATCAAACGGAAACGCTTAAATGTTGGGTTGCTTCCGATCGAGCAAGGGCACAACCAAAGTGAGGGCTAACCCTGCGAGCGTCGCAATCCACAGGCTGTTCAGGCCGAAACGGGCATAGCTCGCAGCACCGAGCGCAACGCCGGACACAAGGCCTGCCCATAGCAGAAAATAGGGCAGCCACGACAGGCGCGGTCCGCCGAGAACGGCTTGCGCCAGCCGTTGCCCGAGCTTGACGAGGCTGCCGGTCATGTAAGTGAGACCGATGCTGACTTCGCCCTCGCGTTCAAAGACGGTGTTTTCCGCGCCCATCGCAATAACCGTTGCCACAATGGCATAATGCGTCAGGCCGACAGTACTCAACCCGGCGGCGACCAACAGGCATAACGTGACAAAGCCCAAGACAACAAAACGGCGGCGCTCTTTGGCGAAATGTCCAACGGCGGAACCCGATGCGGCCCCCAACACAAACAGTGGAATGAGACCTGCCGCAAGATAGGCGCTGGATGATCCCTCAACCAGTCCCACACCGAGGCGCGTCGAATTTCCGCTCATAAAGGAAACGAAAAAACCACCGAGATAGATAAAGGCGAGCGCATCCACAAAGCCTGCGAGCATTGCAAGGCAAATGGCCAGTCCCTGTTGTCGCCTGTCGTATCGCGTCACAAGTTTGCTCCGCCGGTTAAATGCTCAAGCCTGTCCGCGCGCCTGCAATGCCTGTTTTTTGATTTTCTTGGCAAGCGACCATTTGTGGACTTCGGTCGGGCCATCATAGATGCGGAAGGCGCGGACTTCGCGGAATAGTTGCTCGACAATCGTGTCGCGCGTCACACCGAGCGCACCCATGACCTGCACACAACGGTCAGCGACGCGGAACAGGGCTTCGGATACCGACACTTTGGTCATCGAGCTTTCGACATTGCCGTCGGCTCCGCTGTCCAGTGTTTCGGCGCACCAGTCGATCATCAGTTCGGATTGTTTGAGGTCGATCTGGTTTTCCGCCAGCATGAAGCCAACGCCTTCGTGGTCGATCAGCAATTTGCCGAATGCTTCACGGCGGCAGGCATAGTCGGTGGCGATTTCCTGCGCGCGGAGCGCGACGCCATACCAGCGCATGCAATGGGAAAGCCGCGCGGGCGCAAGACGCATCTGGGCAAAGCGGAAACCCTGACCGGGCTGACCGAGCATTTGATCTGCCGGGATGCGGAGATTTTCGATGGTGACTTCCGAATGGCCGCCCGGCATGGAACTGTCGATGGTGTCGAGCACACGGTCGATGCGGATCGCGGGGTCCGGCAGATCGACAAGGAACATGCAAGCGCCCTGATCGGAATTCGCCATGATGATGCCGACCTTCGCGCCCACCGCGCCGGTGATGTAGGTCTTGCGGCCATTGACGACCCAGTGATTGCCGTCGGGTTTTGCGATCGTTTTCATCATCGACGGATCGGAACCTGCGCCGCCTTCACCGGACGGTTCTGTCATGAAAAAAGCCGAGCGCGCTTCGCCGCGGACCAACGGCTCCAAAAACCGCGACTTCTGTTCGGGGCTGCCGGCAAGACCCAGCAAAAACATATTGCCTTCGTCGGGTGCCATCGTGTTGCAAGCCACAGGTCCGAGCGGCGAGAGACCGGATTTTTTCAAAATGTAAGCCGTGTCGAGCTGACTGAAATGCGTTCCATCGGCACGGATATGCGGTGTCAGCACGCCCGCCGCTTTTGCTTTCACGCGCAATTCGACGACCACATCTTCGGACGGTCCGTGCGAACCGCAGCGCGGGTCCTGCTCGTAGGGTGCAACAATGGTGCGGACGAACCGCTCGACATTATCACCCATCACGCGGGCCTGATCCGATACTGCTTTATTCATCATGTTCACCTGTTGTGATGCGGGGTCGCGCCTACCTATTGTCCCGTTCGGTACACCGCGCCTGCGCTTTTGTCGATGCTTTCGCAAACCTGCATTGATACCCTTGCGTCAAATCCGTACCCGCATGACAAAAGCCGGTTTTGCAGGCAGGATCAGCCATCCGCGGGCTGATCTCAGGACCCTCAATCATGACCCTTCGAACGCCGATCCGTGCCTTGCTTCTGTCTGTGATGATTGCCGCCTTGGGCGCTTGCAGCAAGCCCCCTCAGATCACCGCGCCGCAAGGTGTTGAGATCACCCCGCTCAAAACCTATTCACGGATTGAAAGCTGGGCCTTGCTGAAATTTGCGGGCGTCAAATCGCTCGGTGCGGCCTATGCCGTCGATACATATCATGTGAACTATCCGGTCACCGCCGATGATGGCACCGTTTCGCGCGCCAGCGGTCTTCTCGCTCTGCCGCGCGACGCAACGCCGCGACGCATCGTGAGCTTTCAACACGGCACAACAACAAACCGCGAGAATGTGCCTTCGCGCCTCGACCTCACCGGCATTGCCGCCTCGGTTATATTTGCGGGCAATGGCTATATGCTGTTGGCACCGGACTATCTGGGGCTTGGCGACAGTCCCGGCGTCCACGGCTATTACGTCGCGTCGGATGAAGCGCGTGCGGTCACGAGTTTCATTGCCGCAGCACGACAAATACCGCATGCACCTTCGGGACCCGTTTTCCTCAGCGGCTTCTCGCAGGGCGGCCATGTGACCCTCGCCGCTATGCGTCAGATGGAGAGCGATGGCGAACGCCTGCTGGGTGCGGCACCTGTCGCCACCGCCATCGACATCCGCCACCTCTCGCTCGGCATTGCGCTCGAAGGCGGATCACCCTCCGATACGCTTTACCTTGCCTATATCGCACGGGGCTTTGCGGATCACTATGGTCATGCGCTTGACAGTGTGCTGACACCAGAGGCGGCGGCGCTTGTCGAAACCCTCTTTGGCACGCCGCATTCCGGAGCGGAAATCGTCGCCGCCCTTCCTGCCGATCCGCGCGTCATTTTTCAAACCGAACTTCTTGAAGCATTCGATAAGGGCGGCACGCATTGGTTCCTTGAGGCGATTGAAGGCAATGATTTTACAGACATGAGGCCCAAGGCACCGCTCCGGCTGTACTACGGCGAGAGCGACATTGACGTTGTGCCGCAGGAAGCAATCAAAGGCGCTGAACGGTTTACGACAAGCGGCACAAATGTCCGCGCGGTCAATGTCGGACCTGTCAACCATGACGCCTCTTTGCTGGCGGCAGCACCGCTCATCTATGACTGGTTGCAGGAGCTTGAAGCTTGCGCGGCTGAAACGGCGATCAACCCTGATCTTTGCGACACGAAAGGCTGAACAGATTTAGCCGCCGCGCCGCACGTCGCGGGCACAGGCGGACGCAATCGCCTGATTTGTTGCGCCAGTGGCAAGCGGCGGCGTGACCCAGCCCGCGCAACGCGGATCGCTTGCGTCTTTGGCGCACCAGAGACCATTGGCGTCAAAGCGCAAACCTTGCGCACCATGCGCCTTGTCGTCGAGCTTGCTCCCGAGATAGTTCAACACGGCGAGGCGCAATTGCGCCGCTGCACCCGCCATTGGTTTGGTGCGTTCATGCATGCCGGTGAGCGGCACAGCCTCGACCGTCTCAAGCGACAGGATTCCATCGTCGGCGCGCGTCATGCCGACTTTGGCCAGCAGTCCGAAATCGCGGCAGATGTCGAAACGCGCCATGTTCTGCGTGCCAAAGTGGAGAAAATTTCCGAGGCCATAAAGTACGAGCCTGTCGTTGACGAGCGCCACGCCGCGCGCCAC
>TARA_R110000868_G_scaffold378658_6_pt1 | contig 11067 bp, 9 predicted proteins | sample TARA_R110000868 | Tara Oceans TARA_R110000868 (sample SAMEA4397489) | marine metagenome | biome: Polar Biome; feature: [SRF] surface water layer (ENVO:00010504); material: water (ENVO:00002006), including particulate matter (ENVO:01000060) such as... | depth 5 m | reverse complement strand
TCGTAATATTCAGTGCCAGACTCAATTTTATCGACAACACCATCCGACCAGGTGATTCCCATGGGTTGAAACAAACGCCAGGTGGCAAACTTCACACCTACAATGTTTTTGTTGTCCAGGTTACGTTTTACATGCAATTCTACCATTTGAATACTTGTACGCTTGCCATAACCAAAGATAATCTCATCTGGAACGATATAAGGTATACTTACCCTCCATTTATGTGTGACTTCAGTTTCTTTATCCACTGGTGAATTAGTTTGAGCAAAAGCACTTAGTGTGCTAAAAAGTAAAAGAATTGTTAATAGATTTTTCATGGGAGTGTTTATTTTAGGTTTTGATTATTGCAACATCATGGCAATGACAGGACGTGTTTTTTTCAGCTCTTCCAAATCCAGCTGTAAGCCAAATGGGGCTAATTGTTCTTGCATCATAGCATAGATGGGCTGAACTGGTTCAAAAGGTCCCATGACAGATTCACGTGCAGTAGCTCCGAAATTGTTGCGGATACTTTTGTCGACTTCGGCATCAATCAGCATTTGTACTATCTCAATGCGGCAGAAAAAAGCAGCAGAATGTAGAGCGGTAGATCCGTCGCTATTTTTTAAAGAGAGATCAGCGCCACCATTTATTAATGCTTCAGCAATTTCTATTTTATTAAACGTTGCAGCAGTTATTAAGGCGGTGGAACCACTCATTGGATCTTTTTTATTGAGGTCGGTTCCGGCTTCAATATGCTGTTTTACAACCGCAAGATTTCCAGAGATTACTGCAGTCTGAATATCTATTTCCGGTATAGTAGCTTCAGAACTGCGTTGTTGTTTGCTATCTGATTGAGCGCACGCGGGGAGAATCACCGCAACAAGAATTAAAGTGATTAAGGTTCTCAGGATGATTGAATTTTGAGTTTTCATAATTCGGGTGTTTAAGTGTTTAAAAGTGAATTTTAAGTTCTTAAAAAGGTAAAAAAGAGTGCTGAGCAACACCTATGAGCTATGAAGCCAAATACATAAAGTTTTGGGAAAGGCGTGAAAACTATGACGCATGAGTATAAATTATGACGCAAAACGCAAAAAATCTTAGCTTTCAGGAGTACGAGTATTCGGACTTTGGGAAGTCGTAAAAATTCCTAACTTGAACCAAATAAGTTTACCAAGAAAAGACTTTTCACTCATGCAAGAAGACTTTATTAGTAGAGCCACAAGTATTATCGAGGAAAACCTTGATAATCAACAATTCGGGGTATCCGAATTAGCTGGCGCTATGAATATGAGCCGCTCTAATCTACTCCGAAAAGTAAAAAAGCATACCAATCTTTCAGCCAGCCAGTTTATTCGCCAGGTTCGTCTTGAAATAGCCATGGACTTGTTGAAGGAAGAGTCTTTCACGGTTTCTGAGATTTCGTATAAAGTTGGCTTTGGAAGTAATTCTTATTTTATCAAATGTTTCAGAGAATATTATGGATATCCTCCTGGTGAGGTTGGGAAGAGGAAAGTTACAGATTTAGATGAAGGAGCTTCTTTAGCAAGTCAGCGTCGTTTAGTCGCAATAATGTTTACTGATATTGAAGGATATACCTCACTCATGCAGTCAGATGAGAAAAAAGGAATAGTTTATAGAGAGAGGCACAGAGAAGTTTTTAACTCCATCACTAAAAAATATAATGGACGTATTCTGCAGTATTATGGTGATGGCACTTTAAGTACTTTCTCAAGTGCAATCGACGCCGTTCAGTGTGGAATTGAAATGCAGCTTGCTTTCAAAGAAGAACCTAAGGTTCCGATTAGGCTTGGTATTCATACCGGCGACATAATTGCAACAGATGAGGAAATTATCGGGGATGGGGTGAATGTAGCTGCCCGTATAGAATCGATGTCCAAACCAGGAACTGTATACATATCCGATAAAGTCTACGATGAGGTTAAGAATCAACCTGATTTGATAACGACTTCTCTGGGGGTTCATAAACTGAAAAATGTTTCCAAACCCATGGAGGTTTACTCGGTATCCAATCATCAGCTTGGTGGTTTTGAGACAATGGATACAAATGGAACCGGAGGGAATCAGAATCTTAAATGGTATGCAGTAGGTGCGGTTGTAATTGTATTGGGAATTTTTGCGTATTTCTCAGGGATGTTCAATGGAACAACGAAATCTGATCTTGATTTAGACCTGCTTGAAAAGTCCATTGCAGTATTGCCATTCAAAAATGAAAGTAGTGATTCTGGGAATGTGTATTTCATCAACGGACTCATGGAATCGACACTAAGTAATTTACAGAAGATTGAAGATTTGCGAGTTATTAGCCGTACTTCGGTCGAGAAGTATAGAAACTCGAGTAAAGCAATTCCTGAAATAGCAGAAGAACTCGATGTAAATTATTTTGTAGAGGGAAGTGGTCAGAAAGTTGGAGATCAGGTTCTACTCAATATCCAATTGATCGAAGCTTCGAGCGATAAACATATTTGGGCCGAGCAATACACCCGTGAAATTGGGGATATTTTCTCTTTACAAAATGAAGTGGCAATGAAAATTGCAAATGCGATCGAAGCAATTGTAACACCAGCAGAACTTGAACAGATAGAGAAAAAGCCAACAGAAAACTTGAAAGCTTATGATTTATACCTGCAATCCCGCGAACCACTTTTTACAAGAAGTACAGAAGGGTTAGAAAAAGCAATTTCGTTATTAAATCAGGCGATTGAGTATGATCCTGAATTTTCTTCAGCCTATGCTGATATAGCTATTTCATACTACTTTCTGGATTTATATCAAGCTGAAAAGCAGTACACCGAAGAGATCAATAATTATGCTGATAAAGCACTGTTATACGATTCAAAGTCGGACCTTAGTCTTTTAGCTAAGGCATTATACTACATGCATACCGAAGAGTATAGGTTAGCGCTACCACATCTTGAGAAAGCGCTAGAGTATAATCCGAACTCATTTGCCGTACTACAAACACTTTCGGAGTTTTATGCTGGAGTTATTCCTAATACGGCTAAATATCTTGAGTATGCTTTGATGAGCCTTAAAATCAATAGCGCGGCTATTGACTCTACCTCAAAAAGCTATCAATATTTGACTCTAAGTAATGCTTTCGTTCAATCTGGCTTTGTTGATGAGGCTCTGATTTATATCAACAAATCGTTGGAATATGATTCCAATAATTATTATGCGCCTTATCTGAAAGCGTATGTCCTTTATGCACGGGACCGGGATATCAAACAAACAAAAAAATTACTTTTACGAGAATTGAATAAGGATATAACACGATTAGATATTTTACAGGAAGTGGCTAAGCTCTATTATTTTGAAGAAGACTACGACAGTGCTTATTTCTACTTCGATAAATTTACTACTGCCAGAGAAGCTGGAGGGCTAGATATGTATCCTCAAGAAGATATTAAGATTGGAGTAACATACGAAAAGGTGGGCAGGGAAGACGAGGCTACAAAATATTTCGAATCCTATGCAGCATATTGTGAACGTGACCAATCAATTTACAAAGCAGCTAGTACTGCGGTAATATATGCTTATGAAAGGGAATATGATCTGGCTATAGAGCAACTTCAAATTTTTTCCACTCAGGATAATTTCCAGTACTGGATGCTACTATTTATGGATAAAGATCCGATCATGAAACCACTCAGCAAGCATCCGGGATTTGATGAGGTTATGAAAAAGATTGAGGACCAGTTTTGGGAGAATCATGCAGCACTTAGAAAGTCGCTGGAAGAGAAAGGATTAATTTAATAGTCTCTTGATTATACCCAAGACTGTTAATTTGATAATTAAATAAAAAAAGCCCGATCAAATAATCGGGCTTTAAAAATTCTAATAAGAAAAGTGAATTATCTTTCTTCTAAAGGTGTCCAGTCTAAATTCTTTTCACCAACATAAAGTGCACGAGGTCTAATTAGTCGGTTATTAGCTGCTTGTTCCATAAAATGACCTGTCCAACCTGAAACACGACTCATCGTAAAGATGCAGGTGAATAAATCTGGTTGAATACCAATTGAATAATAAACGGTAGCAGAAAAGAAATCTACATTAGGATCGATATTTTTTTCAGATTTCATGGTATTTAGCATATCCATAGACCAGCGATATAATTCTTCATGACCAGTTTCTTCAGATAAAGCTTTAGCCATTTTTTGAAGATGGCGTCCACGAGGGTCAAAAGTTTTATACACTCTATGACCAAAGCCCATGATTTTTTCTTTATTCGCCAATTTCTTTTTCGTGAAAGCAACGGCATCAGCATTTTTACCTTCTTTACTTAGCTCAAGAAGAGTATTCATCACTCCTGTATTAGCACCTCCATGCAAAGGACCTTTAAGTGCGCCAATAGCAGCAGTTGTTGAGGAATAAATATCAGACATAGTAGCACAAACAGTTCGCGCAGTAAATGTGGATGCATTCATACCATGCTCAGCATGAATAATTAAACAAATATCCATGGTTTTTTCTGCCTGTTTCCCCGGTTCTTCACCATTCAACATATAAAGGAAATTGAAGGCAGTACTTCCGGAAGAAAGAGGAGCTACAAAATCTTTATCTTTTCTTGCTCTGTCGAAAGCAGCAATTATAGTAGGAATTTTAGCAGTTATGGATATTGCTTGATCCATGAATAGGCTTTCATCAAACTTACCTTTTGTTGCATCAGAATCAGCTAACATAGACACTGCTGTTCTTAAAACAGACATTGGTTCTGCATCTTTATCTGTAGATTTAATATAGCTAAGAACAGGTTCAGGAAGCGATCTTTGTTCGATCAGTGATTTGTTTAAAGCTTCTAATTCATCAGATTTTGGAAGTCTGTCGTTCCAAAGTAGAAAGCAAACTTCTTCAAATGTTGCGTTCTCTGCTAATGTATCAATGTTGTAGCCAGAATAAATGAGTTCACCAACAGCTCCATCAATAAAACTTTTAGTAGTTGAGAAGGCTACAATTCCTTCTAATCCCTTGTTTATGTAAGGGTATTGGTTTTCATCAAAGCCTGTATGTAGGTCTGTCGACATTAGTACTTCCTTATTTTAAATCTGGTTCTTTGTTAGTGATCTATTGATGACCATTTCTAAGTATCGTACACTAACAATTATCTTTAATCGAAAATTTCCCCTCAAACAAAAATTTAGAGAAGGGCTATAAAGGTAATGAAACAGAAGGAATTAATTAAATACAAATAGATTGAATTATCGAATTATTCTTTTTGATTCTATTGATCAAATAAATCAAAAAATGTGAAGAATTCATGAAGATAATTGGGATTTAGATAGCTCCCATAAAGCGTCCATTTCTTCAAGAGTTGAATCTTTAAGTGCCTTTCCTTTCTCTTTTAACTTTTGTTCTACAAATCTAAATCTTTGTTCAAACTTTCGGTTAGTCTTTCTAAGACTGTCTTCAGCCACTAAATTAAAAAATCGAGCTACATTTACCATTGAGAACAAAATATCTCCAAATTCATCCGCAGATTTATCGAGGTCATTCTGATTTAGTGTCTCTTTAAATTCTTCAATTTCTTCTTCAAGTTTACCCCAAGCTTGTCTCCATTCTGGCCAGTCGAAGCCAACATTAGCTGCTTTTTCTTGCATTCTTTGGGCTCTTATTAACGCGGGAAGATGGGCTGGTAAACCATCAAGAGTAGATTTTTTACCTTCTTTTAGCTTGATATTTTCCCAATTTTCTGCAACCTGATTTTCTCCATCAACAACGGTTTCTCCAAAAACGTGTGGATGCCGACGAATCAATTTATCCATCAACGTATAGATTACATCTCCAATCTCAAATGTGTCAGTCTCACTTGCCATGTTACTGTGAAAAACTACATGTAGAAGTAAATCGCCAAGTTCTTTTTTAAACTCATTAAAGTTGCCATCATCTAGGGCTTCAATTGCTTCATAAGCTTCTTCTATCAAATTGTCTTTAATAGAAAGATGAGTTTGCTTTCTATCCCACGGACATTCTTTTCTTAGTATTGCAACAAGTTTTACAAGGTCTTCAAACTTTCGAGTGGGCTTCATAGTAAAATTCAGAATTTCTTAAGTTTTTCTCTTTTTCTTTTTGGCTGCAGGGAATAGGATGTTATTTAAAATAAGACGATATCCAGGGCTGTTGGGATGTAAGGCGAGATCAGTTGGGGGATCATTTACTCTATGTGTATAATCTTCAGGATCGTGACCAGCGTAATAGGTGAAGGTCCCTTGTCCATAATTTCCATGTAAATATTTAACTTGATTTCTACCTGGAGATTCAGCTAAAACCACAACGGAAGATTTTACTTTATCACTTCTAAAGGCTGTGGTTTGGCCATAAAATCCACGAACACTGCTAACATGATTTTGTGTAAGCATGGTTGGAACAGGATCCCATTTTGCTGAAAAATCGAACAGGGTAAAGAAATCCAGACTTTGATCAACTTCTCTTATTGCTACAGGAACATCAATATCGGCATGTTCATATTCATAAGGGTTTTGACTAATCTGGAAATTCTCAAAAGCGAAAGTATTGCTAAAATTTAGCTGTTCTTGAGCATTGGGATCAACAGGATCACCATCAAATTGTGAAGAAGCAATGTCAATTCCCTGAGCAGCAAGAGCGATATCAAAAGTATCGGTACCAGAACACATAGCAAATAGAAAACCGCCATTTCCAACATAGTTTTTTATTTCTAGTGCAACTTGCTTTTTCTGGTCACTTACTTTAGAAAATCCAAGCTCTTTTGCCATAGCCTCCATTTGCCGAACTTGCGTGATATACCAAGGTGTGCTTTTATAGGTAGCCCAAAATTTTCCGTATTGACCAGTAAAATCCTCATGATGGAGATGTAGCCAATCATAATCATTAAGTTTTCCTTCTAACACTTCAACGTCCCAAATTTTGTCATATTCAACTTCAGCATAAGTAAGAGCGAGTGTTACCGCATCATCCCACGGAAGTGCTTGGTCGGGTGTATAAACAGCTATTTTGGGCGCTTTTTCTAAATTGACAACAGAGGTATTCGAACTTGGTGATTCAACTACAGCGATAATAGAAGCCGCTTCACTATTTCCAATTACTTGTAATTGAACATTTCGAAGTCTAGCTTTTCTGATAATATCATTTTCAACAACCGCCATAAATGCACCACCTTGATAGTTGAGTAACCATTTTGCTGGGTAACCATCAGTTATATGGTTGAATATTACGCCATATGCTTTTAAGTGATCTGTTTGAGAAGCATCCATAGGGATGAGCACCTGCTGTTGGGCAGAAACTCCAACCAACAAAAAAAGAGAAATAAGAAAAGAGGCTAATACTGTCTTCATGAGTAGTTAGGAATTTGGATTCGGAAGTTCTGAGAGACGTTTTCGTGCGTAAGGTGCGTAAAAACCTTGAGGATATTCAAGGATCAATTGTTCATAGTGGTTTATTACGACTTCTATTGTAACGCTTAAAGTGAGGGGTTCATCTCCATCTTCATCAAGTAAATTGGAGTGATTTAAGATTGTATTATAAGCTTCATCAGATGCTTTGGCCCGTTCCCAAAGCAGACGTTCTTTTAATGATAAGGAAGACGAGCTTTCCAAAAAGGTTGAAATACTCGATAAATATTCGGTAGAGTTAATATCTGCTACTTTTGTAAGCATGATATAAGCGTCATCCTTAAAAGGTGTGGGAGATTCTGAGTTTGCAATCGCCAGCAAATGCTCTTTTGCTTTTTTATTTTCACCAACACTAAGTTGAAAATGTGCATTGGCAAAATCTTTAAGTGATTCACCAGTAGTATCAGCAGAAAGACCTTCCTGAACCCAAAGCCGAAGTTCAAGGGCATCATTGGCATAAAAAGAAGTGTTTTGCCTTCCAAGTGTTTTAAGCTGTATTTTAGCGAACTCAAAATCTCCAGCATAGAAATCCGTGAGTGCTAAAAAGTATCTAGTTTTTTCTGCTATTTCCCCAACCCCGGCTTTTTTATTACTTCTTGTAAAAGCGATTCTTGCAGAAGTGTATTCTTGTTGAGCCAAATAAATCCTCCCATCAAGATAACCTGCCTCAGGCGATTCATACATATTGGGTTGACTTTTGAGACGCTTGGTTGCTTCTTTGGCTGCCGCTAAATCAAATACAAAATCTAGTGCCAGTTCTGCTTTCTTAAGATATACTTGTTCAATTCTACTGTAAGTCTGAGTTTGTTCAGTAAGTTCGTTGAGTAAGGTTACTGCAGCACTAAAAAGAGTATCTTTTTTTCCTGAAAAATCAAGGCTGTAGTCACCCAGATATTTAGCCCATTTGGTATAGACCGAAGCTTTTTCTTCTTCAGCACGCCATTTTATTTCGCCAAATGAACTTTCTGAATAATAGCTGAATGCAGAAAGAGCGAGTTCAAATTCATTATTCTCAGCTAATTTCCTACCAACATTAAAAAGGGAGAAGTTAAAATTTGATGTGCGGTTTTCATACTCTCGAGCTGTAGAAAATGCTCTTCTAAATAATTTATTTTCAAGGAGCAACCATATCTGAAGTTCATAAAAAGAGGTGTAAGATGGATCATTTAAAGCCATATTAGCAATCTGATCTTCTAGCTCTAAAATAGTAATATCATAAAGTAAAGGGTCATTATATCTAAGCAACATGCGCTGAATTCCAGAACTTTGCTGTGGATTTGATCTAATTATATTTAACCATTCAGCAATAGCGTTTTCATATTCTCCAGCCTGCATATATGCGTTAGGAATATCAGACATAAAAAGTTGCTGGTTATTAAAAACGTTTCGGCCCTTTTTATAGATTTGAATAGCTTTAGTATAAGCTCGACGATCCATCATAGCTGTTGCAGTATTCAAATATAACTGTAGCTGATTGGGATATTGTTCAAGATTTTTTTCCCAAACTGAATAGGCTATTGTAGTATCGCCTTGAAGATGATAAAGTTCACCGAGCAGAATATTTGACTGTCCAACATCTCTTCCTTTTCGGATATTACTTTCAATTAGATTTATTGCTGTATCGTATTGCTTTAATTGTGTATAGCATTCAATTAGACGATCAAAAAAGAGAAAAACTTCTGGTTCTTGATTGGTTATTTGTTCTAAAATTGGAAGTGCGTCTTCATAGCGTTGTTGCTGAATTAAGCGATTTGCAATTTGAAACTGGCTATTTACTTGCGCCAGTATAGATTGACCTAAACCAATCAAAAAAATAAAAGAAAATAAAAATACGTTTTTTTTCATGAGCTAACGTTCGGAATTTTTACCGATTTCAATAAAGTAGGGTCAATATTTTTCAATTCCTGATAAAATCTGTTAAGAGGGAATCCAACGACATTATAATAGTCACCTTCAATACGCTCTACATATAAAGAGCCCCAATCATCTTGTATTCCATAAGCTCCTGCTTTATCCATAGGACTGCCTGAAGCTACATAAAATTTGATCTCTTCTTGTGATAACGAACTAAAACGAACTTTGGTTTCTTCGTAGAAACTATGTGTTGAGGATATTTTTTTATCAGAATTGGTAAGTACAAAACTCACCCCAGTAAACACAGAATGCTCATTCCCACTTAGCTCTGAAAGCATTGTAATAGCTTCTTTTTGATTCTTGGGTTTCCCCAAAATTTTCCCCTTAAGTACTACTATGGTATCAGCTCCAATTATTAGAGCCTTTGAAACCGAGTTTGCTACATTCTTGGCTTTTTGCAAAGAAAGTTCTGAAACAATATCTATTGGGTTGTTTGATGTAATAATTTCTTCTTTAAAACTAGGAATAATTTCAAAAATAAAACCTAATTGACTTAATAATTTTTTACGTCGTGGGCTTTGAGAAGCCAGAACAATTTTTAGCATAATTGAAAGTACTCATCTTTTGGAGTTACTAGATAATTAAATAACTTAATACTCCGTTTCAAACTCAAATTACGTTAAGTATTTTAAAACTTTAGTATGGCAAAAGGCAATCAAAGAAAAGTGGATGATCAACCAATGTTTTTTTCAGCATTCAATTATCGGTTAATTGGAGTAGCTATTCTATTAATCGTTTCGGGATTCTCAGCTATGTATGTTGAAAATGAAGTCGATGGATTCATTTCATTATATATTTCACCTATAGTAATTTTAGCAGGCTTTATTGTGGTAGTGTTTGCGATTATGAAGCACGATAGAGATGAGCCCAAAAAAAATGATAAAGAAGTAGCATCTTAACAAGTGCTAGACCGCCTTATAAATATCTTTTTTCTATTTTCATTGGTCTTCATCTTTATTCTATTTGCGAATGCTGAGGATCATTTACGAATTACAATAGCGCTAGCTTTGTCAATAACTTTTGCATTTGTAGCGTTTATATTGAATTGGCTTACACTTGATGGAATGACATCAGCCATTCTTTTTGGCTTGATCGCTTTTGGTTTGGGATCATGTACGGGTGCTGCAATTGTGCTAGCGTTTTTTATATCAAGCTCATTGCTTTCCAAAGATTTAATAAGTGAGGAGTCTTTTCTAGAAACGAAATTCAGAAGAGATGGAATTCAGGTTTGGTCTAATGGTTTTTGGTTTACTTTATGGATTATAATCTGGTTTATAACAAAAAATGAGATTTTCTTGATCGCTGGGGTGGCAAGTATGGCTGCTGCAACTGCAGATACTTGGGCTTCTGAAATAGGAGGGCACAGAGTGAAGGGCAAAACTTGGTCTTTTCCTTCTTTTAAAATAGTGAAGCCTGGCACAGATGGCGGAATAAGCATATTTGGAACATTCGCATCACTTTTAGGAGCTATATTTATCGGGATTATTTTCTGGCTTATAAATGATGAGTCACATCTAATTCTAATTCTTATTATTTCTATTTCAGGTGTAATTGGAAGTCTGATAGATTCTTTTCTAGGATCGAAACTTCAGGGTACGGAGTTACAAAAAAATATTAAGAAGCTTTTTTTAAAACACTCAACTAAGGTTGGAAACAATACAGTAAACTGGATTGCTTCTGGAAGTGCTTCCATTGTAGCTTTAATTACAGTATTATTTGTATAAAAGAATATTCGAATCCCAAGGATTAACAAAAAGAGGAAAATATGTGGTATAAAAAATTACAC
>TARA_R110000868_G_scaffold395744_1_pt1 | contig 11068 bp, 18 predicted proteins | sample TARA_R110000868 | Tara Oceans TARA_R110000868 (sample SAMEA4397489) | marine metagenome | biome: Polar Biome; feature: [SRF] surface water layer (ENVO:00010504); material: water (ENVO:00002006), including particulate matter (ENVO:01000060) such as... | depth 5 m | reverse complement strand
CCCCCCGGTGCATTACAATGCGGGTTATCGGCGCCTAGCGCGCTGCAACGCAGGAACCATCAGCCATGTCGCTGCACCTTAATATAGACGCGGACATCCCCGTGCCCGGCAAAGACGACATTGCAGGGCAGCGGGATTTGCTACAGACGGCGCGAGCGGCGGCAAATGCGGCGCGCCTGCTTGCGGACCACGGGCTTGAGGCGGATGCCACAGAGCGAGACATGCAGACGGCGGCCGCGCTGGCCACGCAGTACGCCAAAGACCCGATGGCGACGTCGGCCGCGGCCACACCGGCACGGATGGCACGGCTCACACCGGCCGCCCTAAAGCTGACGGCAGATATCCTCAACCGGTTCGGACACGCGGTGGTGCAGGACTCCATCCAAGTGCGGCACATGGTGACCAACAAGCTGATCGACGAGACGGAGAACCCGGACCCGCGCATCCGCCTGCGGGCGTTGGAGCTGCTGGGGAAAATCACCGACGTCGGACTGTTCACGGAGCGCAGCGAGGTGACGGTCACGCACCAGACTACGGACGACATCCGCGAGAAGCTGCGTGCAAAGCTGAACGCCATGAAGAACGTGACCCCAGCGGGCCCCGACCTCGACATCGACGACGCGGACATTATCGATGGTTGACACGGCCCCGGCGTTCACTCAGATCGAAATAGACCTGTTGCTGGCCAACATAGATCATCTGGATGCGGATGAGCTGGCAGAGCTGGAAGGGATAGTCAGCGATCTGGCAGAACGCCAGCGCCTGCAGACACTCCGCACGGACCTACTGGCGTTCTGCCAACACATGCAGTCCGACTACAAGATCGGGGCCCACCACAGGAAGCTGGCGGGGCTGCTGGAGGATATCGAGGCGCGCAGGAAAGACCGCATATGCGTCTCAGTGCCACCACGCCACGGTAAATCCCAGCTGGTGTCTATATACTACGCCGCATGGTATTTGGGGCGGAACCCGTCGCACAAGGTGATGTTGGTCTCCCACACCACAGACCTCGCCGTAGATTTCGGCCGGAAGGTGCGAAACCTGATCAACAGCGCCGCGTTTCGCGAGGTGTTCCCGGACGTAAAGCTGGCGTCGGACTCCAAGTCCGCCGGGCGGTGGAACACGGACAAAGGGGGCGAATTCTTCGCCGCAGGCGTTGGCTCGGCCTTGGCGGGCCGGGGCGCCCACCTGCTGCTCATCGACGACCCGCACTCGGAGCAGGACGTGCTTAACGGCAACTATGGCGTGTTCATGAAGGCCTACGAGTGGTTCGCCTACGGCGCGAGAACGCGTCTAATGCCCGGGGGGGCCGTGGCCGTAGTCCACACCAGATGGCACCAGTCGGACATGATTGGGCGGCTAATCGCGGACATGACCTCTAACGAGGGCGCAGATCAGTACGAGGTCTTCGAGTTCCCCGCGATTATGTCGGTCCCGGTCACGGACGCCGACGGCAACGAGACCATCGTAGAGAAAGCGCTATGGCCGGAGTTCTTCGATCTGACTGCGCTACGGCGCACAAAAGCGTCCATGCCTGTGTTCCAGTGGAACGCGCAGTACCAGCAGACACCAACAGCGGAAGAAGCAGCGATCATCAAGCGAGAATGGTGGCGGTCGTGGGATAAGGACGACCCACCGACGTGCGAGTACGTGATCATGTCGCTCGATGCGGCGGCCGAGACGAACAACCGTGCCGACTTTACCTCGCTGACGACGTGGGGCGTGTTCAAGAACGAGCAGGAGAACTCGCACCAGATCATCCTGCTGAACGCCATAAAGCGGCGCCTTGAGTTCCCCGAACTGAAGCGCATGGCGATGGAGGAGTACACGGAGTGGAACCCGGACGCGTTCATCGTCGAGAAAAAGTCCGCCGGTACCGCCCTCTACCAAGAAATGCGCCGCGCGGGTATCCCCGTGCAGGAGTATACGCCGCACCGCGGCACGGGGGACAAGATGGCCCGCCTGAACTCGGTGGCCGACATCATATCGGCCGGTATGTGTTGGGTACCCGAGAGGCGCTGGGCCGAGGAGGTCGTAGAGGAGATCGCGGGGTTCCCGTTTATGGCCAACGATGACCACGTCGATACGTGCATAATGGCCCTGCTGAGGTTCCGCCAAGGAGGGTTTCTGCGCCTGCCCACAGACGAAGAAGACGACGAGTTGCCATATAGAGGCAAAGTAGACTACTATTAGCGAAACGCACGTTAGGAGCACCCCATGGCCATTGAGAAACCGCTCGAGCCCTTTACCGAAGCATATATGACCGACGCCTTTGGTGCAGAGGACCCTGACGCGCTTGAAGTCGAGATCGAGATGCCGCCCGGGGAAGCGGAAGAAGACGGGAGTATCATCGTCGAGCTGGAGCTCGATGAGGACGGCGAGCCCATAGAAGACCCAGACCACGACGCGAACCTCGCGGATTTCATTGATGAGGATGTGCTGAGCAGCATGGCCAGCGAGCTCGTGACGTCATTCGACTCCGACAGGATGTCGAGAGCGGACTGGGCTAAGGCCTACGTCAAGGGGCTTGACCTGCTGGGCATGAAGATCGAGGAGCGCACCCAGCCATGGGAAGGTGCGTCTGGTGTTTATCACCCGATGCTGACCGAGGCCGTGGTGCGGTTCCAAGCGCAGGCCATGGGTGAGCTGTTCCCCGCCTCGGGCCCGGTACGCACAAAGATCGTTGGCCAGCTGACACCAGAAAAGACAGAGCAGGCGCAGCGGGTACAGCAAGAGCTGAACTACCAGCTGACCGAGCACATGCCCGAGTACCGCGAAGAGATGGAACAGATGCTGTTCCGGCTACCGCTGGCAGGGTCTTCATTCAAAAAGGTCTATTACGACCCACTGCTCGAGCGTGCGGTGTCCGCGTTTGTGCCCGCTGAAGACTTCGTCGTGTCGTACGGCGCGTCGGACCTGCAGACATGCGAGCGCTATACGCACGTGATGAAGAAGACGCCGATCGAGATCATGAAGCTGCAGGCCGGGGGGTTCTACCGCGACGTGGAGCTACCCGAGCCCACAGCGGACCTGTCCGACATCCAAGAGAAATACGACGAGATGAACGGCGAAGAGGCCGTGATCGACGACGATGACCGGCACACAGTGCTGGAAATGCACGTGACGATGAACATGCCCGAGGAATACGACGACCCAGACGGCATCCCGCGGCCCTATGTGGTCACGATCGACAAGTCGTCCCGCGAAATCCTAGCGATCCGCAGGAATTGGTACGACGACGACAAGCGCAAACTGAAGCGCATGCACTTTGTGCACTATCGGTACCTGCCCGGCATGGGGTTCTACGGCACAGGCCTTATCCATATGATTGGTGGGCTTGCGAAGTCCGCGACCTCGATCATGCGTCAGCTCATCGACGCCGGTACGCTGTCGAACTTGCCTGCAGGCCTGAAGGCCCGTGGTATGCGGATCAAAGGCGACGGCACCCCTCTACAGCCCGGCGAGTGGCGTGACGTAGACGTGGGCGGGGGGACACTGCGCGAGTCGCTGTTCCCGCTCCCATACAAAGAGCCGTCCGCAGTCTTGTATCAGCTACTCGGCAACGTGGTCGAGGAAGGTCGGCGCATCGGCTCCGTGGCCGACGTGCAAGTAGGCAACATGAACCCCGAGGCGCCAGTAGGCACAACGCTGGCCTTGCTCGAGCGCTCCATGAAAGTGATGACCGGCGTACAAGCGCGCCTGCACGCCTCACTGAAGCGGGAACTGCGGCTGATCGCGTCGGTGATCCACGACTATATGCCCGCGCAGTATGACTACCAGATCGAGGGCGATTTCAGCCGCGTAGACGACTTTAACCGCAGTGTTGATATCGTACCGGTGTCTGACCCGAATGCTGCCACCATGGCGCAGCGGGTTGTGCAGTACCAAGCAGCGCTGCAGTTAGCACAACAGGCGCCACAGCTGTACGACCTTGGTAAGCTGCATCGCCAGATGCTTGAGGTGTTGGGTATCCAAGACGCGGACGACATCATCAAGCTGCCCGAAGATATCAAGGCGAAGGACCCAGTCACCGAGAACATGGCGATCCTGAAGCAAGAGCCGATCAAGGCGTTCTCCTATCAGGACCACGAAGCGCACATAGCAGTGCACTTGGCCGCGGCTCAAGACCCCAAGATCATGCAGCTTGTTGGGCAGTCCCCGTTTGCGGCGGCTATCCAGAGCGCATTGGCGGCACACATCACCGAACACGTGGCGATGCAGTACCGGGTGGAAATCCAGCAACAGCTGGGCGTAGAGATGCCCGACCCGGAGGATACGCTGCCCGAAGATGTGGAGCGCGAGATATCGCGTCTCACAGCCGCCGCAGCCGGTAAGCTACTGCAGAAAAACCAAGTGGCAGCCGCGACGCAGGCGGCCCAAGAGGCAGCCCAAGACCCGCTCACGCAAATCCAACGCGCCGAGCTGGAGATCAAGCAGCGCGAGGTGTCGTTGAAGGAGGCGCAGGCCAAGCACGATGCGCTCATGGACCTAGAGAAGCTGAAGCTGGACGCTGAAATCCGCATGGCGAACGTGGAGGTTCAGGCCGACCGGATCAAATCCGAAGACCGGCGCGCGGGGGCTAACATCGGGGCCAAGCTGGCAACGGACATCCGTAAGGAGTCCAGCGCGGAGAAGCAGAAAGGTGCAGAGCTGGGCCTTAAAGCCGCAGAGGCGATCATCAGAGATGCAACCAAGCCACAGGGAGGCGGACAATGAACGAGTTAGAGGCCCTTCGCCGCCGCATGAACGAGTATAAAGAGCAGGTAACCGAGTACCTGCTAGCCGGGGGCGCTAAGGATTACGTCCAGTACGCAAAGGCTACCGCAAAGGTAGAGGCGATCGAGATAATGCTTGCCGATATTACAGAAATCGAGCAGAGGTATATTGAGGACTGAGTAAACGCTACATATTGTAGCGCATGCCGGGTAGTCCGGCGACGGTTACAGCGGGCCGAAACCGCTGCACGAGGTAGATGATGTACGAACCAACACCACTAGACGAGGCGACACGCCTCAAACTCCCGACCCCGGTGGGGTACCACCTGCTCATTGCGACGCTGGACGTGCAAGAGAAGACCACGGGGGGCGTATACCGCCCAGATAGCCTGAAGAACGCAGAGCAGACGGCATCAATCATCGGGATGGTCATCGCGGTAGGCGCGGATGCGTATTCGGATGCCAACAAGTTCTCGAGCGGCCCATGGTGTAAAGAGGGAGATTTTGTAATCTTCCGCTCGTACTCGGGCACTCGGTTCAAGATTGGCGGCAAAGAGTTTCGCCTCATCAATGACGATACAGTCGAAGCGGTGGTAGATGACCCCCGCGGATTTGCGAGGGTTTGAAGATGAATACGAAAGCAAACCAAGAGGCCGACGACCTGTTCGACGAAGACGCCGAGCTGGAGATCGAGATCGTAGACGATGTAGCCGAGGACGAGAAACCACGGCGCGCGGAACCGACTAACGAAGCGGATATCCCCGACGAGGGAGACCTCGAGAACTACAGCGAGTCGGTGCAGAAGCGCATCAAAAAGCTCACGTTCGAGGCGAAAGAAGCGGCCCGCCAGCGCGAGGCGGCGTCCCGCGAACGCGAAGAGGCGGTGAAGTACGCGAAGGCCGTCCACGACCAGAACACAAAACTGCAGGACCAGCTGATGCACGGCCAGTCGGCCGTGGTAGATCAGGCCAAAGGCCGGGTCGAGATGGAGTTGGCCAACGCAAAGGCCGCGTATAAAGCGGCGTATGAGCTGGGTGACTCGGAGAAGTTGGTCGACGCGCAGTCGCGTCTTATCGACTTGCAGGGTAGGCTGACCCAACTGCAGAACTACCGCCCCGCCCCGCGCGCGGTAGAGCCTGCGGTACAGCAACAGGCGCCACAGCGGACCAAGCAACCAGAGGTAAAACTGGACGCGCGGCAGAAGACGTGGCTCGAGAATAACCGCTGGTACGGCGAGAACAGTGAGATGACTGGGTTCGCTTTGGGTGTCCATGAGCGCCTTGTACGCGAAGGTGTTGATACGAACAGTGAAACGTACTATACTGGCATCGATACAGCAGTCCGGAGACGGTTTGCTGACGAGTTTTCCAACGAGCGGGGGGTCGAGGTCGCTCCCGCCCAGCGGAGATCGGCTAACGTGGTGGCCTCTGCGGGACGTTCCGCGCCTTCACCACGCCGTGTGAAACTGACCTCGACACAGGCCGCTCTCGCCAAGCGGCTGGGCCTAAAGCCCGAACAGTATGCGGCGCAACTTCTGAAGGATGCCAAAAATGGTTGATCGTACCCCCCGGACCTCTGAGACTCGCGAAGCAACAGCGCGCAAAAAGACATGGACTCGTCCGTCGGCGTTACCCACCCCCGAAGCCCGTGACGGACTGAAGTTCCGTTGGGTTCGCACCTCCCTACTGGGTAATTCGGACAACCCCAATGTGTCTACTCGTTTCCGTGAGGGATACACCCCGGTCAAAGCCACAGATCACCCTGAGATGAAGCTCGTTTCGGACTTGGACTCCCGGTTCAAGGACAACATCGAAGTGGGTGGGCTCCTTCTCTGTGCAATCTCGGAGGACATCGCAGAATCTCGTACTGAGGTTCAGCTAGAGGAAACCAACCGCGCAATGGATGCGGTTGACAACAACTACATGCGTAACTCCGACCCCCGTATGCCCGTACTGAAACCAGAACGGTCTTCACGCACCTCGTTTGGCAAGTAGCATACGCTGCTTGCTGTGATCCCCGCCTTCTAGGAGACCTATCATGGCTACTACAGCTTCTCCCTATGGCCTTCGCCCGATCAACTTGATTGGTGGTATTCCCTTTGCGGGCTCCACACGCATGATCAAGATTGCATCCGGCTATGCGGCCAACATCTTCAATGGCGATGTCGTTCAGGTACACACCGACGGCACCATCACGAAGGTGACCAATGTCGGCACAGCCGCTGACGCCTTTACCGCCGGCACAGTCGGCGTGTTCATTGGCTGTGCGTACACCGACGCAACCTATGGCTTCACGACTCGCAACTACTGGCCCACCGGCACAGTAGCGGCAGACGCAGTTGCGTACGTCGTAGATGATCCGAACACCTTGTTCGCGATCCAAGCGGATGCGCCTGTCGCGCAGTCTCTGCTGCACACCAACATGGGTGTAAATCAGACCGCTGGCAGCACCGCAAACGGTAACTCCAAAGTCGCTTTGGACGTCGCCACATCGGCCGCCACCGCCACGATCGCCTTCAAGGTCGTTGGTTTTGTAGAAAGCACTTCCTCGACCGTAGGTGACGCATTCACCGACGTGATTGTAAAGTTCAATCCGTCGTCCCATGCGTATACTGCCGGCCTTGGCGTGGCATAAGGAGCATAACACATGGCTATTTCACGCGCCCAGCTCCTAAAGGAGCTACTGCCCGGCCTCAACGCGTTGTTCGGACTTGAGTACGATAAGTACGAAAACGAGCATGCGGAAATCTATGAGACCGAAACCTCCGAGCGTTCGTTCGAAGAGGAAACCAAACTTTCGGGCTTCGGTGCTGCACCGGTCAAGAACGAAGGTCAGGCGATCTCGTACGACAACGCGCAAGAGTCGTACACTGCTCGTTACACCCACGAGACAGTGGCCATGGGTTTCTCGATCACCGAGGAAGCTATGGAAGACAACCTGTATGACTCGCTCTCTGCGCGTTATACCAAGGCGCTCGCACGGGCTATGTCGTACACCAAGCAGGTCAAGGCAGCGTCGCTGTTGAACACCGGCTTTACCACCGCTACCGGCGGTGACGGCGTCACGCTGTTCAACACTGCGCACCCCACGGTGAGCGGGACTACGAACCGCAACCGCCCTGCGACTGACGCCGACTTGAACGAGACCTCGCTCGAGCAGGCTGTGATTGACATCGCGGCCTTCGTGGATGAGCGTGGCCTGTTGATTGCCGCACGTCCGCGTAAGCTGGTCGTACCGCCCGCCCTGATGTTCGTAGCGACCCGCTTGCTGCAGACTGAAATGCGTGTCGGCACGGCAGATAACGACTTGAACGCACTGAAGTCCAACGGGTCCATCCCGGAAGGCTACCGCGTCAACCACTATCTGACCGACAGCGATGCTTGGTTCCTCGGTACAGACGTACCAAACGGGTACAAGCACTTCGTGCGCTCCCCACTGGCGACATCCATGGACGGCGACTTCGATACAGGCAACGTACGGTACAAGAGCCGTGAGCGTTACTCGTTCGGTGTCAGCGACCCTCTGGGCATGTACGCTTCGCCCGGCATTTAAGCCTTATTTATAAGGCGATTGTCGACAGAAAGGCCCACTTCGGTGGGCCTTTCTCGTTGTGTAGACAGCCCCACCGCAACGTGCTACCTTGGAGGCTATCCCTGACAGACGCACAACGCGGCTGACCTTAACCCAGACAGGAGATTCTAATGGGAACTACCAGCTTCAGCGGCCCAGTAAACTCGGCCAACGGCTTTGTCGGTGACATCACCGGCGCAGCAAAACTCCCCACATACACCGTAGCTAGCGCGCCATCGGCCTCTGCCGCAGGTGCGGGTACGGTCATCTATGTATCCAATGGCCTCGCAGGCGCTCCGACCGTTGCAGTCTCTAACGGCACGGACTGGATTTCTGCGGCTGGCACAGCCATCGCAGCAGCGTGAGGTGAACCATGAGCATTAAATGGGTACCTGCAGACGCAGATGAGCTGGCGCGGCGCAAGCCGGCGCCGACGCCACCAAAAAAACCATCTACCAAGAAGGAATAGGGTATGTACGCTGCGGATGTACGCGCAAAACGCGTTACCGGTACCGGGGCACTGTCCCTTGGCCGTGCTAGGCTTGGGGCGCTAATTGCCACCGTCGGCGCCGGTGCAGGCCGTCTCACGCTAACTGACGGTGTTGGGGGTCCGGTATTGGTCGACATGGATTTTGCCGCGAGCGACACGCACCATATCACGCTCCCCGGAGACGGCTTACTGTTCGCCAACGACCCCGCGGTATCCGCTGCAACCAACGTGACCGCGGCCACGCTGTTTTTCGTCTGAGAGGTATTACTATGGTCGCACTACCCCTCATCGACGCCGCTATGAAGTACCTGATTGTCCCGGCGGTCGTGTGGGTATGGATGCTGCATAAGACGCAGAACCTGCATGCTACCGAGATTGCCGTATTGCGCGCAGAGGCTAGGGCCCGAGATAGGGCGCGGCGTGAAGAACGCGAAGCTACCGCCGCGCAGCTCGATCAAATTCTGACCATGCTGCAAACGATAAATGGCCGGATAGACACGATGATGGTGAAGGGGTCGACGACATGAAACGCGAATATGCACACTACTCCAGCGTCCCACCAAAAGACTGGCGCTGGAGCTCGTTCAGCCCGCGCGAAATAGCGTCAAAGGGTGACGGCAAGCTGATTGTCGACACCGAGGCCATGGACAAGCTACAGGCACTGCGGGACTTCATTGGCCGCCCCCTGCTCATCACCTCCGCGTACCGGTCACCGGCACACAACAAGCGTGTTGGTGGCGCCAAGGCCAGTAAGCACATGGAAGGCATTGCGTTCGACATCCGGATGGAGAACCACGACCCGCATGTGTTTGAGTCCGCAGCCCGCGCCAACGGCTTTACCGGGTTCGGGTATTACCCCAAGTCAGGGTTTATGCACATCGACACAGCACAGGCGCGCTCGTGGGGTACCCCATGGCCTCTGACCGCAACGGCATGGCCGACGGAGACCCCGCGCCAGCCAGAGAAGCTGTCGGAAGACAAAGAAGCTCAAGCCACCGCAGGTGTGGGCATTGCAGGCGCTATTGCGGTTGCCGCAGATCACCTGCCTGTAGCCTCTGGGCTACTCGGAAGTCTCGCCCCAACGGCGCAGCTGGTGGCGGTAGTCGTAGCGGCTCTGCTGATAGGCTACGTATTGTGGAGGCGCACAAGATGATCCCGTGGCTGCAGGTGTACGTCGTCGCTATCGGAGTCGCATTGGCCGCAGTGTGGCAGGCGATCCGGGTGATCGGCGCTCGCGCACGGACTGACGCGGAGTTGAAGCACACGCGTCGGCGCATTGAGGCCATGAAGACGGCCGACAAGATCGCCGACGACGTAGATAGCGACCCACACCTTGCGGATCGTGCGCAAGACTGGCTTAGGAAATGATCCTATGGTACGTGTTGCCCTCCTCCTGACCTCGTTTGCGGCGTTGACTGCGTGCATGCGCGCGCCTGCGGGAGACTACTGCGACCTAGCCCAACCCAAATACTTCGGTGGGGTAGGGACAATCGAGTGGTTGGTGCGTAACGACCGGCCATTATTGGCGCAGATTGTCGCCGAGAATGAGACACACAGGGAGTTGTGCAGTGGCTAAATCTCCGGCATGGCAGCGCAAAGAAGGCAAGGACCCGAAAGGGGGACTTAACGCTAAAGGGCGCGCTTCGGCCAAGAAGCAGGGTATGAACCTCAAACCCCCGGCGCCGAGACCCAAGACGAAAAAGGACGCAGCGCGGCGGAAGTCGTTCTGTGCACGCATGAGTGGAATGCCCGGCCCCATGAAGGACGACAAAGGCAAACCTACGCGTAAGGCGCTGTCGCTACGGGCGTGGAACTGCTGACATGGCCATATCACGCGCGCAGATGCGCACCCAGATGAAAGGTAACCCCATGAAGAAACCCACCAAGAAGATGCTCATTGGCGGCGCGCTCGGCGCGGCAATGGAAGGCGACATCAAGGGCGCTATCCCCGGACTTGTGGGGATGATGGTACGCCGGAATGCAGACCGTAAAGCAGCGAAGGCTGACAAAGCGATGTCGCGCGAGGAAGAAGCAGCCGCAGGTATGCCTATTACGCAGATGAAGTCTGGCGGAAAAGTCGGCCGCGGCGACGGGTGCTGCATGAAGGGCAAGACCAAGGGGAGGACTCGCTAGGTGCCACTCACACCCAAGGGCAAGAAGGTCAAGAGCGCCATGCAGAAGCAGTATGGCAAAGACAAGGGCGAACGTGTATTCTACGCCTCAGAGAACAAGGGCTCACTGAAAGGTGTCGCCAAGAAACGCAAACCCACGAAGCGGAAATAACCCATGGCCG
>TARA_R110000868_G_scaffold91999_10_pt1 | contig 11069 bp, 11 predicted proteins | sample TARA_R110000868 | Tara Oceans TARA_R110000868 (sample SAMEA4397489) | marine metagenome | biome: Polar Biome; feature: [SRF] surface water layer (ENVO:00010504); material: water (ENVO:00002006), including particulate matter (ENVO:01000060) such as... | depth 5 m | reverse complement strand
AAGAAAATAAAGACCGACGAATGAGAGCATGATGCCGAAAAAGCCAATCAGCGAACCAGCGAGGCCCGCAGACGCAATAATCGTGCGGATATAATCGGCAGGCGGAAATTCCGGCGGGCCACCAAACAGTAAACTGGGTACGGCAAGCATCACCAGACCGAGGCAGACCAGCAAGAACCGCGCCTCACGCCAGCCAAAATTGATTTGATAGGCCCCATCAGGTTTTACATTCATCAATATGAAGCGATACCAGGCCACAGACACAATAGCCCACAAGAAGAAGGACGCCAATTCGACCAACAAGCCGAGCAAAAGGTTGTCTTCCAACGGGAGCAAAGCACCAATGAAGTTGAATGCCAGATAGAGCGAACCAGGCAGCCAGATCAGCCGCAACATTTCACCCAAATTGTCCCATGCGCCCTTATAGGCTTCACGCAAAGCATCCAACACATCGAGTTTTTTGGGGGTGAACTCGTCATGCATATCGCTGAACGGTCCTCGTGGCTGCTCGCTCATGGCTGCCCTCCATTGACCTGCGCCAGTTTCGCCTCTACCTGCGACACAGCGTTTCGATAATCCACATTGTCCGGTGCGAGCGAAAAGGCCATCGCATAGTCCTTGCGGGCATTGTCGAGCTGGCTTGCCGCCTCATACACAGCACCTCGCGTATAGAAGGACGCGGCGCGCTCGCCATCCAGTTTGATGGCATTGTTGGCGTCACCGAGTGCCTTTTTCAATTCACCCAATTCGCGTCTCGCATTGGCGCGATTGGCGTAGATCATGGCGTCGCCCGGCGCGAGTTTCAGCGCCGCTGTATAATCAACCACGGCGCGCTCAAATTCTTTGATATTTCGAAAAGCGACGCCGCGGTTGATAAGCGCGCCGACAAGCTCATCATTATCGAGATCGCCGGACTCAATCGCCGCTGTGCAATAGTTGATCGCGGCATTCATGTTGCCGCTGCGAAACTGGTCGTAACAATTATTGCTGGCCTCAATTCCCGCACTTGCAGCATAGCCAATCGACGGCATCACCGCCAACATCACCAGCGCGACCAAGCCAATTCGCATCATTCCTGAAATCCTCCACCAAACAAGGCAGTCAGACTAGCCTTGTTTGAGCAAAGAAGAAATCAGGCAGATGGTCCTCAGGAGAAGGCTGCGACCGCAACGGCTGTATTCATAAAGTCGCGGAACCGCAGCCAGCGTTCGCCTCGCAGGGTGATGACATGAACAAAGTCAGAATCGATGATCCGGCCCGTTGACATGGCCCGCAGGTTGAGGTGTCCCGTCACGATGACTTTATCCCCTACCCCGTAGATTTCTTCAGCATCGAATTGGTTGATTTCGACTGACGAGAGAACCGTCTCAAAAAACCGTTCGGCGTCAACTATGCCCTTATAGGTTCCTGCATAGGGAATGACCGAAGGCCCGTAGAATTCGACCATGATCTCAGGATCAAGATACTTTAGAATTTCAGGGATGTTCTTCGCGCCGAATGCTTCGAAAAGCTTCTGGGTTGCGGCGATATTTTTTTCCACTGTGCTCATCATGCGGTTTCCTGATTTTTTGATTTTATAGTCAGAAGCAATTTGTCAAAGCCGTGATTGAGCAGGCTGGCACGTTGCGGCACGGGCGCCTCGGCAAGCGCGATGACGTCCCAATGATCGAGCGCCGCATTGACCAACGAACGGGCCTCCATGCGGGCGAGCGCCGAACCCAGACAATGGTGGATGCCGACTCCGAAGGTCAATTGCTTGTTGAGGTTCTTGCGGTCCATGTCAAAGCGTTCGGGATCCGGAAAAACCGACGCATCGTGGTTTGCCGCCGCATAGAAAAGCGCCACCCAATCGCCGGTTCTGAACTGTCGCCCGCCCACTTCCACATCTTCGGTTACCATCCGAAACAGACGCTGAGGCGGGCCGCTGTGGCGCAATGTCTCATCAATGAACGGGCCAACCATTGCGCGGTCCGACTGAAGACGTGCACGCACCTCAGGCATCGTCGCCAGATTGTGAAACAGATTGCCCAGGAGAAATGTTGTCGTCTCCGCGCCTGCCACAACAAGTGTAATGCAGAAACGAATGACCTCATTCAGCGACAAACGGCCCTCCGGTGTTTCAGCACGCAGGAGCGCCGCTATCAATCCGTCTGGCACGGGCTCGTTGTTGTTGATCCGCGTGTCGAGCGCTGTCACGATCTTTGTAAAATAGGCAAACAACTCGCCATTGCTCTGCTCGCGCTCGGCAGGTGTCATGTCGGCTGACAACATGAAGGCCGTGCCCCAGCCGCGAAAGCGATCGAAGATTGCATCCTCAAGGCCAAGCAGACCGGCAATGACCCGGGCCGGAACGACCGAGGCCAATGCCGACATTGCTTCCACCTGCCCGTCATCGACCCCCTGCACCATGCCGTCCACGATTTCTCGCACCCAGGGGTCCATCGCCTCGATTCGCGGACGCGAAAAGGCAAGATTGACGATGTTGCGCAGACGGTCATGCTCGGGATTATCATGATTTACCAGCATCAGCGTCGGCGCAGAGGAATTCTCCTGCAAGTCATCCCGCGACGAGAAAATGCGGTGGTCGCGCGACGCGGCAGCCACATGCGCATAGTCGAGCAGCACCCAAGCGTTCACCGCTTCATCTGCACCGGGGATGGTGCCGGGCGGATAGTCACGATAGCCCTGTACAGGCGCATGAGGCCGCAGCTTTTCATATAGCGCATAGGGCGAGGCAATCGTGTCAGGATGCGGCAGGGCGGCGACGAGCGCCGCAACCGATGTTTCTTCGTTTTTTTCCGCCAAAGCCATATGCGCCTCCCGCTGCGAGTTTCTTAATTCATTCTCATCATAAACTATTTACTTTGTAAACTGTTTTTCATCCCCGAAAACCTGTGCATCAGCTAGACTCGGCACATTCCGAATCCTTACGTCTCTTCTGAAAGCTGTTGCGCGTGGCCGAAAAAAAATCTGAACGGATCGCCAAATCGAAAAAACAGACCCCTGCAAAGGCGCCCAAGGACGCCGCGCGGCTCTTTCTCGAGCACTATTACCCGATCCACTACAAGGCGGGCATCGGCGTAGAAGATGCGCTGCGCGGTGGCGTCCTTGGTCGCCATCAAGTGGCTATCCTTTGGCTCATTCACTCCGAAGGCCGGCAAGGCAGCGCGATGAACCGCAAGGCCATCGAGCAATCCCTGTCTACCTGGTTTGAAATTTCTGGCGCGGCCATCACCAAGGCATTGCGCACGATGGCGCAGGCTCCGCTTGATCTGGTGACGCTGAAAGAGGACCCCGCATCAGGCCGCGAAAAAATCGTCAGTCTGACACCCAAAGGGGAGGCCCATCTCAAACGCATGATCGCGCAGGGAACAGCCTATGTTCAGCGCATCATCGACCCTATGAGTGACGAGGAAATCAACAGCGGATTGCATTTCTTTGAACGAATTGGCGAAGTCGTAGACAAGCTGAAATAAATTCAGGCGGGACTTTACTAGTTTATCGTTAAACTATATATTGTTTAACGTTGAACCAAAGGAGCGCGCCATGACGACTCGTCGAAACTTTATCAAAATCATCGGTGGTGGTGTTGTGTTTGCCGCAAGCGCTGTTGCGGGCGTTACAGCGTTTCCACCCTTCCTACCGGATGCCGCCGCAGCATGGCGCGACCCAGGGAAAGGCGAGACAGATATCAGACGCAGGGCGCTGAGCTACGCCCTGCTCGCTCCCAACCCTCACAACATGCAGCCCTGGCTTGCGGACCTTTCGACGCCGGATACAGTTGTCCTGTCACTTGATACCGAGCGCTTGTTGCCTGCAACCGACCCGTACGGGCGACAGATTGTCATCGGCTGCGGTGCGTTTCTGGAATTGCTTGTGCTGGCCGCCAACGCCCACGGAGCTGATGTCCAAATCCGGCTTTGGCCACAGGGTGAGCCGGACATCCATCTGGACGCACGGCCTTTTGCGAGTGTGAGGTTCAGCGATGCATCGCCGGTCAAAGACCCGTTGTTCGATCAGATACTTGTCCGCCGCACCAATCGCGAGATTTATGACGCTACCAGCGTGCCGGATGCCAATGACCTCGGCGCTATCCTTTCATCTGCTGAATTAGCGGCCGACCTTCGCGGCAACTTCACAAATGAAGCAGGTAAAGTGGCGGCGCTGCGCGACATTGTCTGGCGTGGTTGGTTGCTGGAAATGCATACACAGACAGCTCTCGCGGAATCCGTCAACGTCATGCGCATCGGCGACCGCGCGATCGCCGCTCATCGAGACGGGCTCACTTTGGGCGGACCGATGATGAACCTCCTTGGGGCAAGCGGGCTTATAACCCGCGAAGCGCTCCTCGACCCGAACTCAAGCGCAAACGCGCAAGGAGCGGCCATGTGGAAAAAAATGGCGGATAGTGCGCCCGCTTTCATCTGGATCTCGAGCAATGACAATTCGCGCCGAACGCAAATCGCCGCCGGACGCGCTTATGCGCGCCTGAACCTCGCAGCAACCGCACTCGGCCTATCCTTGCATCCGTGGAGTATGGCCTTGCAGGAATATTCTGAGATGGCCGATCTTTACGCCGAGCAACAAGCCTTCGTCGGTGCAACAAGTGCCGCACCGGTTCAGATGCTCGCCCGCATCGGCTATGCTCGTGCGATTCCACCCGCACCGAGACGCGGTCTTGAGGCGCTTTTGAAAGTCTGAGGCATGTCCGCCAACCGGCCTGATACACACGCGTTGTGGTTTGAAATCTTCAACGAAGTCGGCATCATTGAGCAATTGTCGCGCAACGCGTTCGAGCGCGTTCTACCAGAAGGCTTGTCGCTGGCGGGTTTCACCGTTCTCAATCATTTTGTCCGGCTGGAAAAGGCAGAAGCCGCACCCAGCGAATTGGCTTCCGCGTTTCAGATCACCAAAGGCGCTATGACCAACACACTGAAGCGACTTGACGCATTAGGTTATGTGACGCTCACTGCCAATCCGAGTGACGGTCGTGGCAAAATCGTGCGGATCACATCCAAAGGTCGCAAGACGCGCGATAAATCTATTGATGCATTGGCACCTCAATTGGCCGAAGTCGCCAAGGCTTTATCAAGCAGCGATGCGCTTGCCGCCCTGCCCTTCCTCCGCCATCTGCGTAGCTACCTTGATGCCGAACGTGACCCGCCTCACTCATCGGGCTGATAAATATCCATCGCAAGAATGGTGACCGTTTCATCACCGTCGTTGCGCCACCAATGGCTCACCGTGTGATCGGCGGACACGACGTCGCCCGCCTTGTAGGTGGTCTCGACGCCATCACGCGTTTCGATGGTCTTACCCGCCAGCACATATTCGATGGATGGGCGCGTGTCATGTGCGTGAAATCCCACCACGCCTCCTTTTTCCAGCGTCAGAATGCGCATCCGCATATGCCGGTTGCCAGTCGTTTCAAATTCCGGCGCGAGAGGCATCTCGGCGAGCAGTTTGCCTTTGAGACCAACATTCGCGGTGGGGGCGTCTGCGGCCAGCGCCGGCGACATAACAAACAGACAAGCTACAACGCATGCACTCATCAAATATTTCATCGTCTTCCCCTCCATTGCCTCCGACTGCTCCTATTCAATCACGTCCTTCCGGCGCGCCAAGCGGAAAATAGTGCCGATAGGGCCGAGCCTCTTCGATCGCACGGGCGTATGACGGTCGCGTGATCAATCGCTGACGATAGGCTCTGAGATTGCTGAACTGGTCACCGATGGTATGGCTCCAGTCAGCATAGAGCAGATGCGGCGCGGCAGCACAATCGGCCATGCTGAAACCCTCCACCGCCCATTCGCGGTTCTCCATGCGCCTATCGAGAATTTCATAAGCCGTGTCGAGCGCCGCTTTCCAGCGCGCCCCGCAATCGTCCACCTCGCGGCCCAGCGCCGCAAAGACGAGACGCTGCTGCGGATAGCCAACATAGTTATCAAAGAAGCGATCCCACATCCGGACTTCCGCGGCTTCAAAGGGATCAGCGGGGATAAGGCGGGAGGTATCGGGAAACCTTGCTTCGAGATATTCGATGATGCCCGTCGCCTCGAACACCACGCGCTCGCCGTCGCGCAAAACGGGAAAGCGCCCGATAGGCCAGAGCGCAGCGAATTCGCCCTGCACAGGTTCGCTGCCGTCAACCAATCGCGGCTCGTACGCCACCCCCTTCTCGTAGAAGGCAACCTCGGCCTTTTGCGAATAGGATGAGAACGGATGGTAGTAGAGATTCAGAGACATGTGTTCGGTCTCCAGATGATTGAAACTGAGGTCTAACTCATTCCCACTCAATCGTTCCCGGCGGCTTCGATGTTACGTCGTAGACGATGCGGTTGATGCCTTTGACTTCATTGATGATACGTGTTGAGACGCGACCTAGGAAATCGTGGCTGAAGGGAAAGTAATCCGCTGTCATACCATCAGTCGATGTAACGGCCCTGAGCGCACAGACATAATCATAGGTGCGCCCATCGCCCATCACGCCAACGCTGCGAACAGGCAGCAGCACGGCGAAAGCCTGCCAGATCGTGTCGTAGAGACCGTCCTTGCGAATTTCGTCGAGATAAACCGTGTCTGCCTTACGCAGAATGTCGAGTTTCTCGCGCGTAATTTCTCCGGGGATGCGGATGGCGAGGCCCGGTCCAGGGAACGGGTGTCGCCCAACAAAATCTTCCGGCAATCCCAGTTCGCGGCCAAGAACGCGCACTTCGTCTTTAAAGAGTTCACGCAGAGGTTCGACGAGTTTCATGTTCATGCGTTCGGGCAGGCCACCGACATTGTGATGGCTTTTGATCGTCACGCTCGGTCCGCCGGTGAAGGACACGCTTTCGATGACGTCAGGATAGAGCGTGCCCTGCGCAAGGAAATCCGCGCCGCCGATTTTTTTGGCTTCGGCATCAAACACATCAATGAACGTCGAGCCGATGATTTTGCGCTTCTGCTCGGGATCCGTGACGCCCTCAAGTTTGCCGAGGAACAGGTCTGTTGAATCATTGTGAACAAGCGGAATGTTGTAATGATGGCGGAACAGGTTCACCACCTGCTCGGCCTCGCCCGCGCGCATCATGCCGGTATCCACGAACACGCATTGCACCTGGTCGCCGATGGCCTCATGCAGCAGCACGGCGACAACGGATGAATCGACGCCCCCCGAAAGACCGCAGATCACTTTGCTTTTGCCGACCTGCTTGCGGATGCGGGCAATCTCGATGTCCTTGAAGGCCGCCATCGTCCAATCGCCTTTGCAGCCGACGATTTTGTGCGTGAAGTTCCTGAGAATGTCGCGACCACGTGGCGTATGAGCCACTTCGGGGTGGAACTGCACGCCGTAAAATTTGCGGGTCTCGTCGGCAATGGCGGCGAATGGCGCATTGCCACTGACGCCGATTACCTCGAAGCCTTCGGGCAATGCTACGACGCGGTCGCCGTGACTCATCCACACCGGCTCGCTGTCGCCTGCGCTCAGCACACCGTCGAACAAAGGTGAATTTTCTGTGACCTTGATCGCCGCGCGGCCAAATTCGCGCTCGTCGTCCGAGCCTTCAACACGTCCGCCGAGCTGCGCGCACATGGTCTGTTCGCCGTAGCAAATGCCGAGCACAGGTATGCCGGCCGTGAACACCCAATCCGGCGCGCGCGGTGCGTCGGGACCGATGACACTTGCCGGACTGCCCGACAGGATCACACCTTTGGGTTTGTATACCTCGAACTGATCGTCCGCCTTGTTGAACGGAACAATCTCGCAATAGACGCCGCTCTCGCGCACGCGTCGTGCGATGAGCTGTGTCACCTGACTTCCGAAATCGATAATGAGAATATTGTCGGTCATGGTTTATCCGCAGGGCTTGGGATCGGAGAGAAGGGAGTACTGGAAATTTTCGTTTCGAGTTCGCGCGTCTGGCGGCAACCGAGGCAAACGCGCTTCAGCAATTCAAGACGGACTTGCGCCGCATCTCGCTTTCCATCCGCAAGATCGAGTGCGCCGAGGCCACCGAGTGCGTCAACGTCAACAGGATCGACGCTCAAAGCGATACGGAAATACTTCCGCGCAACGCCGGGCTTGCCGGATTTCATGTAGTGGTCGGCCAATGCGCTTAGAGCGACCGTATTAGCGGGATCGGCCACAATCGCCTGTTCCAGCAATTGCCTCCGCGCGTCGTCGTTCATGCTTGCCAACGCTTTCACCGTCAGCGATTGCGATGCAGCGAGCATCGGCGCGCTTGCGGCTTCTGCAGTGACGGGGACAACGGCGAGCGCCAGCATAAAACTCAGTAAGCGAATGGCGTGACGGTATCTTGTCCGTCCCTGCCTCGAAAAACTTTGTTCTGTGCGTGCCACTATATTCATGCCGCTTCTGTCGGTCCTGTCCGTTCGAGGATGCAGACGAAAAATCCGTCGGTGTTCGTGCTTGCTGGGCTAAGGCGCATCGGTCCGCCCGTTGCACAGTCTGGGGCCGTCACGTCTTCGGGCCAATAGGCTTGCCAGTCGGCCACCGAAAAATCGGGATGCGCGGCGAGGAAAGTGTCAATCCGCACTTCATTTTCACTGGGCAGCACCGAGCAGGTCACATAAATGAGCCGCCCGCCGGGCTTCACCGCGACCGCACCGCGCGCCAGCACTTCATTCTGTGCGGCGATATAGGATGCCAACAGTTCCGGCGTCAGTTTCCAGCGCGCATCGGGGCTACGACGCCAAGCGCCCGTGCCGCTGCAAGGGGCATCGACCAGCACACGATCCATCTTGCCCGTTAGTTCGGCGAGGTCTGCGTCCACCCCGTCAGCAAAACCCTCCGGCGTGATAACACGCGTCTGGATGTTGCGGGCACCGGCGCGTTGCGCACGCGGCATGAGCTTGCCAAGGCGACGACGGTCGGTGTCGCAAGCGTGGATCTGGCCGCGATTGCCCATCATGGCGGCGAGCGACAGAGCCTTGCCGCCGCCACCAGCGCAGAGGTCCACGATCTGTTCGCCGGGTTCGACAGCGCTTAACAGGCAAGCAAGCTGCGAACCTTCGTCTTGCAACTCAATGAGCCCGTCGCGGAACGCGTCTAGCCCCTGCACATTGGCGCGCGCCGTGAGGCGCAGGCCGAGCGGTGCGAGAGGTGTTACTTCGACTGCCACAGCGGCTTCACCCAAAATCTCCAGCGCCATCTCGCGGTCGCCCTTGAGCGTGTTAACTCGCAGGTCAGTCGGCGCTCGGTCCATCAGCGCCGCCATCTCGACTTCAAGGCGGTCACCGAAGGCGGCAACAAATTCGTCGTGCATCCATTCAGGGTAGTTCAGCCGCACATGCGCGGGCGCGGCAGCGTCCGGCAGTGCAGCGGCGCGCAAGGCGGCTTCTTCTTCAGGCTCAAGCGCAACAGGCGAATGACCTGTGCCATTGGCAAGCGCGACTACGGCATCAGCCTCTGCCTTGTCGATGAGTGTCATGGCGCTCATGGCGAGCAGGCGCGGCGTGTCCTGCCCTGCCGCTGCAATGAGTTCGGCACGATGGCGCAACACTTTGAACACGAGTTCGCCCACGGCGGCGCGGTCTTTGGAACCTGCAAAGCGGCTACCACGCGCCCAGGCGTCAAAGACGCGATCGGCGGGCGTGCTGGTGCCTGCAATGGAGGTGAGAATGTCGATGGCCGCCTGAAGGCGGGCGCCGGGGGTCATGGTGCCGCCTAACGTGGGTTGTTAATTGCCGATACCGGGATAGTTCGGCGCTTCTCGTGTAATCGTCACGTCATGGACGTGGCTTTCGCGCAGACTTGCCGAAGAGATACGGACAAATTCGGCGCGCTGCTGAAATTCTTTGATGGTGGCCGAGCCCGTATAGCCCATCGCTGCCCGCAGGCCACCGACGAGCTGATGTACGACCGTACCGACCGGACCCTTGAAAGGTACTTGTCCTTCAATACCTTCTGGCACGAGCTTCAGCGAATCCTTCACGTCCTGCTGGAAGTAGCGGTCAGCCGAACCGAGCGCCATAGCGCCTACCGAGCCCATGCCGCGATATGATTTATAGCTGCGGCCTTGAAACAGGAAGACCTCGCCGGGGCTCTCTTCGGTGCCCGCCAGCAGCGAACCGATCATGGCGCATTCGGCGCCTGCCGCGATGGCTTTGGCAAGGTCACCGGAATATTTGATGCCGCCGTCTGCGATGACCGGCACGTCGGCTTTGCGAGCGACTTCAACTGCATCGATGATGGCGGTGAGCTGCGGCACGCCGATACCGGCCACAATACGCGTCGTGCAGATGGAACCCGGACCAATGCCGACTTTGACCGCGTCTGCGCCCGCATCGATCAGCGCTTGAGCGCCGTCGCCGGTTGCCACGTTGCCTGCGATCACCTGTGTCGAGTTCGACAGCTTCTTAATGCGTTGCACAGCTTCGGCCACGCGAGACGAATGTCCATGCGCCGTATCGACGATGATCACATCGCAACCGGCAGCCAGCAGCGCTTCGGAACGCGCGAAGCCTTCGTCGCCCACAGTCGTCGCAGCCGCGACGCGCAAGCGACCCTGATCATCCTTGCAGGCGTTGGGGTGAAGTTGCGCCTTCTCAATGTCTTTGACTGTGATCAGACCGACGCAACGGTAAGCATCGTCCACGACCAACAGTTTTTCGATACGGCGCTTGTGCAGCAGACGTTTGGCTTCGTCTTGGCTCACACCGTCCGTCACTGTAACGAGGTTTTCTTTCGTCATCAGGTTGCGAACGGGCTCGGCCATGTTGGTGGCAAAGCGCACGTCACGGTTGGTCAAAATGCCCGCGAGCTTCCCGTTGGCTTCAACAACGGGAATGCCGGTGATGCCGTGAAAATCCATAAGCGCAAAAGCGTCAGCCAGTGTCGCGTCGGGCCCGATGGTGACGGGGTTCACGACCATGCCGGATTCGAATTTTTTGACGCGGGTGACTTCCGCAGCCTGCTGTTCTGGCGTCATGTTGCGGTGAAGAACACCGATACCACCGGCTTGCGCCATCGCAATGGCGAGACGCCCTTCGGTGACTGTATCCATCGCTGCGGAGATGAGCGGAATGCCAAGCGAAATGGAGCGCGTTAGGCGCGTTTTGGTGTC
>TARA_R110000868_G_scaffold143277_1_pt1 | contig 11077 bp, 10 predicted proteins | sample TARA_R110000868 | Tara Oceans TARA_R110000868 (sample SAMEA4397489) | marine metagenome | biome: Polar Biome; feature: [SRF] surface water layer (ENVO:00010504); material: water (ENVO:00002006), including particulate matter (ENVO:01000060) such as... | depth 5 m | reverse complement strand
GTTTTCCGGGTCGAGCATTAGATAGGCGACGACATCGGTTTCGCGGACATGCGCGTCGGGCGGGAAATTTTCCTCGCATCCCGTCGCGCGAACGACCGATCGCCATTCGTCGCGATGATGGGCACCCGGGAGGATCGCCATGCGTTGCCCCATGGTGAGCAATCGTGCGGTGGACTCAGCACGCTCCATGTAGCGCGCCATCCAGTAGAGATTTTCTGCGGTCCGGCTCAGCATTGCATCAATCCTGCAGGACCCAGGTGTCTTTCACCCCGCCCCCCTGGCTGGAGTTAACGACCAAAGACCCTTCGGTGAGCGCCACGCGGGTAAGCCCGCCCGGCACCAGCCGGAGTTGCTTGCCGACGAGGCAATAGGGCCGGAAATCGGCATGGCGTTCGACGACACTTGCCGGACCCAGCGTGGGCACCGTCGAAAGATCGAGCGTCGGTTGAGCAATGAACTCAGAGGGATTGGCGCGGATACGATCCGCATAAGCCGACACCTCCTCCTTCGTCGATTTAGGGCCGATCAACATGCCATATCCCCCCGAACCGTGCACTTCCTTTGCCACCAGCTCGTGCAGATGTTCCAGCACATAGGCACATTCATCGGGCTTGGCGCATTGCCATGTCTGAATGTTGGCCAGTATCGGCTCTTCACCCAGATAAAAGCGGATCATTTCCGGCACATAGGTATACACGGCCTTATCGTCAGCGATGCCGGCACCGGGGGCGGAGCATAAGGTCACACCGCCGTTGCGATACACATTGAAAATACCGGGGATACCCAAAAGGCTGTCCGGATTGAACGCGAGGGGATCGAGATATTCGTCATCTATCCTTCGATAGATGACATCGACCGCAGTCGGTCCGCCGGTCGTTTTCATCCACACGCGGCCGTCCTGCACGAACAAGTCCATGGGCTCGACCAGTTCGACGCCCATCAGATCGGCAAGAAAGCTGTGCTCATAATAAGCGCTGTTGAGCGATCCCGGCGTGAGCACGACGACCACTGGATCGCCCTTACAGGCTGGCGGAGCGACTTCTTTCAGACTTTTGAGAAGTTCGGCGGGGTAATCGTCCACCGGAGCGACGATACCCTTGGCAAACAAGTCCGGGAACATGCGTGTCATGATATCGCGGTTCTCAAGCATGTACGATACCCCCGAAGGTGTGCGGCAGTTGTCCTCCAGCACTTCGAACCGGTCCGGCCCGGTGCGAACGATGTCGATGCCGACGATATGGCTGTAGACTTTGCCAGGCGGCGAAAAGCCGACCATTTCGGGTTTGTAGGCGCTATTCCCATAGATGATCTCGCCGGGAATGATGCCTGCGCGGATGATTTCACCGCGATGATATACGTCATGCAGGAAGGCGTTAAGTGCGCGCGTCCGCTGGCGAATGCCGCGGTCGAGGATGCGCCATTCCTGCGCAGTAAAGATACGGGGCAACAGATCGAACGGGATCAGCCGTTCCGGGTCGCCGCCCTCCCCATATACCGCAAATGTGATACCGATCCTTCGAAAGATCGCTTCGGCTTCTTCCAGCCGGCGATTGAGGCCCGCAATGCCCGTCCGCTCGACCCAGTTCTGCACCTCCGCATAACATTGGCGAACGGCATTCTGGCTATCCAGCATTTCATAGAAGGGCAATCGCATCTCCTTCCGCTCAGCATAGCCGACATGGCATTCTTGTGCGTCGCAACATTACTGCAACGCGCCAACCATAATGCAAGTATAAAATGGCTGGGGCGGGCAGGACACGAGCCATTTCTGCCTCAGACACTTTTCACAATAAGCAATTGATTTTGATTGTAACGATTGCCCGTTCAAGTCAGTTTTGACACGCAATAGGTCACAGAACAAGTCACATAGGTCACACCCCCGCGACCTATCGATATCCTGTGCTTAAATCGAGTCGATCAGTGGCCATATTCCCCTGAGGCCGGTATAGGGAGTTGCATTTCCAGCCTTGCGCCTGTCATCAATATTCCATATCTTGTGGACAGGAAGGCAACGTAATGTCAAAGACCATGACCCTGAATGTGCGCGTGAGCGGTGCCCTTGGCGAATTCGTGTCGGCCAATGTTGGTGATGTCGGCACATATGAAAATGTAAGTGAATATGTTCGCGACCTGATCCGGCGAGATAAGGAACGGGTCGAGGCTGAACGCCTTGCACTTCTCAAAGGCGAGTTGGTCAACGCGTTCGCCGCGCCAGAAAGCGAATATCAAGCGCTGGACGCCGATGCCATCATAGCCCGTAACGCTCGCCGCTAAGCATGTCCCATTATCGCGTGCAGAACGCCGCCGGTCGGCGGATCGACGACATATTCATCTACACACGCGACACTTGGGGTCAAGATCAGGCCGAGGCATATATCCGCGGCCTGTTTGCCCGGTTTGCCGATATCGCTGCGCGCCGGGTCGCGTGGCGCGATGTGCCACGCGAATTCGATGTGGAAGGCTTTTACACCCGTTACGAGCACCATTATATCTACTGGCGCATCCTGTCCGACGGCGCGGTGGGTATCGTCACGATCCTGCATGAACGCATGCACCAGATCGAGCGCTTCCGTGAAGACATGCTCAACTGATTCAATAAAGGTCATCCCCGGCATGGCAATCGAGCCACGCCGGGAGGTGATCATATCCGCCTATCCCATCAACAATGGCAAACCGCAGTCCAGAGAGAACCCCGCACGCAAAAGATCGCGCATGGAGGAGCAGCGGCGGCGCCAAGCAAATTCCATGCGCTTCTGCTGGGCCCAACTTCCGATCCAGTTAGGATGCCGGCGACCATGGCGTTTGTCGTGACGCCAGTATCGCGCGGTCACGATGGCGTGCATATGGGGCTTGATAATCCACTCCCCGTCATCGCCCTGAACCGAATGGATAGCCCAGGCTACTGCCGCACCTTGTTGGACCAACTGGCTGTGCAGAAATCCTTCACAAAGCCAGCGCCAGTTGTCCGGTCGCACATCGAGCGGGATTTCCATCATGACGTGCCACGCCGCCACGGCGGTGAGATCGCCCGTCGCGACAGCAACGGCATCCGCTTCCGACCAGATCCTGTATGGATCGTTCGCCGCCCAGAGCGGTGCGCTGGTCGGCAACAGCAGGCCCGAGCCCTTGAGTTCGAACCGCCGCTCGGCGAAACGGGCAGGCATGGGACCGAACCGGTCGACAGGCTCACTGTCGCGCCAGATATAGGCAACGTTGGCGACCGCAGACTTATAGGCCGGGACACGCCCGCAATATTGCCATTCCTGACTGATGGGCCTGACCTTGAAATCCGGCCATTCGATCCGGGATATGCTGCGCGGACGGGTTACCAGTTCGCGGCGGGCGTGACGAAGTTGATCTTGGGTGATGAACATATGGGTCTCCTGGAAACGCCAACGCCGCCCACATGGGGCGGCGTTGGCGGGCGTCATGACGACGCGGATGGTTTTTGGATGATGGCTCAGCAGGCGACCTTGATCCTCTCTGCCGGGATGGCATCAGCAAGTGGCTGCCCCTGCGGCACGAAGCTGTTGCCCGTCAGCTCAAGGCCCGCCATGTCCGCAGCCATCTTGCGCCAGCGTGCCCACGCGATCTGCTCGCCCCGGGCTAGCAGGTGACGCGGCGGCAGCTTGTCGCTCACCAGTTGGTTGCGCTCGTCGATGCGCCAGCGCCTGCCTCCCTGCAGCAATTCAACCGGCGCCCGCTCGCTCGCCGCATAGAGCTGACAGCCCGGCATCCATTCGACGCTAAGGTGCTGATGCAGGACCAGCGATACCATGCAGGGCTCCGGGGACTCCAGTTCTGCAAAGGTCAGATGCAGCATGTCCTTTTGCATATCAGCCGCCAGCTCCGTCAGATGCACGACATCGTCAAATTCACGCGGACCGCTGGTGCAAAAGGACATGGTGTGGCGTGCCGGCTCATAGGGCGGATAGCCCATGAGCGTGCGCAGCGCGAACACCCAGGCCTGACCGCGCGCGAGATAGGGATGTGTCATTCAGTTACTCCAATGCTATATTGTGCTGACGGCCTGCTGGCCGGGGATTTTTCATTTTTCCGCTCTGTCACGGATCCCGATTTCACCTGACTTCGCTCAGGCGGCGCCCGGCGCCCCTTCAACCAGATGGATGCTGCTGCGGCGGTGCATCCAGGCGCGTGTGGCCTGTTCCGCGTCGGCGCCGACATGCTGTGCCTGCCGTAGAAAATGCAGCCAGGTGCCGATCGCCTCGGTCGCCAGATCCGCGCGCACGGCATCGAGGCGACCCGTTCCCCAAGCGCCCAGCAGCGTATCCGGCGTCATGCTGGGAGCCGAGGCGGCATCCTTCGCCGCAGCGCTGCGGTTGATCGACAGGTCGACGACATTGCCGTGGAGCGCCCGTGCCAACCGCACCATGAAGTGATGGGCGATCGTGGGCTCCGCATGGGCGGCTGCATCGATTAGGGGTGGGGCGACATGCTGGTCGATCTGCCAGCCGATCAGCGTGTCGGCCATGGGCAAGCGATCAGCGAGCCAGAGGAGCAGGCTTTGCTCCTTCTCGCCGGCCGCGATGGTGCCCGCTTCGCTGCTGAAGCGCCAGCGGCTGCCGTCGCGCGTGGCAATCATCAGCCCGGCGCCGACCAGATGTGTTCCGGGCAGGGTATCGCAAGTGACTGGCGGTATCGTGACGGTAGCGACAGCAAGGGAAACAAAGGTGACGGGTTCTTCGGTCATGAACATGTCCTGTTGCGCAGGCGCGCGCCATCGCCTCCGGAATCAGCCGGAGCGATGCGCGCGCGAATGGAATCTGGGTGGAAGTGGTGAAACCGGACTAGCGGGCGGCGAACGCGGCCTCGTCCTGCTCTTTGCGCAACCGCAGTTCAGCGTCGGCACGAGCAGCGTCGGCCCGCAAATATGGCGCACGGGATCGCGCCCGTTGCGCCGGTCGGCAGGTCGCGAATGGCAGCAAGTGCCGCAGCTTCGGTTCCCGCTCGATCCAGAGGCTGAGATCGGCCAGCGGCAGCGCGATCAGCCGCTCGTCTCCCTGCCGCCAGGCGATGGCGTGCAGATAGACAAGGTAGCTGGCCAAAACGTCCTCCTGCACATATTCGGCGATGGCTTTCACATCGCCGCGCCGCCAGAGGTCGCCTACGTCGCCACCTGATGTGCTGGTTTTGACCGGAATGGACAGCGCAGCGCATAGCTCGGCGAGCGATGATCCCCGCCCGCCATAGGCATCGAGAAGGTCGAGATGCGCCACATCATAGCGGCCGGCATCTGCGATGCGGGCGATGTTCCGCAGGTCATAGAGTCCATGGCGCTGGGCCTGCAACCGCAACACCTGCGCATCGAACCCGCGACCGTTCAGCGTCACCGCCATCGAGCCGGGCGGAAATAGCCCATCGGCGCTGCGCAGGAACTGCTCCTCCTGCCCTTCGCGGCAGATGAAGGTGTTGAGGGTAAAATCATAGCGCCCGTCGAACCGGGAGGCGGTGAGGAAGGCGCCGGCCACAGGCTTGTGCCTGGGCCATGGCGGGAAGCTGCGGTCCGGCATCTCCTCATCGACGATCGTCTCCAGATCGAAAGTCACAACATATTCATGCGGATATTGAAGCGGTGGACGCTGCCACTGGCGCATAGCGTTACTCCGTAAAAGAACGCGCTGCCGGACGGCAGTCGCGGACCGGAGCCGCTGGGCGGCGTCATGCCATTTTCCCCAACGATCTCCGATCACGACAATCCGTAATGGACGGGTCTATAATAGGGCGGTCTGCCGGGTCGTCCTGCGCAATGACTGGGTGCCAGAAGCGCGATATCGCGCGGTCTGTTCGCTGCCGCCTTTTCCACAACGCCTGCATGGTGAGCCGATCACGGGGGGCAAAATGCCATCGCGGCGATCTTGCCGCGATAGTGCTGCCAAGGCGGCACTAGACCGAAACGCACAAGGCGGTTTGCTGCGGTACTGTTGCCGCCTATAACTACCTTTATGGACGACAAGCCCGATCAACGTGGACAATCGACAGGGCCGACGCGGCTGGCGATGATCGCCGACCTGCTCGCGGCGGTGGGGTCCATGCTCACGGCCTGGGCGACACGTCGTCGCGGCGGTCCGGGTGTGATGCGCCGCACGGAATCGATCATGCTGACGCTTCTCTCCATGGTGATCGCTTTCATCCATCGCGGCGATATCGCCGCGGTAAGGCAACGCTGCGCGACAGCCACGCGTCGTCTGCAGCGACATATGACGCAGCCACCAGCAGGCTGGTCTGCACCCTGACAGGCCCTGATGTTCAACCGCGATACCATCGCGGCACGAATGCAGAACAAGGGCAATGCTGTCCCATCGTCGCGATATCGCGGCGATAGCGATGGACGCGGCCTGGCCCACCAGGAGGCATTGATGACAAGACATACCGAAGAAGATTTCGCCCGTGCAGTCAGGGAGATTGCCAGTCAGCCTGGGCATAGCGGCGAAGTGACCAATTACCAGATCGCCATGCATCTGGATCGGTCACCGGGTGGCGGTCTTTACAAGCAGTTGGAGGATTGGCGCGCGGGTAATGGCACCTCCGGATCGACCATGATCAGCAGGACGCCGCCTGCGGCCGCTGCGATGCTGGACAAGGTCAACCACCACCTCTTGTCCGTCGCCAATGCCATCGCGCGCGATATCGCCGGGCAAGAGATTGGCGACCTGCGTGAGTTATATGTCCGGACTGCGCTGGAACGAGATCAGGCACATGACGAGATCGAACAGCTCCAGCAGCATCTGGCGGATGCGAAAACGCGCGAGCGGGATCTTATCCAGGAGGTATCCACGCTGCGCTTCTGCCGCGCCGATCGTTCCGCGCAGATGCGGCTCGCTGCGGCCAAATTGAGCGCCGGGATTAGGACGTCCCGCTCGCGCCAGCCTGTCTGGCAAGGCAGCGAGTAAGACGGACTGAAGGCTGCCACCCCTCACCATGTTATCGCTCAAGTTCAGACGAGCCAGCCCGGTGCACGCCGGCCCCTCGACCTGCATCTTGCGCAAAGGCCTGAAGCAGGAGGGCACGAACATGATGGTGTTCCTGAATGACGCGAAGGTTCTTTTGGCCATCCTCTGCCCAGCTTGGGGCCGTAAGCTGACCGTTCGGTCCGATTTCATAATCCGTGCGATTTTCCCGCACATCGGCGAGCAGGTCGCGAAGCGCCTCATTAGGCTGGCCGTCGCGGCCGAAGAAGTGCGTCATATCTTGTGGCGCCGAATGTGGCGCAAAGTCCAGCATGGCGGCCTGCCGAGAATCCAGCGCGCCGACTGACGGCGGGACGTTCGGCGGCGCCGTCGGCAGCGCATCCGGAACCGTCATCCAGCGTTCGTCATCCTGCTCAACCGTCATCTGATGCAACCGGCTGCGGCGTACCTGCTGCATCCAGGCGTGCCGCTCTGCCTCGCGCTTGCCTTGCTCAGCGGGCGGCAGCATCTCGACCACCTCTGCAATCGTCGCCTCGACATAGTGATGGAAAGATCGGCGGTGAGCCTGTGTATCGACAGCCTTCGTTCCCTTGCCCTTTACGCTGGCGGTCGGAGACAAGGGCGACAAGCGCGCCAATGATCCACGGACATCGATCCACGGCAGACCTCGGTGCAGAAGACTGGCGGCGACATCGCGATCAATCGCGCCGTATCGATCATCCCGCGTGACAGCAATATCGACCGGACGCCTGGACAAGACATCATCATAAGTGGCCACCCACAGGCGATCGCTGTCACTTCCTTCCCGGGCTGCCTTCTCCATCCTGCCTATTGCATCGTTCCGGTCCTGCAACTCCGCCAACTCGGCTGCACGGGCGCGATTGTCTTCCGCCTTCTGCCGGACGCCCGGCTGCTGGAGCGCCGCCTCGAACAGGGCATCGATCGCCCCGACGTTGATCGCGTCAGTGCCGGCAATCACCTTTGCCGGAGAGCGCCCCGCTATGAGCTTCTTGATGACGCTCTCGTCAAATCCCGCCTGATCGCTCAGCAACTGGCCGATCGCACCGACCTCGATCGCACGGATGCGATCGGCATCGACGACTTTTCCGGTCGGCAGGGTTTGCAGCGCCGCCTGCCAGGCAGAGAGATAGATGCCTGTAGCACGGCTATCGCCCGGACGCGTCTGCACCGCTGCGACAAGCCTGGCGCGAATATCTACAGCCTGTGCGTCCCCTACCTGACGTTCGCGTTTTCGCGCGCCAAGTGCCTCGGACATGGCCCGGCCCTGCACGGCCTGAATGCTTTGCCGTTCCGCTCTGGCCTGCGCCGTCTCCTGTTCACGGCGTCTGTGCAGTTCGGCCAATATCGCCTGAATCTCCGGCTCGGCCTGCCAGCGCAGATGCTCGCGCATGTCCGCTTTGAGCATCGCGATGTCGATCTCTGGCTGTCCGTTCCTGACGGCAAGGGCCTCACTTCCCCCGACAGCATCACGCAGCAGGGTGATGGTGAAAGTCTGCATGTCGGCCGCATTCTGGAAAACCGGCAGATGGGCCGGATCGTTCATCAGCGCCTCTGTTTGCCTGTCTGGCTTGAAGCGATCGATGCTGACATGGCCATGTGCGACACGGACACGGTGACCTGCCCGATCCAGCCGTTCGACCAACTGCTCCGCCAGGCGGCGCGCCTTCCTCGCCAGCTTCATCACTGTCATGCGGCTGCGGTTTAGCGCCGCCGCCCTGATCCGGGCGGCCTTCGCCCGGGCGGGTTCAATCCTGTCACGCAATCCAGCCGTGAGCCGGGCAAGCTGTTCCTGCAGCCGTATAGCATCGGCACGTAGGGCACGGGCCGCCTCCGCCAGTTTCGCAATCCGCGCCTTGTGCTGATCGAGCGCCTCGCGCCGGGTCTCCGACACCTTGCCCAGCAGGTCCTTGTGGACCTCTGCCGCAGCGGCATCGCCCTGGGCAGCCCGCTGCGCCACGAAATCGGCAAAGGTCGGACGCGGTGTCTTCGCTCCCGCCTCCATCAGCGCAAAGTCGCGGCTTGCCTTGACCTGTGCCAGTTCGTCAGACCGCTCGGCCCGGATCTGGCGGTGGAATGCTTTCTGAGGTTCGTCCGCCAGTCGCTTATCGAACCGAGCCATGATCGCTGCCCGATCCCGCTTATACTGACGATAGGCAGCATCCCGGCGTTTCTGAATGGCCTCCCAATCCTGAAGTTGCAGGCGAAACTGGCGCTGCGTTGCACGCAAATGCCCATTGCGCGCTTCGACCTCAGTCTTGCGCAGATTGATCGCCGCCCTGTATTCTGGATGCCAGTCAAGAAACAGCATATCCGCGCTGGCGTCGAGCTTTTCCATGCCCCCCATTTTGAATGCCGACACCTTCACGGCATCCTTGCTGTTGTTGATGCTCTGCACCATCAGGCCACGCACCCGTCCCTTCGCCTCATAGGGGCGCAGGACGAGCGCATGGACAGCGAGCGCAGCGGCGCGTTCGTCCCATGTCGGCAAAGCCAATGCCGCGCGGACCTCATGGTACAGCCGGCCCTGCAGGGGAGTCATGCCTGTTCGCGCCAGATGTTCCTGCTGGGCCCGGCTGACCTCTGGCTCATCCAACTTCTTCGCCGCCCTCTTCGAACTGAGCTGCCGCAGACCCCATTCTACCTCGACGTCCCGAGCCAGCCCGGTCAGCCTCCACGCCAGATGGCTATCCCAGGCACGGCTGGTGACCGTTCCCTTCGGCAGGCTGCGCGCTTCCTCCGCAGTCACCTCCCGCCTGTCGACCCTGTCCCAGAATTTGCGTGGCGGAGCCTTGCCCCGATCGTCCACCTCGCATGCCACGATGTGCAGATGGCCGCCTTCCTCACTGTCATCCGGCTCGTCATGCACCACCTTGATGTGAGCGCGTCCCTCCAGACCAGCGACCTTCAACATGCGGTCGCCCAGTTCCTGATATTGTGCGTCGGTCAATGATCGTTCCGCACGCGCGATGAGATGCACGACAGGTCTGGTGCGACGGGGATCCCGCGCGGCATCATATGCCAGCTGGGCAGCGAAGGTGCGGTAGCTGAACAGCCCCTGTGATGTCAGAACCCGCGCATCGTCCCGGCCTGCATATTTGCCGCTCCGGGTCACATAATCGACGACGCCGCCGAAATAGCTGCCCCGCACGGCCTTGATGATCACGGCCGCACCGCCTTGTGAACGGCTTCAATCGCGTCGTCGAGGCGAGAGCCGATGCGTGCGTTGATACCACCTAAGCTGGTGAGGACCTTGTCCGCCGCAAGAGGAAGTTCATGGCGGACACGGTCACGATGCTCGTCAGCGATGAAGACCGGATCGATCCGGTCGATCCACTCCATCAGGCGCCGCAGGTCACGCCGCATATCGCGAAGGTCTGCCCCGACATTGCCGAGAAGAGCGAGCGCTTCCTGTCCGCCCGGCATCGGCATGGGCATTCGCTGATGGGCCACAGGCTCCTTGCCACGACGCCGTTTCGGCTGGTCGGCCATGCCAGCGATCTGGGCGCGCAACCAGTCCTGGCGGGCGTGAAGACCAGTAAAACCCTTTTTCGCAATGGCTGCATCGAACACCGCCATGTCGTCTGGCGACAGCCTGAGGCGAAGGTCCTCGCGGCGAGGGCGAGCACTGGCGGCACGGCTGCCGTCCTCATCCACCGGGGCGGTCATGTCGACCGCCCGCATGCGGGGAGGGTTCGGGAGGGGCAGCGCCCCACCTGACGAGTAATGTCGTTCCACCGCCCCTGGCGACAGAGCAAAGCGACAGAGACAGGGGCATATTTGGTGGACACGACATTACTCGCTTACTGCCTTATTCCTTATGCTCTCACATACTTTCGTACCTGCCAAGAGGGTGGCGCGAATTCACCTCCCGTCTCGGCTGAAATGGCCAATTGAGAGGTGAAAGTGAATTATCGGGCAAATGCCGGAGATATGCAGGTCGGCATAACAGCAGCAAGGAAGTCGCTTATTGGGACAAGCACAATAAGCAGATCGGCCTCGCCTCAACCGGTTCTCGCCATATTGAGGACGTCGGGGGGAAGATGTAAGCGACGGCAGCGCTGCGGTTCACACGACGTCCCGTAGCGACCAACGCACGAACCCGCTCCGCGGGAGAGTCGCTTGGGGTG
>TARA_R110000868_G_scaffold115926_2_pt1 | contig 11082 bp, 9 predicted proteins | sample TARA_R110000868 | Tara Oceans TARA_R110000868 (sample SAMEA4397489) | marine metagenome | biome: Polar Biome; feature: [SRF] surface water layer (ENVO:00010504); material: water (ENVO:00002006), including particulate matter (ENVO:01000060) such as... | depth 5 m | reverse complement strand
CAAGCCACAAGAGCACCGCTACGTGCCGATGAACGCTTATGGTTTTTGCGCCTGGTACAATGATCGGACGCCGATCGAAGAGCGTTTCGCGCTAGCGCTAAACCGCGAGCTCTACGCCAAGCACGGATTTACCTTCGATGCCGCCGAGGTGGAGGAGGTGCCGGAACAGACGCCGCTGCTGATCAAGAGCGTGGCTACCGTCGCGCTCCAGCTCATCAAGCGCCATCGCAACATTCTCTATGCAGATGGTGCCGGCCGGATGCCGCCTTCGGTCGTGCTATCGTGCCATGCTGGTCACGCCGCAGTGCCGGGCATGGGGCTGGCAGACATGGTAATGCGCCAGGCGCGCTGGACCGCGCGTGCGATCGATCAGGCCGCGCGCCAGAACAAGCTGCTCGACGTCGCCAATCCTGAGTTTTTCGAGGAGCGCTTCACCGACCGTTGGCCGGAAAACCAGTCGCAGCAGCAGCATTATGCCCGGGCGCTCCATGGCCTGGCCGATGGCCTTCAGACGGCTCGTGAGCGCGGCGTGCAACTCGAGGACCTGCAGGATTGGCTGCGCGATCAGTTTGGCCAGCGTGTCGTCACACGTTCGATTGACCTTTTCAACAAGCGCCTTGGCCAGCAGGTACAGGCGCGCCAGCATGGCTATACGCGCACAGGCGGCCTGTTTACGCCGGCAGCTCCTGCGATCATCACCGGCGCAAGCGCGCTAGCGCCGGTTGCTGCCAGGGCGCACACGAACATGGGTGAGCGTCGCTGAGCATGATCCACGGCATCGAAGCGCAGATTGAATCGATGCGGGCGATCTGGCCCGATTTCGCCATGGTCGCGCGCAATGGAGATGCCGCGGCTTGGGAGGGGCCAGTTCGCCCGCTTCTGCAGACGTACCGTGTCGGCGTCTTTTACCGCGCGCCGCTGCTTATTGAAAATCTCGACCCGCGCCGCTTGCAGCCACGCGTCTCGGTCCTGAATCCACAGCTCCGACCGCGACCGGGCGACCGCGAAGGGCGGTTGCCACACGTCTATTACGGACCCGACGGCGGAGTAACGCTTTGCCTCCTCGACCCTGAGGCAGGCGATTGGTCGCCTGCCGACCTACTTGCTGAAACAACGATCCCTTGGACCATCGAATGGCTGGCCGCCTATGAAGGCTGGCGCGCTACCGGCGAATGGACGGCGAGCGGCCGCCATGTGGACGCGGCCTGTGGCTAAGACCAAAGTTCCGCAAAAGGTCCAGTCCGCTCTCTGGGCGCGATCCGCCGGGCGCTGCCAGTACCGGGGATGCAATCACGACCTTGTTGGCGATCTCATCTCCGGCAATGAGAACGCACTGTTCGGCTTCATCGCGCACATTATCGCGGACAGCGCCGATGGACCACGCGGTGATCCAATAAGGTCGCCGCTACTCGCTAAGAGCCTCGACAATCTGATGCTGATGTGCGCGGTCCATCACAAGCTTATCGATGTCGACAGTCTGGTCGATCATCCCGAGGCCCTTCTCGTCGAAATGAAGGCCGAGCATGAGGCTCGCGTCGCGATGCTCGCCGGGATCGACATGGATCGGGCCTCGCATGTGCTACGGTTCGGCGCCAGCATCGGCGCAAACGAAGCGCTGGTTTCAACCCGGGCCATTTTCGCTGCCATGCCGCCCGATCACCATCCAGCGAGCATGCAGACGATCGACCTGGAAATGACCGGCCATGCTTTCGCCGACAGTGATCCGGCGTTCTGGGTCATGCAGCAGACCAACCTCCAGCGCAATTTCGCAGCAAGGGTTGGCGGTAGGATCGAGCGCCAGGACATTCGCCATCTCAGCGTGTTCGCTTTGGCGCCGCAGCCGCTGCTCATCGAACTCGGCCGTTTGCTCTGCGATATCGTACCGATGGTCGTCCATCAGCGGCACCGTGAGCCTTCGACTTGGACCTGGCAGCGGGACGGCGCGCGCGTGCGTTATCAGACGACCGAACCGGCATCAGGGCGAAGCGGCGTAGTTGCCCTCAAGCTGGGCGTGAGCGCGACGATCACCGATGATCGGATTGAGCGTGTCGTCGGCAACGATGCCGCGATCTGGAGCCTGTGCGCCGAAGCTCCCCATAACGACATCGTTCGCAGCCCAGAAGATCAGGCTGCCTATCGCACGGCGCTGCGCCGACTGTTTGATGCGATCAAAGCCAGACACGGCGACAGGGTCGTTGTTCATCTGTTTCCAGCCCTCCCGGCGTCGCTTGCCGTGGAAACCGGCAGGGTATGGATGCCTAAGGCCGATCCCGAACTCCGAATCTATGATCAGCAGCGGGATAGCGGCTTTGTCTACGCGCTGACGGTCGGTCAGCCAGGATCGGTGTGATGCGCCGCTCGGAAGCCCATCGAAGTACCAAGGAAGGAACGCCCCGGTGCCTAAGAATATCGTGATCTATTCCGATGGTACCGGCCAGGACGGAGGCGTTCGGCCGGAACAGCGGATGAGCAACATCTTCAAGATGTATCGCGCGACGCGGCCCGGTCCCGACAGCACGATCGATCCCACCGAGCAGGTGGCCTTTTACGATCCAGGCCTTGGTACCGAAGCAGGGGCTTCGGGTCTCACCTCGATCTGGCGCTGGTTCGCCAAGCTGCTGTCTTCAGTGACGGGGCGCGGCATCACCACCAATATCGCCGACTGTTACGAGTTTATCATCAATCACTACCGGCCGGGCGACCGCATCTGGCTATTTGGGTTCAGCCGCGGGGCCTACACCGCGCGCAGCCTCGCCAACGTGATCAGGCTGTGCGGCGTCCCGACGAAATCGCCCTACGGCGAGCTGCCGCGATTTCGTCTCGGCGCGCGCGAGATCGCTGAGCGCGCCGTGTTTCGGGTTGCCGAGCATGGCGCCGGCCAGGACCGCGCCAAATACGAAATTGAGCGCGAGGAACTCGGTCGTCGATTTCGCTTGGCGCATGGGTCAGACAACGATGGCGAGGCGAACGTCGCGCCCTATTTTATCGGCGTCTTCGATACCGTGGCTTCGCTCGGTGCCAAAGGCCCGCTTCGCTTGGCGCTCATATTCGCCCTCGGTTTGCTTATCGTGGGCGCCGCAGCGATCACCGCTATGGCCCTTCGCTGGGTATTCGGGCTCGATTGGGGCTTGTCGTTCCTTGTCGCGACTGGCCTGTTCGCTATCTATGCCCTTTGGCGCTATCTGCGCACGTCGCTGAAGGTGATGTGGCCCCCGCTTGAAGGCCGCCGTTTCCCGAGCATTCACGTTGCGCAGTGGAGCGGAAAGTATTTCGACCGCTTGCTGGGCCGAGCGGTCAGCTATGCCCGCCACGCAATCGCCATCGATGAGAACCGCGCCGACTTTCCGCGATTGCCCTGGGGCCCGGGCAAGGGCGTTGAGACCAGGCCCGAAATCGACGGTGAAGCCAAGCCTTTCGTGCAGATGTGGTTCGCAGGCAACCATTCGGACATTGGCGGAAGCTACCCGGAGCCAGAATCGCGCCTGTCGGACATCGCCTTGCAATGGATGATCAATGAGGCTCGATCGGTTCCCGACCCATTGGCCATCGATTACAGTCGTCTGCGAATTTTTCCTTCGGCCGCCGGTGTTCAGCACGACGAGATTGCAGGTATGGCCGACTTGATAAGGCAGCGGACACCTGCCTTGCTGCGTTGCTTGACCCAGCGACTAACTTGGAAAGCGGAGTTGCGCGATCCCATCGCGGCGGCCACGCTTCACCCGTCCGTCGAGGAAAGGTTTGGGCTTGAAAGCGTAGTTAGGCAAGGCGGAGAGGGCCCCTATCGGCCCGAAGCACTTCGAAGTCACGAACGCTTCCGCCACCTCTATAAGTAACAACAGTTGGTCGGTCCGGTGCCGTTCGATCGAGGAGATGACTGAAGGACGGACGCTCAGATGATCTATGAGTCAGGTCAACGCCAACTTTGGAGATGCTAAGTGCCAGCACCGGCCTTGCCGATGGCAGCTTATCGCCATGCGTTTCCTGATTCCGGCAAGCCCGTTTGGCCGAACGGCTCGGCCAATCTCTCAAACTGGCTTCCGATAAATTTGTCCCGACCGAGCAATAGAGTGGAGGGGGCTCTGCCCTGATTGAGCCAGCTGGGCGTCGATGGTCGATGCACCGGGCTCACAATCAGGAGTGTGTCCCATGATCAAGTCGATCCCGCTGAACAAACTCGTTCAGTCTCCCCGCAATGTCCGCCGTCACACTGATCGAGCTGCCGATGCCGAACTCAAAGCCAGCATCGCTGCCCATGGGCTTTTGCAGAATCTCATTGTTCGGCCCGCTGCGAAGGGCAAGTTCGAGGTCGAAGCCGGCGAACGGCGGCGCCGCGCAATGCTTGCACTCGCAGACGAAAAGCTCCTCGCCCGCGATCACGAAGTCACGTGCCTCGTGATCGAAGACAGTGCCGAAGCCGCGGTCGAGACCAGCCTTGCGGAGAATTTCCACCGCCTCGCAATGAACCCCGCCGATGAAGCCCAGGCATTTGCCGCGCTCGTGGCAGGCGGTGCGACAGTCGAGGATGTTGCGCGCCGCTTCGGTCTGACCGTCCGCTTCGTCGAGGGCCGTCTGCGCCTCGCGACGCTTGCGCCCGTGGTGTTCGAAGCACTGGCATCCGGCCAAATCACCCTCGATATCGCCAAGGCCTTCGGTGCAACTTCGGACCAGGACATCCAGACCCGCGTCTTCGAGCAGGTGTCCTCGGCCTACTACGCACCTAATCCCGACAGCATCCGGCGCATGGTCCTCTCCGGCACAGTCCGGGGCAGCGATCCGCGCGCCCGTCTCGTTGGCCGCGATGCCTACATTGCCGCGGGCGGCCGGATCGAGCGTGAGCTGTTCGACAACGACGACAGCGAATCCTGGGTCGATGTTGCGCTGCTCGAAAGCCTTGCCGCCGCGAAGATGGAAGAGCAGGCCAAAGCTCTCGCCGCCGAGCAGGGTCTTGCCTGGGTCAAGCCGACGCTCGATCCCTATGCCAGCCACGATCTGGTCGAAGGGCTGGTCCGGCTTCCTGCCGAACCGGCGCCATTGACCGACGCAGAATTGGCAAGGCTCGACGAACTCGATGCCTCCTATGACGAACATGCGGCTATCCTCGAAGATGAGGACAGTGCCGAGGAGGCTGCGGCAGCCGCCGAAGCGGCGATCGAGGCGATCGAACGCGAATGCCAGGAAATCCGAGCTCGCCCGCCCGTCATCGCAGCTGACCTCAAGGCCGAAGCAGGTATGATCCTGGTGCTCTCGCGCGATGGCACGCCGGTTCTCCAGCCGGTGTTCTACGGCGAGCGTCAGGCTGAACCCGCCGAAGCCGACGATGGGATCGAAGTCGTTGCTGGCGATGAAGGTTCGGACAGGCGCCGGACGACCTTGTCGAAGCGTCTGGTCGACGAGCTCGCCATGCAGCGCCGCGATGTCCTGGCCCTGCATGTTGCCTCTGATCCCGGACTTGCGCTCGACGTCATGGTCTTCACCCTCGCCGATGCCGACACCCACGACTGGCGCGCGCGCGCTGCGACCACGCTGCGTGCGCCCGTTCCGGCCGGCCCGATTATCGGCTTCGAAGCCAAGGATGCGCCGGCGAGCAGCGCGCTTGCCGAGCTCAGGTCCAGTCTCGACGAGAGCTGGCGCGCTGCAGAGGATGCAACTTCCCGCTTCGATCTGTTTCGGGCGCTGCCCGATGAAAGCCGAGCCGCATGGCTTGGCTTTGTCGTTGCCCGGTCGCTCGAGGCAAGCCTCAACATGTCCGGTGAGCGCCAGCTTCCGTTCCAGGACCATCTCGGCAGCCTGATCGGCATCGATATGGCGCAGTGGTGGCGCCCGACAGCCGCCAACTACTTTGACCGGGTGTCGAAGCAGGTGATCCTCGATGCGCTGACCGATGTCGGCGGTCTCGAGCTCTCTTCGCGCTTCGCCTCGGTCAAGAAAGGTGACCTCGCGATGAGCGCCGAGCGCGTCTTCGCCGGCACCTACATCACTGAGGTCGAAGTTCGTGAAAAGGCCCTGGCTTGGGTGCCTGAGGTCATGCGCTTCGGCTCCGCTGCGCCGGAGGCGGGCGAAGCCTACATCGACGCAAGCGACGCTGAGCTCGGTGTCGACGAGGAAACTCATACCCCCCGCGAGCTGGCCGCCTGACCTCCTCCTGACAGGCAAGGCCACTCGCACCTCGAGAAGCGGTCCTTCGGCTTACGCCGGAGGGCCGCTTCCTTCTTGGAAGCAGAGCAGAGGGGGCTCGGGACCCTGTGGCACTGACCGGCGAACCTGTCGTCGACTGTCCAGATGCCTCAATCAGGAGAACCATCATGGCCTATCGCAAGGGGCAGAGCGGCGGCTTGTCGCCCGCCACCCGCATCACTCAGGAAATCATCGCCCGTCTGGAAGCAGGCACGAAGCCGTGGATCAAGCCGTGGCGCGGTGTCCCGGTCTCCCGCCCCCTGCGGGCCTGCGGGATCCCGTACCGCGGTATGAACGTGTTCTGGCTGTGGATGGTCGCTGACATGTGCGGCTACGCCTCGCCGTTCTGGATGACCTACAACCAGGCAAAATCGCTCGGAGCCCAGGTCCGCAAGGGCGAGAAGTCGACCATCGCGATATTCTACAAGAGCTACACCAAGGAGGTGGAAGCCCCCGATACCGGCGAAAAGACCGACGAAGCCCGCCGGGTGCTGAGGGCCTATCCGGTCTTCAATGCCGATCAGGTCGAAGGTCTGCCCGAGCGCTTCCATCCGGCCGCAACGCTCGAACTGGTCGAGCCTGAAGGGCGCGAGGCCGAGCTCGACGCCTTCTTCGCTGCCATCCCAGTCAATTTGCGTCATCAGGGCTGCGAAGCCTATTATGAACCGACTGCGGATCGCGTCACGATGCCGCCGGTCAGCCTGTTTGGCGGGTTCGATCACTACTACGCCACGCTCGCCCACGAGCTGTCGCATAATGCCGTAACCCTGATTATGCCGCATGGCGTTGGCTAGGACTTGTTTTTCGGCCATCCGCCATGCGGCACCTCGGCATAATCAGAGCCCTTCGAGGAACGCGAGGAGCTGATCGTCGGGTTTGAACCGACCTGTCGGCACGTCCGGAGCAGCGACGCGCGCCAGTGCCTTTTCCTTTAAGCGCATGTCGGCGTGGATGTAGACCTGCGTGGTCTCGACCGATTCATGACCCAGCCACAGTGCGATCACGGCCTGATCGACACCATGGTGGAGCAAGTCCATCGCGGTGCTGTGGCGCAAGGTATGCGGCGTGACCCGCTTTGCGCCGATGCTCGGACAGGTGCGCGCTGCCGCCAGGCAATGCTTGCGTACCAAATGTTCGAGCGCATCGCGGCTTAGCCGTTCGCCACGGATCGACGGGAACAGTGGTCGATCGCTGTTGCCATGCTCCCCAATCCATACCTTCAGGATCTTGGCGGTTTCCCGCCTGATCGGTGTGGACCGTTCTTTTCGTCCCTTTCCTACGCATCGGACGTGGGCGCCGGTGCCGAGCACAACATCCCGGTATCGCAAGCTGATCAGCTCTGATGCCCTGAGGCCCGTTTGCAGCGCGAGCAGCAACAAGGCGTGATCGCGCTTTCCGGCCCATGTCGAGCGATCCGGCACGGCCAGCAGTGCCGCGATTTCGTCTGCGGTCAGGAACGTGACCGCGCGCTTAACATAGCGTTTGTTAGGCATGGCAAGGATGCGCTGGCAGTTCAGCATCCATGTTGGATCGGCCATCGCCACATAGCGGAAGAACGAACGGATCGCCGCGAGCCTGGTGTTACGGCTACGTGCACAGTTGCCCCGTGCTGTTTCGGTGTGGACCAGAAAGTCGGCAACCAGATCGACGTCGATATCTTCGACCGTGATAGCGACTGGTCGTTTGCCAAGGCGCGAACCGGCATAGCGCAGCAACAGGCGGAACGTGTCGCGATAGCTCGCGATGGTATGATGGCTTGCTTCCATCTGGACGCACAGTCTGTCGGTGAAGAAGCGTTGGATCAGCGCTGGCAAAGTCATGGAGGTCATCGCTGCGCCTCCCAACCAATGCGCGTGGCGCGTGCCATCGCCAGCTCGAGCAGTTCGGGCACCGCCTCAATGTACCAGAACGTATGGTCGGGGCTGGCATGGCCAAGCCAGGTCGTCAGCCTGATCATCTCCCGCGCCGGATCCTTGCCCATACGATACCAGTCGATCATGGTGCGAACTGCGAAGGTGTGGCGAAGGTCGTGTATGCGTGGTCCTTTGCCGTGCCGCTTGAACCGTGAGTATTCCCGCAACCCGATCGCTCGACTTACTCGTGCGAAGCTGGCTCGTGCCGACCATTCGCTGAGCCGGTCCCCATTACATCTGACAAAGAGGGGGGTGGATGCTCGACCAAGCAGCCGATTACGTTCTGTGGTGTAGGTGATCAACCGGTCTACGACAGTCGGGTCGAGTGGCAGCAGGCGCTCCTTTCCCAGCTTTCCGTGCCTGACACTCAGCACACCGGTTGCAACATCGAGGTCGCTCGTGTCGAGCGCCAGCGCTTCGCTGATCCTGAGCCCCGTTACCGCGATGAGGCCGAAGAATGTCGAACACGTCAGCCCCCGCATTCCGTAGGTGGAAGGCAGTTCGCTGGCGGCTGCGATAATGTCACCGATTTCGACTTTGCTGTAGATGTATGGCCGTTTGCGGATTGTGCGATCCGGCAACAACCCGCGCGGCGGCGCTTCATGCGCCAAGTCGACACTGCTCAACCAAAGAGCGAACAACCGTACCATACCGAGCCGAGCGGACCGGGTGGACGACCCGGCAGCAGGCTGACTTGCGTCCCAGCGCAGGAACAGGTCAGCGTCGATATGCTGCGCACCCGCATCGTCGGCAAAGCGGATAAAGCGGCGTAGCACCCGTTCGGAAGTCCTGAGATCATAGCCGAGGCTACGGCGAACGGCGAGATAGCGGTCAAGCTGGCTGGCGAGGCTCATTGTGCACCTCCCGCGACGGGCCAGGGCTGGGCAATGGATCGCAAGCCTTCGATCTCAAGCCGGGCGTAGATCATGGTGGAACCGCGCGACCGGTGGCGCAGCATGTCGCCGACCTCGTCGAGTGAAGCGCCACGATTTATGAGTTGCGTGGCAAGGCTGTGGCGTAGAACATGCGATCCCACATAGGGCGTAGCGGGCTTCTGACCGGTCGCATCGAGCGCATCCTTGATGATAGCGTTGACGATCTGGCTATCCTTGAATGGTCGATGCGGAGCGCGCTGGGTGACGAACAGGGTCCGGCAGTCAGTCGGTCCGCGCTCCTCCCTCAGATACCGGCTTAGGGCTTCACCGACCTCGGCGGTGATGGGCACACGGTCATGCACTTTGCCTTTGCCGCGCACAGTCAGTTCGCCTGAACGCCAGTCGATATCGTCGAGTTCGATCCTGGTGATTTCCGGCGCGCGAAGCCCAAGCCGTGCCATGATCAGGAGCATCGCATAATCGCGAACGCCGTGCCGGGGATTTCGGCGAACCCAGTCAAGCACGGCTTCGACGCCTTCGGGCGACAGATGTCGGGGAAGGCGCTTGTCGCGAGCCATCGCTGCTTTGGGCACGCTTAGGGCAAGGTTGGTCGCGGTGACGCCTCGTGCGAACAGGTACTGGAAGAACGTGCGCAGATGCGTCACTGCACTCTTGTCTCGGTATGGCCGCCCCCGCGACAGCAAGTGTTGAACGAACCCGACGGCGTCAACGGGTCGTAAACTGGTCAGGTCGAACATGTCCGCACCAAAGCGGTGGTCCATGAAGCGGTTGGCAAAGCGGAGCGTATGGTGGATGCTGCGCGGACTGAGGCCGCGCTGTTTGGTGAGATAGGTTTCGAAGTCGGCCAGCAGTTCGGCGCGGGCGACCTCAGCGGGAGTCGGTGCAACCGGCTTGGCAACGCATATCTCGATCAGGTGCGCAGCGAATTTGCGCCCCAGGCTGTAAAGGCGGATCGTTCCTGTTCTCTGCGGCTCTGCTGCCCGACCCAGCTTTTCCGCAAGATCGGGCGTCAATGCCGATGGTGCAATGCCAGCCTCATCCATTGCCAGTCCAAATCTGCGGATCAGATTTCGGTATTCTTTGATCGTGGCGTGTTTGTAGTTCGCCTCGGCAAAGCAGCGCATGAAGCTGTCGATGTACGGCTCAATGCAGGTTTTGGTGATTATCGTCATGGTTTTCGTGCTCCATAGGGTTGGAGCGCGATCCGGGCCTTGTCGTCGCCCTGACTGCAAGATTATCAGTTGTGTTGGTTTCAGATATGCGGAGTGGGCATGAAGCAGAAGACCAAGGTTTTGGGTGATGCAGCCGTAAAGGCGTTGATCGAGAAGTACGACTGCCCGGTGCCATTCCACGAAGTGCGCACCCGGCTTCTGGGCAATATCGCAACCCCGGAGCTATCGGCCTCGCCCTTGCAGATGATTCAGGATTTATGGGGCGGTGAGTTGCCCGTGTTCGACAGCGTGGACGAAGCCAACGAATTGATTGGTGCTCTGATCGACGGCCTTTGGAATGGGCTGACCCGGCACCAGAAGCGTAGTCAGCCATTCAGGCTGACACGTGTGTCGATGGACCCAACTGCTGCAAATCTCGGACACTACGGGCTGATCCGTCTTGAGGAACTGGATGGCTTCATCGAAGGTCTGTTCAACGGTCATGATATCATCGATCTACCCGAACGTGCTCATGGCGCGATCGGCCAACTTGCCGAGCTCCGTGCGATGATGGGCGGTATCTGCGAACTCGTGGAACGTGACCCCAATGCGGATGATCGCACCCAGCTTGACACGACATTCAAGCACCTGCGCGAACTGACCAAAATCATGGAGACCGAAATCCACGAGACTGTGCTGGCTTGCACTCGTGCACGGCGACAGATGCTTGAAGGCATTCTCACCGAGAAGCCGACGGTGCATTGATCCAATGTCCGAGGAACGTCTCCGCGAGAAGCTGCGCAAGATCGAAGCTCTCTATGCCGGCGCCACGACCGCCGGCGAGCAAGCCGCCGCAGGTGCCGCTGCGGAACGCATTCGCCGCCAGTTCGCAACGGCCAGCAAACAAGAACGTGCCGAGGAGTTCAAGTTTTCAATTTCTGACCCCTG
>TARA_R110000868_G_scaffold354932_11_pt1 | contig 11087 bp, 5 predicted proteins | sample TARA_R110000868 | Tara Oceans TARA_R110000868 (sample SAMEA4397489) | marine metagenome | biome: Polar Biome; feature: [SRF] surface water layer (ENVO:00010504); material: water (ENVO:00002006), including particulate matter (ENVO:01000060) such as... | depth 5 m | reverse complement strand
AGTGCTTTGAGAGATGTAATAGCAGACGAGAAGGAGAAGATTAGTATCCTATTTAGGGGGCTAGATAAGTTTAGACTAAGCTTGACAGCCATAGAGTTCAATGAAAGGTTTAGTAATGAAATTAGACTACTAAACACAGTTAAAAACTTCAAGGTAACACTAAGGCCAGCTGATTACAGGATACTAAATCAGGTTTTAAATGATATTGAGTATAGAATAAATTCACTACCAGATGCACAAGATGGCAGCGAAGAAGAGGTGTTTAAGAGGTTTTTAACCAAGCAAATCCAGTCATCTCTTAGCGTAATTGTTACTTTATCAAACACATTTGTGAACCCAGATTTGTATGTTGACTATGTGAGGAATCTTGCAAGTGTTGATCGCAAATTAGCGCCAGTACTGGAAATACTTTACAGATACAAGTTTATTAAAAGAAAGCTGCAACCACAACTAATAAAACTAAGAAGAAGGATTGATGAGCTTATACAGAGGCTTAGAACTAAGGTGGATACTAGAGTACAAGAGGAAAAATTGAAGCTTAAAAAGAAAATGCAGTCCTTGGCGGCAAAGCAATCTGGAACTGGTAAAAAGAGTATATATGCAAACGCTGGAAAAATTATCAGTGACTTTAAAAAGAAATACCTTAAAAAAATAAAAAACATACGAACAACAATAAGCGATGTGCAAGTTATAGTAAAAACTACACAAGGCTTAATTTTAAAAGCTTCCCAATTCAAATCAGAATTAGAGAGTATTGTAAATGTGGATATACAAGACTATGTTGATAATTTTGTTGGAGGTGCTATAGGTGCTTTACAACCAGTTAATAGTCGTGCAGCGGTGCAGAGAGAGTTAAATATAATCTTTGCTCAGAATGGATTAACAAATCCAATAATACAAAAAATCATAAGTGATCAAATAGTTGGTAGAGCAATCTCCCCAACCATACTATTGGACTACATACAATCTACTTCAAATGGAATTGTTAGAATATTTGAAACATTTATTGAGTTACTAAATGGCATTAATTTACTAGATTACCGAGTAAGAAAGCTTCTACAAAAGAGGTCAACATCTACATCCACATCTGAGCTTATTACTACACCATCGGATAGAGTAACAGTGGCTGATGTGCTTATTGGTGCTATAAGACAAATGCAATTAGCGCTTGCAAAGATACAACAAAAATTAGTGGAATTTATAAATAAACAAACGAGAAAGCTACAAGAAACAGTACAACGCATAACTAATGATGTAAAAATGAGGTTAATAATGCTTGTACCAATTAAAAGTGATTTAAAAGATGGAAAAACTAAAGCAGAAATAATCAAAGCAAAAAAAGATAAAATAAAACACACAAAAAATCAGATTAAAAAGGTTTTGAGTTTATACAAGATAACAACAACACAGCTAATTCCTGGAGCAACAGAGCTAACAAATAACATATCAAAGGCTGAGTGGAGATATAGCAAAAATGAAAGAGCTCTTACGAGATTGATTGATGGTGTTTTTGAAGCTAAAAAATTAAGTAGCACAGAACAAGCTCAGCTTATAGAAGCATCTAAGAGAAAGGCAAAGGTAGATTTGAGAGATTATTATTTTGGTTTAGAGTTACTGATTGACTTATTGCGTAAATACACAACGGAAGTAGCCAACTCCGATTATATTGCGGAACTTGGCCGCCAGCTAAAGCTTGGTACAGTCGGCACTGTATCACAAGGATATACTGACCTTTATGAGAAGCTAAAGGGATTGAGAAATCTAAGAACGGCTAGTGTACCACAGATTACCAACTTCTTCGCAGATAGGCAATCTTTTAGAGTATTAGAAACGTCCTATCTAAGGACGGTGCTAACAGATATTGAGTACAGATATATGAGTGACACAACCGCGTTTTTAGATCAATTTAGCACAAATCCACTTTTAGCCAGGCTATTTCCAAACATGAAACCTGGGATAGACAACACACTGATATTTATTATGACTGGCATAAAGCAGCTTATAAGTAAGATTAAAAGTTTCTTAGCGAAGATTTATAGTAGTACCATTGAGCCATTTATCCAGAAGATTGTGAAAAAGCGGGATAAGATTAATGAGGATATAAAAGCGTGGTTAAAAGAACACGTAGTAAAAAGAGCAGTGAACCTAGATCTAAAATTAATGAGTATAGCTTTTAATTTGGCAACAAGAGCCTTTTGGACAGGATTTTCGTGGATTACTCCAAACGGAGTTAGGTACACTTCAATAGCAATTGTACCATTCAAACCTATGATATCAAAACCCGATGATGGTGCTTCAAGGTTTGTAAGAGAGTTGGCTACTAATTTACAAACACAACTAACAACAATGAATGGCTTAGTATCTCCACCTCCACCGACAGGAATACCACCATTTCCATTTGTAGGATATATATAATATAATTGTAAACTATTTATAAAAGAAAGATGAATACCAAAGATTTTGTTAAGGTTCTAAGAGCCGTAATCAGAGAAGAGGTGAGATCTGCTGTAAGACAGGAGGTCAAAGATATCCTTATTGAGTCGCTACAACAAGCAGCAAAACCTGTTATCGATAGCAGGCCAGTACGACAAGCCAAACCAATGAAGAACAACACTCCTGCACCTAAAAGATACAGTGGTAATTCTATAATTGACCAGGTATTGAATGAGACAAAGCTAACTAGTGATTTTAGACAATCACCAGACGTTTCCGAATGGCCTGAAATGAATTATACAACACAGGATCTAACATCGCACGCAGCTCCAACAAGCATTATGAATATGGATGTAGAAGATGACTTCGACTCGTTACCTGCAACCGCAGCACCATCCTTTATGAAAGACTACAGCCAGCTAATGAAAAAAGCTGATCTCATTTCACAACAAAAACAAATTTAATGCCAACAGATATCAGGTTAAGTGGTTTAGATGTTGCAGTTAATAAGGGAATAGGAGTTGATCTGCCAATGTTTAATTCTGAGGGAAGTGGTATAACTATAAACTACACAACAATTGATCAAGCCAGTGCAAATGCAAGAAATTTACTACTCACAAATCAAGGTGAAAGAGTAATGTTACCAACTTTTGGATGCAATCTATATAGATCTTTGTTTGAAAACCAAACAGATTTTTTAGTAGATAATTTAAAGACGACAATTAACGAGCAGTTCAACTATTGGTTATCTTACATATTTATTAACGAGTTGCAAATAACAACCGACCCAGACTATAACACACTATATTTGAGTATGACCATTAGTCTAAAAAATAATAAATTTGACACAAGATCTATTGAATTGGAAATAAGACGAACTAATTAGGAATGAGTGCAGTAGACAAGGATGTAACAAAAGAGGTAAGGTATTTGGGTCGAGATTTTGACCAGTTAAAAGCGGGTCTTGTAGATTTCACTAAAAAATACTATCCAAACACCTACAACGATTTCAACGAAGCATCACCTGGAATGATGTTTATTGAGATGGCAGCATATGTTGGTGACGTACTGAACTACTACATAGATTCACAGCTTAAGGAATCAATGATCCTACATGCCCGTGAACGTAAAAATGTGTTGGATATTGCCCAAGCTTTTGGATACAAACCAAAACTGTCTGTACCAGCATTGGTTGACATAGACGTATATCAGCTATTACCACCAATTGGATCGGGAGCAGACACAATACCAGACTACGCGTATGCACTCAAATTAAATGCTGGCATGGTGGCAAGAAGCACCTATAACAATGCGGAGTTCATTATACAAGACAGCGTGGATTTTTCCATAGATAACTATATTTCGCCAAGAACAGTTACTGTAGCGCAGGTAAGCACTGTTGATGGATCAGTTGAGTATTATCTAGTTAAAAAAACCTATAAAGCGATAAGCGCAGGAAAAAACGAAGCATCATTTACAATAGACACACCGGTAAAGTTTGATAAAATAAAAATAAAGGCAGAAAATTTAATAGGAATACAGAGTGTTATCGATTCTGATAATAATTTATGGTATGATGTACCTTACTTGGCACAAGATACTATTTTTCAAAAAGTAGAAAACACAGCGTACAACGATCCAACAACCGCAGTTAACACCAACGACAACCCATATCTACTGAAGCTATTAAGAGTACCTAGAAGATTTGTAACAAGAGTAGTTGAGGATGGTATTGAGTTACAGTTTGGAGCAGGTATAAGCACATCGCCTGGCGAAGAGTTTTTACCAACACCAGAAAACATAGGATTATCACTTCCTACTGGCATTGAAAACACAGACATAGCTTTTGATACAGTGAGTCCAGTATTCACGTCAGCATATGGACAGGCACCAGCAAACACTACTTTAACGGTTACTTACTTAACTGGTGGAGGTGTATCAACAAATGTACCATCAAATACTATAACAGATATTGTTGATAGGGTTGTTGGAAACACACTACCAGTAGGAACAGCTGCATTAAATAGTGTAATAATTAACTCGTTAGCAGTCAACAATCCAATAGCAGCATCCGGAGGCAGGCAGCAGGAAACGATTGATGAGCTTAGGGAAAACACATTAGCGCAGTTTATGTCTCAACAAAGAGCAGTGACAAGAGAGGATTACATATTAAGAGCATATGCAATGCCAGCATCTTTTGGCAGTGTTGCTAAAGCATACATTACACCTGATGAACAAGAAAATTTAGCAACTGCTGAGATAAGTGACAAAATAAATAATCCATTAGCGCTTAATATGTACATTCTAGGATATGATGCAGAAAAGAGGCTAACAACTGCTAATGCAACGGTTAAAGAAAATCTCAAAAACTACATAGGTCAATATAGAATGCTAACCGATAGTATTAATATTAGAGATGCCTTTGTAATTAATATTGGTGTTAACTTGTCTATTATAGCTTACCCAAGTTTTAATGGATATGAAGTAATTGCGAACGTCATTAGCAAGCTTAAAGAGTTTTTTGATAATGATAGGTGGCAAATAAATGAACCAATAGTATATAGTGACATCTACACAGTAGTTATGCAAGTTAGAGGTGTTCAAACTATTAGTGGATTGGGGATTGATAACCTCAACAATGAAATTTTAGGTTATTCAAATGTTTTTTATGATACAAAAGGAGCAACTAAAAACGGTATACTTTATCCAAGCTACGATGCAAGTATATTTGAAGTAAAGTATCCTAACGAAGACATAAAAGTAAGACTCACAGGATTTTAATTATGATACACGGAATATTTGGTCTTTATGACACAACTTTATACCAATCAAAACCTACAACAAATACAGGTTTGGATAGTGTATTATCTCTGTCTAAGCAAGCAATACTGACATCATCTTACAACAATAGAATACTCCTAAAGTTTGATATATCATCAATATCACAATCTGTAGCAGACAATACAATAACTAATGCACAATATTATCTGAATCTATACACGGTAGAAGCACAAGAAGTTCCAACAACATATACCGTGGAAGTTTACCCAGTTAGTGGTACATGGACATCGGGAATAGGTAAATACTCAAACACACCAACAACAACATATGGAGCAAGTTGGCTATACAGAGACAGCTCACCATTAGGCACAGCATCATGGGATTCAGGAGTTGTGGGAGGATTGTGGAACACTGCTTATGGCTGTTCACAAAGCTATGATTATAGCTCAACTGATGTAAGAGTGAATGTTACACCAATAGTAAATGCTTGGATTAATGGCGTTATTCCAAATAATGGCTTTTTAATTAAAAAATCCAACTATGATGAAACTGGATCGTACTCACTATTTGGACAATTAAATTACTTTTCAAGTGACACACATACAATCTATTTACCTAAACTTGAAGTAGCCTGGGATAGTGCAACATTCACAACAGGTTCCTTAACACAACCACAAGTCTCGAAAGACATAACAGTTTACATAAAGAACCTAAAAAAGGCTTATAAAGAGACTAGCAAAGCCCGCCTTAATGTAGGTGTTCGGGAAAAATACCCCGTTATAACATTTGCTACTCAAAGTAATTTTTTAGAAATTAATTATTTACCATCATCTTCTTTTTTCTATAGCATCCAACACGCAGATACACAAGAAACAGTAATACCATTTGACACAAACTATACAAAGGTTAGTTGTGATTCTAATGGAAATTTTGTAAACTTATGGATGGATGGCTTACAACCAGAGCGCTACTACAAAATACTTTTTAGAGTAGATAGAGGAGGTGCCCAAGAGTATGTTGACAATAATTACATCTTTAAAATCATTAAATGAGAACCCTAGATGGAAGACTACTTGCAGACCTCAATGACAACCTCCCAGCAAATATAACAGGTAGTGTTGATTCGATTTTAATATCTAGCATTGATGAGAATGCAACTACCTATTCACTTTTTCCGGAAAGGATAAATGTAGCACCATACATATCCTCATCCATATTTAATACAAGTACACCACAAATCAAACCAATACAGTTTAATGAGCCTAATCGACAGATTATGTTTGTTGATGCTCAAGGAGTAGTTAAGGTGGCTATTGGTTCAAGCTTCACATTGAGATTGATAGGTGAACAACCGCCAATTTTAAATATTGAAAACGGTATACCAACCACTTACTTTGATCAAACACTACTCACATACGAGTGGCAAAAAGACGGGGCAGCCTTCCTCTCAGATACTGACAAGCAAAGACCTAATTCTAACATAACAGTTGGTGGTGTAAAAGGCAATGAGTTAGTTTTTACAAACATATCAGCTAAGTTTGCAGGGACATACGCATGCGTTGTCTCAAATGATATAGGCTCAACAGAATCAGAGCAGGTTATTGTTGAAGTTTACAACCCAGACATAGAAGATATATTCTATAAAAATCTGGTAGAGAATCCATACGGTAAAACTGGTGTAGATGGGTGGTCTGGAGATTCTGAGTTTACAACAGGACGATTGAGTAACACCAAATTTAAAAATTTTAGTCAGCCTTGGAATCTGGATCTATTTGGATATAGTATAGACATGATGTATCCAAGACCGTACCACATCAATACTTATCATATTAAAAATAGCAGTTTCTCACAAGACCTGCTTCAGGAAGGTTACTACTTTACACGTGAAAGATTTAAGTACGCTTTAAAAGATGGTAAAGCAACTATTAAAGCAACCTATGACGTAGATTTAACAAGTATACAAGAGTACATTCAGGGCTCTATTTATGGAATTGATGGTGTAAGAGCAGTATTTGGTTGTTACATTGGCAACGCAATAACAAAGTATAGAGTTACAATGCTAAATGCATTAATTACAAAGCGTAGTTCAAAATACTCACTGCTACCAAACATAATGCGATTAAACATACTAAACTGTCTACTAGCAGGTACGCCCAAAAGAGATGAGGAGATAAGAGTAACAATTCAAGAATTTGATAATGAAACACCACTATTAAGCAACGGAACAGAACCAGGCCACATTGTGTATGATGCTTGGACAAAGATTGATAAAAACCCACAACTAAATACCGTAAAAGCGTCTGATTTATCACCTGGTGGCACAGAAGCAGATAAAATTATTGTTACAGCAAATAGTACTGCTTTGTATCCAACTGCTTCATATGCCCCAACTTATGGGCAATTTGTGGAATTTAATAGGCACGTTATTAGTAAGTTAAATTTTAAAACAACTAAAGTAAGAATTAATATCACCTTTGATGCTAATCACGATGTACTAACGACAACTGCTAGGAATCACCTCGACAATAGTGATGAGTGTTTTGAGTTTGTACCATGGGAATGGATACAGAAGGTTAATCACTGGCCTTATCAATCAAAGGATTTTGAAACAAAAAATGATGGAAGTCATTGGGATGTTGATGGATATAATACAACAATACTCAACATACCAAAGTCAGAACCAGATAGATATGCAACACTGCTTGGATTCCCGAGAGCAATGGTAACAGGTGTTAACCTAGTTTTACTACCAATTGAGCAGGCCACACCAAACAAATCACAATACTACACAGACACCATACTATCACCAATTAGTAGCGAGCAAGTTTATCCAAAACTGGAACCAGGATCAACCGAAGTTACTAAGCTTGGCGCATATATAAGCACTTTAATTTCCGAAGGTTATGATTATGAGATTGTCGGTACGTATGTTAGGAATAGGTGGAATCAACCAACTAGCAATAGGTTTGAGGATTTTGGAAATGGTGACCTGACAACCAGAACATCAGTGTATAATTTTAAGTATGATAAAAATGCGAAACCGGTTAACCCCGAACCCTTCAACTTTTCAACATCAGTAATAGATTCTAATTCATCTACAACAGTAAACCTACCATCAGGAGGTTCAAATTCAGGCGTTTGGAGAGTTACACCAATGTCATCAGCAGACCCAGCGCTATCCATAACTAATAATCCAACAGAGGAAATAATTGTTATTTATAATAGTGGATCTAATAAAAGCCTAGTCAACTCCAACCTAAACCAAGTTGTTGGAAACATACAATCAAGGCTGCTACAATTTGGCAAGAACTACATAACCGAAATACCAACATCATTCGTAACACAGTCCTTTACCAAAAGAGATTATTTGGTTAACATGGGTTTTTACCTTAACTTAGAAGGAGAGGATCGTGGTATTGTTTCTACAAACACAACTGCGTTAAACAACGAAGATGATTGGAAAAGATTAGTAAGCACACAACAAGCAAACTATTACTACAGAGTATTACCAGAGCTTGGAAAAGCAATTAATAGTAGTGTATATACACCAAATATAAAAAACGGACAGCACATAGTTTATAGTAGTGGAGCAGCTGCTGGATTCCGAAGCTCTAACACCTATTTTAAAAATCACAACTTTGTAAACTTATCTGATAGCTTTGATACACTGTTTACAAGACAGTCTACTATAGAGGGGAGTGAAAACAATCCACTTGTAATTACAAGCACATTTGACTATGTAACATTAGGCAGCGCTGGAGACCCTAAGGTAGCAGAGGAGGTGGTATATCAACAAATAGCAAGTAGCATAAATATTAGTGATTACACCTACAAAAAGGACAATAACACTACAGTCAACGCTTTAACACCTGGGTTATCGCGAAACACGGTTGAATACACCATAGATCAATATCAAGAGTCGAGGCAAGTCGGTTCAATCACATTTACAGATTACCACACTGTAGTAACTGGAAGTTATACAGGGTACACTAAGACGATGGATAAAGTAAAATTAAATGAAGTTGAATCAAATGGTCCATACACACCATCAGCAATAATATTCCCAGATCGCAAAAAGATAATATACTTCTTATATGCGCACGAAGATAACTACACTCAGGAAAAAGCACCATAATGATAACAGGAAGTTTAGACTTTGTAAGAGACAAGAATCAAAATTACAACACTGAGTTTAGGTTGTTTCCCAAAGCTCAGAGAACTCCTGTGTTCAATAATACTCCAACCAACGCATTTAAACAATACACTTGGCTGTCTGAATATGTAGATCCAACAAACTACACACTAAAAAACATCATCCCATCATCAAACAGAATAGGTATGTTGGAAGGAACCTCCTTTCAGATAAACTTACCTGCAGCAGATCCAAGTAATCTGTTTGATCCAACAGACGACAGTAAAATTACATATGTCTGGAAGAGGGATGGGTCAACACTTTTTGAGTATAGCGGCTTAAACAACCTAAGAGGTACAAGTATTATTACAATCACCAGCGAATCTTGTACAAGAGATGTGTCAGGAGTGTATGAATTAGAAGCAACAAATAGGTATGGGACAACTATCTCAGAACCGATTACAATAGACGTTATAAACAGAAAATATAGTCCTATACTATATAAAAACTTGATAATAAATGGCTCTGGTGAGCAGGGAACCTCTGAGTGGGTAGCAGATGCAGACATTACAACCAAGGCATTCACTTTAGCAAATAGAAACCAGTTTAGTATACCAAAAGAGGTTTATTCTATAGTGTATGATGGTCCATACACTGAACAATTTAACTTCTCTATTTACCCTAATGAAACAGCTTTATCGCGTTGGTTTACGAACTTAAAGGATTTTAGTTCATCCTTTGACTACGGCAGCAAGCCTTCGGCTGGTTATAACAGGTGGATAGTTAAAGAGTTTTTACCATGCCTAGTACCAACGGATGGCGGTACTGGTAGATCACAGGATAGTTTCTTTCCAAGTTGGGATTATATAGACACTTACAACAAGAATAAAGCTCTATATCAACTACAGGATGTTATTCAACAGAGTAAAACATACATAACACGAGATAAACTAAAGTTTACTAAGTATGGTGGCAAAGCAAAGAGCTTAGTATATCAAAATATAGACCTCACAAACTCAGCAGAAATTATTGATGGTGAAGTTTATGGAGTAGATAGCGTTGTAGCACATTTTTTTGCTTACATTGGAATTGGAATATCCAACTACACACTTAAATATGTTGATTCATCAACAGATGCGATTGTAGAGGAAAACACTATACCAACAAATTTGTTCAATTATAAGGTAGGATCACTAAACGGTAAACCTGCTTTATTACCTGTATACCTAAACGAAAAAAACCTTAAAGGCATACAAAGCAGTTTTGATATAACCCAAAGGGATAAATATGCAAAACCAATAAAAATAAAAGAAAACACAACTATAGCAATTGAACCAGTAACATACGATCAAACAGACATACGATTAGATTTTATAAACGTAAATGGTGATGTAATAAGCTCAGAAGTTGTACCTGGTCCAACAGAAAGAGATATATGGGCAGTAAAGGAAAAGTTTTATGTGCCTTACCACATTGGTAATTTATACTCTTGGTTTACAGATGCAACAAACCAAGAGTTTACAGTATATAGTCAATCTTATACTACAATAAATGCAATAAGAGCGGTAGACGACTCTTCATTTGGAACGCAAGACATTAACGCAGCATGGATAAAAAAATACTATTACCCTTTATTAAACCTTGAAAGTGATTGGGATGTTGCAAGAACGAGAGGTGATTTATATGCAATAAAAAATTCACAAGATGCTGATGCCGTCGGCAAGAAGCAAGAAGCGATTCT
>TARA_R110000868_G_scaffold112787_2_pt1 | contig 11087 bp, 13 predicted proteins | sample TARA_R110000868 | Tara Oceans TARA_R110000868 (sample SAMEA4397489) | marine metagenome | biome: Polar Biome; feature: [SRF] surface water layer (ENVO:00010504); material: water (ENVO:00002006), including particulate matter (ENVO:01000060) such as... | depth 5 m | reverse complement strand
GGTGTTGCAGCAGTATTGCTTCCCCATTTTAAGCCAGTTGTTTGACTGCTATCTGCAATCAATACTTGTGTGTCAAGTCCAATTGGCAATCGTGAATCAACTGAACTATTCCTTGTGTATAAATCACCTTTCGTTGTTAATGGTGATGAACCACCACCACCAGTGTATTGCGGAATATTTAATGTTGCACCAATTAATGTTGCTGCACCACTTGTACCAGTTGTTGTTAATGTAATTGCATCTTGCTTGTTGTTGAATGTATTCCAATCTGCCGAACTCAACAATCCACTTGTTGTTGAATTTGCAAACTGCAAATTAATATTGCTCAACGCACCACGTCTTTTACGCATTGCACATATTTGTTAAACAAGATGGGTCAACGATTAATTCCAAATCAATTTCAAATGAAACACAAGCAATATCAAAATTTACATCCTTTTGTTCAATGCCTTGCGTTTCACTATCCCATACATTCGCACTATCTGAATTTATTGAATTGAAATTTATATTGAATTGTTTTATATTCAATACTTGCCTTGCATCGTTTGTGTTGTTAATCAAATAAGATAAAATTGTTTCACTCAATACATCTTCCGAATAACTGCAATCAATCGGTAATTTGTTTTTCTTTTTAAATACAACCAATTTAATTGGCATTGACATTCTATAATAAACCGAACAACCAACATACGATTCAATGTCAATTGTACTCAATTGCATCACACCATTTTTCCGAAGGTATGCCGTACCATTGTTGAATGAATAGTGAATGATTTGATATTTGCCGTTTGAATTGTAAACTGCTGGAAATGATTTCCCGTCTGCATCATTTACAATTTCTACAAGTGAATAAACCTTCTCAAACAAATTCATTGCTTGTACCTTATTCGCTAAATATTCAATTGCTTCTTTTATCATTGTTCTTTACCAGTATAAAATTCTGCTCTTGCTTTACGAATATTGAAATCAAGTGTTTTTAAAAATTCTTCGATTTCTTTTTTAGTCAACTTAAAAATATTTCCGTATTTATCTTCCAATCTTTCACGTTTCAATGAATTTATTTTTCTGCTGAACTTCGTTACAAATTCAAAGTTGTTAATTTTTGTTGGCTTTACTTTTCCTTTTGTTGAACCTTTTGGTGCATTGATGAAATCAGAAAACAAATCGTAATTCAATTTCAAATTAACTTTGTTTGTTTCTCTTCCTAATGTCTTTCGTAATTCTTTGTAATTGTTGAACCACCTTGTGACGTGTGGTGTTCCATCTTTGAATTTGCTTTTCCCCGTTTTACCTTTTAATGGTTTAAACTTTCCACCACCTTTGTAATTTTTTGGATTTGCATACAATGGTGTTGTTGTATCATATTGACCAATCAAATTACCATCACTCTTTTTACCATCTTCAAAAATACGAACCGCTTGTAATGCGACAACATTGTAAACGGAAATTTCAAATGGTTTTCCTTTTGTAGTTAACCATTGATAAAATTTCTTTTCTCGTTTTATGTATTCTTCTGGACTCATCAATTACAATTGAAAACCATTACGCAATAATCTTCATCATTCTTTGTGCATTCGTTTTTTTGCCAATAATATAATAACACTAATATTCCCTCTTCATACCTTGCATATAAACAATCTGCATCATCTAAATCAAGGTAGCATGATGGTTGTTCTTGATTGTTGTTTGCAAACAAAACATCTATCATCTGACGGCAATTCAATATTGTTCATTACGTTATTCATTGATTCAATGTATTTGTTTTCATACATCGTCAAACGTTCTTTTAATAAATCACGATTCATTGTTGAACGATTTGTAAGCATTTCATTTGGTGTTATGTATGCGCCATATTCCATAATCAATGCAGCAGTTTTGTAAAGAATTGGTAATGCAATTAGATTTGAAATAGAACACAACCAATTTTCATGATTGCAATTCAATGAATAAACAATTGACAATCCTCCACTATCATTTGCACTATTAATATTTTGTTTTACTTTATCTGTAATCAATCCAGTTGTTGCGGATGAAATAGAAATAAATTCGTTGTTGTGTGTTGGCTTTTTTGAACATGACATACAACCAGCACTTTGTGTTGTGCTTGATGTGATATAATTTAAACCACTTGTATTATATCCAATGAATAGTTGCAATCTATTTTTGTCTGTATTGTAAACACGATTGACGAAAGTTGTTGATGTCTGATTTGCTATTGCATCAATTTGAAATGTATCAATCATTTTATTTTGCAACAAGTCGTAAACTTCAATATCAACTTGTTGCGTTTGTGCAATATAAATTGAAACCTCATTCAATAGGAAAGAAATAAAACTTCCCTTTGAATCCATCTCAATTAAAAATCCTTTGTATTCAGATGAACCAATAATCATTTGAACGTTGTCTTGAAAATAACCAACACGTTTATTTTCTACTAACGTAAATGCTTTGTATCTGCTTTGTAAAAAAGTATGAATGTTGTTTGCAACCATGTTGATTGCAAGATTCTTTTGAGTATTAAACAACTCTACACCATCAGAAAAATCTTCACTAACAAATTCGTTTAATTCGTTTAATGAAATACCAATATCATTTACATACAATCCACTTGTTGAATCTATTTCATTACAAGTATTTCGCAATGAAATAATCGAATCAAAACATTTTGTAGTTGTTGCCATGTTGATTTGTAAAAAAAGTGTGATGGATATATTTCAACCCATCACACCATTGATTAATGATTAACAATCAGAATTGATACCAGCAAAGAAACTAACACCTTCCATTGTATCACCAGCCTGAAACAATTGTGGTAATGAATACAATTTTGCATTTGCTTCAATGATGATTGATATTACTCCGCAATTATCCGCAATGGTTAAATCCATTGGCAATCCACTCTGTGGGTCTTGAATAACTGTTTTGTAATAGTTAGCACCAAGTTGAACATTAGAATCACCGATTGCAATTCCAGCACCATTCATGATTGAACTATTGTTTTCTGTGTAGTAAATTGGCAACAATGAACCAGCTTGTAAAACCCATGCATAGGTTGCTGAACCACTTGCAGTTTGTACTCTTTTGTCGTACAATACTGCTTTACCATATTGCGCTGAAATTGATGCAAGGTCAATGCCTTGTGATGAGCAACAACCAGCATTCAATGCACGATAATATTTGTAAACATCAACACCAGCAAAGATTGCAGTTGTTGAACAGAAATTAGTTTGCATCATAGCCAAATCAATGTCAGCCATTGCAAAAGGATTCAATGCAGTTCCATTCATTAATGTTACACAAAGATTTCCATCACCATCAACATTTGTTACTGACGAATCCCAATTACCAAGCAATGTTGCTGCTTGTGTTGTTAAACGTGTTGCCATCTTTCGAACAACGGCATCAACCATCATTTGAATTTTCTTTGCAACAATTTGTTCGTTTGACTGACAAGCATACGCCCATTCAATTGCAGTCATTGATTCTGAAATTTGCAATTTGTCGCATGGGTCAATTTCAATTGTTGTTGAATAGTCATTGCGTTTTGTTGTGCTTACACACGTTGTTGCGCAATTGCTTACTTCATCAACTTCTGATTCTAACAAACGTTTGTCATAACGAAGATTAATCGTTTTGATTTTACCACCACTTGGCGTTACTATTTGTTGAATGCCACTTGTATTGATGTCGCTCCATAGGAAATCAAAAAACGGCATTGGTTCACGAAGCATTGATGCATCGCACGTTTGATAGAATTGATTTAATTCTACTTGAATATTTGGACAAGATACCATTGTAATTATTTTTTGTTTTTAGTTTTAAGTTATTGGAATAATTCAATTGGCATTCCATTCAACCAAACATTTTTGGATTTCTCCAACAAGGAATTAAAACAACATTTCATCATCCCTATTATTTTACTTTGCTGCTCATCTTCCGAAATCTTCCATCACCATTTTCCATTGCAACATTGTTTGTTGGTTGTTGCGTTTGAATTTTAGTCATGAAAGAATTATTTTGATTCATCTTTTGTGCGTGTTCATTGTTTGCCCACACTTCATTTTTTAATCCTTCCTCTTCAAGAATTTCGTTGTATGATTTCCATGTTCCACTTTTCTTTGGATTTGGAATACGATTTCCATTTGCATCAAATACTTCCAATTGATTTAATGATTCATCATAATCAACCTTATAATTGTTTTTGATTCTTCCAAAAAAACCTTCACGTTCAATATCTTTTATTCCAGCCTTCCACTTAATTGATTCATGTTGTTTTGCAACTAAATGATTCAATCTTTCATTCTTTAAATTGTTCTTCCACGTTTCTTCTGAACTCTGATATTCATTCTTCAAACCACTATGCAATGATTCAAGTTCAGAATATTTTTTTGTTATCGTGTTATACTTTGATTCAAGTTCTTTTGTTGCTTCGTCTTTGCCTTTCGTTAATTTATTTTCAAGGTCGTACACTTTTGAATTTAAACTTTCATGCAATCTTGAAACACCCAATTCAATTACATCTTCAATTCGCTTATCCTTGATTTCATTTGCATCAAGTTCAATTCCATATTCTTTTAATTTACGATTCAATGTCGTTTGCGTTGAACCAGTAATTTTGCCAACAAACGTTGGTGCAAATTCTTTATACTCGTTTGATTTTACATCTTTCAAAACTGATTTTTTTACAAATTCAGTTTCGAACTTTTCACGGAATGAATCTAAATTTTCAATTCCATCTTCTGAAATACCTAAGTAATTAAAAATTTCTTTGTTGTCAATTGATGCCATTTGATTTTCGTTTTTTGTATTTTCTTTTTGTTTGAACTATTGCATCAGAAACAACATCCGTATTTGTTTCAACATTTACGGACGTTGATTCCGACACATTGGGAATTATAATAGTGGACTCAATCACAATGTCAATTGGTTGTGGAATGAATCTCGTAGTTTTTTGCCACCATGCATTGTAACAAATGTGTTCTGGAAAATTCCTTACAACATTTGTATCAATGTTTACGCAACGTATTTGTTTATTACTAATCATTTTGCAATGATACTAAATTTTCAAGGTCAAATTTCGTTGGTTCATAATTGCCATTTCTTTTATTTCGAACAACAACATTTGATGGAACTTGGTCAATTGAAACTGGAATTAAAGAATGATTGCAATTATAACCACCTAAATTTTCATAGATGTTTTGTGCAGTTGTATTTTCCATCTTGCCTTGCCAATTTTCTTTCGCCCATGATTCAACTTCTAAATAATAATAATATTGTTGGTCATGCTTGATGCAAAATTTTCTTGATGTTGGTAATAATCCACCAGCATAGAAAAACCATTCAGCACCTAAATCTTCCGCAACTGCTGACGTGTACGCCCTATCTGCCGTTGCAATTGAATCGTATGCAATTTGTTTTGAATACTGCATAAGTTTGCCAACGTTTTCACCATTACCAATTGCGTATTCTCTTATTGCTTGTGCTGCATCTTTGAAACTCATTCCGCTTGTTACAATCTGGTCAATCTGCGCTTTTAATGGTTCAAGAAATCTTGTTGTCACGGTTGATGAACTCAACGTTTCAACTGCATTTTTCTTTACTGCATTAAATACGCCATCTGCAAATTCACTATTTGTAAAGTCTGGAAATGCTTTTTCAAAATACTTGTCAGCTAAATTTTTTTGAATGTCAAATGATGATGCAAAATCTGTTACTGCTTCAATGTAATCTGAACGCAAAAAAACTTCCGATAAATTTTCATTTATCTTATCCGCTAATCTTAAATTAGAAATATTCATTTTAACATTTCCGCTTGAATCCAAAGATAGCTTCGATAAGTTTTGCAGTACAATGTCTAAAATCTGATATTGTGATTTCTCGACATTGGTCAAAAACTTTTTTGGTATTGAATCAAGTCGATTCAATTTATTTACAATCAGTTCTGTTAATCCAGCCATCTTATAAATTAGTTGGTGGAATACTTGGAATTACTTCTTTTGGTGAACCAATTACTTTTTCTGATTCATCTTTTGTAAATCCATAAATCAACTGAAGTATTGTTACTGCTGCTGCTTTGTCTGTCGCACCTTTTGCAACTGATGATTGCAATTCCAATATTGCTTGAACACCACCAACCGAACCTTTCAATGCTGCTTGTGCTTTTAATTCTTCATCACTTGCTGCACTCATTGTTTGTTGTGCCTTTGCCGTTGATGCAGTCATGATTGAATCAACAACATTCATTGTTCCAATTGCCGTTTTATTATCAATTGAATTAACAATTGCCTTTGCTTTTTCAACTAACATTTTCTTTTGCTCTTCAAATGGAATTGAAAAGAAATCTTCATTCTCTGCAATCAGTTCATCAACAAATGTTAATGATGAATCATGTAAAATTACCTCCCATTTTTGAACCAATCCTTTTGATTGCTTCAATGAAATATCATCATTCGTGAATGGTAATAACCTATCTGTATTGTAAATCAAATTGAATACTTGTGAAGTAGTTTTTTCGTTATAGTAAACTGCTTGTAAATATTTCCAAAGAATAGTTTGCATAACGAATGGTGGTAATCCAGCTTTGATTGCTTCACTTATTTGTGCCGTGTAATCCTTTTCAGTATTGAAATCAAATGATATTGGATATGTAAATGTAGGTGCAACAAATGCTTCGTTGAATCTTTGATAACCAATTCGATTTGATATAAATTCCCATATCGAAAATATCTGGTCTGATATTGGTTTTATAAATGCATACAATGCTTTTAAATCCAACATCATGTCTGTTGCTAATGATTCACCACCAGTTACATTTGATGACGATGTATGCAAGTGTAATATCCTTCTCGCCTTGTTTTCATCGCTGTCAATCTTTGTCATTAAAAACTCTGGTGTGTTCATTGTTGGTTCAACATACTGAATCGGATTTTGCGCCAATCCACTATCACCTTCGCTTGTGTTTGTTTTTGGTTTTAACAACATAACACCCAATGGTGAAACTCTGCTGCGCAAACCACTTCCACTACACGATGAACAAGTAATATGTTTTTCAGTTGATGAATCATATACCATACCATTGCTGCAAATGCTGCGTTCTCCATTTCTGTCAACGTATTCAAATTCACAAATGTCACCATACATAACACGAAAAGGAAACACACAATTGTTAATCACGATTTGCAAATAACTGCTATTCATCGCAACTAAATCTAACAAATCAACTGCGTAACTGAATGGTGAAATCCAAACTAATTCACCATGCACCAATGATGGTACACCTTTTAATTTTGTACATGGAACAACACCTTCACCATGATTAAAATATAATTCAATTACAAATTCATTATCTGAAAATTTCCCTACTTGATAAATTCTATAAATATTTTCTTTGTCGTAAAACTCAAATGTTCTTCCGACATTTTGAACTCTGTTGTAGTATTCAACTGGCGATTTTTCTTTGCACTCAACAAGATAAAATTCATCTTCTTCCTCTGCTACTATTTGCGCACTTGAATAGTAAACTGGAATTGGTTCAAACAATGTTGAATCATCAACCATTATTTCACCTTCTTCCGTTTCAAATTTATTAATCTCGTATGGCTTTACTGCAATGATTCCATTCGCATCAGTCAATTTCAAATGCGGAATCATGAACTTGACATATGATTCTAATGAACCATAAAATGGCATTCCAGTTTCAACGTATTCTTGAAAAGATAATTCACCTTCAATTGTTTCTTGTGGTGCGTAGGTGATTGAATAATTCGTATCATGGAAAATACGACTAATTGTCGATTGAAAATCCAAGTAAACTGGTAATGTTACTTGCTTGTAATTTTCTTTTATGTAGTGAAATTCTTCTTGCGTTTGTCTTGGTGCTTTTGCAAGAAATATTTTTTCGGGAAAATTATTTAATTCGGCATGATGTTTAATGCGTTCCATCAACTCAACTTTAAAAAGATAGTTGGTTGAATAATTTACCGAACCTTTGCGTTCAGTTTTTATTCCAGCAATTTTAATTGATTCACCTTTTGATGTATCAACAATTTGCTTTATTTTTTTTGCAATAAAATCTATGCCGTAACTCATTTATGCTGCGCATTTAAGTTTTTCATTCATGTCTGTTTGTGCAACTTCATCAATTGAAATTAAAACACATCCGCATTTTTTTCCTTTGCCCATTCTAATCTTCGGAATCAATTTGATTATTTTTGTTTTCATCTTTGTCAATTAAAATATTACACCACTTTACAATACTTGCTTCTTTCGTTGGCAATCCAGTTTCATAAACAATTGCATTTTCTTTTATTATAAATGCCTTCCGTTCAAGTTTAAATATTTTTACTTCATATGGTTCACGAATGTAGTTGAAATACTTTTTATTTGCATTTCTTTTAAATCCATTTCTTTCAAAATAAAAATTCAGTAGTTCTAATCTCATATGTGATAAAATGAAGGTGGATTTTAACCCACCTTCAATTTAGATTGTTAACTGAAAATACCAGTTGGTGCAACGTAACGCATTGGATTTGTTTTTGAACGCCAAACAAATTCACCTTCGAATCGTTGAAACTCTGTATTCTTTTCTGGAATAATTCGTGAACCAGTAAATTTAATTGGTTCATTTACCCATGTAACATACTGCGTTGCATCTTCCAACGTAGCACATTCAAATACAATCATTCCACCAAATTTACGTCCATCAAATACTTTGTTATGAAACTCAATGTTGTCTGGTGTGACATTTGGATTCTTGTAAACACCTTTTCTGTCGTATGTAACTAACGATGGCGTTTCACATGGTACAAGTGAATCAACAGTAACTGGTGATGCTGCATCAATAGTTAATGAACATCGAGCCACCAAAGTTGCATTTCCCGAAAGAATGTTTGCATCAATTGCTGCTGCAAAATCTGCTGGGTCAGAAGCATCTGCCTCTGTAATTGAATGACCACATTCCAATAATATAACTGCTGACAATCCTCCTACTGGGTCATTCGAACATGAAAGAATTTCGTATGCGCCAATCGGGTCAGCAGTGCAATAATTAACACAAGTTGACATTTTATTTTATTTTAATTTGCGAATTGCTTTATTCTCATCATGCATGAATAATGTATGCAACATTTTTTGAGTAGTGTTCTCAACACATAGGGAATACAAATGTAATTTAATACGTTAATTTATTCAATTAGTTTTGATTGTCACGGAAAATAATTGTGTTTTGCTTCATTGCTTTCAAACGTACACTTGATAATGCGTATGCGTTTGTTCTATCCCATTCTGGTTTGTAATCATTTGGTTCAACAAAGTATTCTATATTGTCAATTGAAAATTTCTTGCAAAGTATTTGCGTTGACAATGAATCATGTTGTTGCATACCTAATCCACCAAATACAACATCATACATTTTTGACCTTTGCGCTGATGTTAATTTTCTTGAACCATCACTAAAAATATAATCTTTTGAATCAATCGGATAATCTGGCGCAAACTTCGTACACGTCAAACGTTGTTGCAATTTAAAATTATTTGAAAAGTAAAATCCCAAAGAATAAGAATCATTCTTTCCTTCTGCTTCGATTAGTTTTGTTCCTTGCAAATTTGTAGAAGGTAGAACAGTAAAACAATTTGATTCATAACAAGTACCAGTTGTTGAACAATTCGCAGTTTCAATGATTTCAACTTTTTGAATTTCTATTGTTTGTGGTGTTCCTAATGTTTCAGCAATTAGCACATTAAAATAAATTGAATCCATTACGTCACAACAAGTGTAAGTTAATATATTTCCACTTGTAATATCAACGTTGTTGAATGTTGTTAAACAATCACCTTTACCAGCAATAATGTTGCAATCAAATGTTTGAACATTACCCAAATAAATTTTTACAATATGGCAACAAGAATTATTTGATAATGTAAATGGCAATGATTCAAATGAAAGTTCAATTACATTTCCAATGTTGCCACTTGTTGTAAGTGTTAATATACCAGCATTATATGCAGTTGTTGCTGGATATAAACATTGCGGATATGCGCAATTGTTTGATTCCGTCCAATCACCATAATTAAAATATGCGTTAATCTCTGCTGGATTTGTAACAGAAACACATGGGTCGCAAACCTTTAATTTGAATGTTCCTTTTTCAAGTAAGTATGCGTCTGCTTTAATTGTAATAAAATCACCATGAACAATCTGTTCTAAATAATCTCCATAGTTAGGAATTGTATTTCCGTTAATATCTGTCAATGTAATCCATTCGATAATATCAGATGGCAAATAATATGCATCAACTTGAACTTCACTTATGCATCCATCAAAATTAAAATCTGGATAAAAAATAATTCCATTATAAACTGCTGGTGCTGAATAAAAAGTGTAAACACCATTTGCAGTAATCGTATTGCTTCCAGTCATTGCAAATGAAACAAATAAATAATGACCAACAGTTAAATTTGTTATTTTGAATGTGTACTTAAAATAATTTCCATAAGTAAGAAAATTATAATTGTATGAAATATAATCTGGTGTATTTAATGGTGATGCAGCACAAGCAAATTGACCAGTAATATTCCAATCACCAGCAGATGAAATACCAGTTGAAGGAATATTATTTGTGCATGGCGTTAATTGAAATTGTGTGTATGCATAGCCGTCATTTTGACCAATGAACGTACATTGTTCACACGAATTATCCAAACAAGTTTCGTATGAATCTGGATTTAATTCAATCGGTTGATTTGGTATTGTTTTAATTCCCATTGATAATATCTTTTGAAGTAATTAAAATAATGTCAGCAATGTTTTCTTTGTGATTGTAACGTAATGATTTTACCCAACCATAACGTGTTGATTCATCATAACGTCTAAACGGAATCAATGACGGCAAGTTGTTTTTAATCAAAACTAATTCATCAAGATTCATTGGAATTTTAAATTGATATTTTGTAATTGGAATTTTTGTTTGGTCAACGTAGTTAATCAATCCATCGTTTGCGGCATTTATACATTCAAAGAAAATATAATCACTCGGGTCTGTTGCATCTCCCGTTGAATATTCAAGTATTGCAACTTCCGTGTACCAACC
>TARA_R110000868_G_scaffold12110_2_pt1 | contig 11089 bp, 9 predicted proteins | sample TARA_R110000868 | Tara Oceans TARA_R110000868 (sample SAMEA4397489) | marine metagenome | biome: Polar Biome; feature: [SRF] surface water layer (ENVO:00010504); material: water (ENVO:00002006), including particulate matter (ENVO:01000060) such as... | depth 5 m | reverse complement strand
GTATCTTGCGCGCGCGGGCGTTGACGTGTTGCTTGTCGAGCGCAATGAGCGCCTCGGCAGCGCGGCGGCGGGTTTTGACATTCATCCCGGTTTCCGCATGCCGCGTTTCACGCTCGGAACTTCAAGCCTGCCGCATCACACGGTGACCAATCTTGAATTGGCGAAGTTCGGCCTGCGCTTCATGCGTGTCGATGGCGGTGTAAGCCTGTTGGCCGATGGACGCTATGACGCGAGCTATCGCGACGGGCTGATGATGCGCCGCGAACTGACACGCCATTCATTAAAGGACGCCGACGCCTGGACGCGTTTTCGTCGCGACATGCTACGCGCGCAGTTCAGCCTGCGTGACGCGCTGGCTCAACCAATGCACGACCCGTCGCGCCGCTCGCTTGCCGCCTTCCGTGCACTGCTGGGCAATGCCGATCAACTGGCCATCAAGCCGGTGCCGGACCTGCATGACATGACGCGCCTTTGGACCATGTCCTGCGCCGAATTTCTCGACAGCTATTTTACGTCCGACATCGTCAAGATGCACCTTGCAGCCAAAGCTTTGGCGGGCACTACATTTGGTCCTTATTCGCCGTCAAGCGCGCGCTTCCTGATGAATTTGTTTTCGGCTGAAACCGAAGGAGCAGGCGGCGGTGCACCGGCGAGTGTTCTCGCCATGGGCGGGCCGCAAGCTGTCGCGGATGCTTTGGGCGCGGCCATTGAAGGCTTCGGCGGTCACGTCCGCACTGAAGCCGAAGTCACCGATGTTATCCTGCGCGACGGCAAAGCGCGCGGTGTCGCGCTCGCTGATGGTGAAGAAATCTACGCCGACGCGGTCCTGTCCGACCTAGATCTGAAGCGTACTTTTCTTGCGCTCTTTCCGTGGAAAGATTTGCCCAAAGGCTTCGTCGAGCGCGTCGGTCGTTTCCGTATGCGCGGCGTCACTGCGAAAATCAATCTCGCGCTTGACGGCCTGCCGGCGTTTCCTGTCGTGCCGGACGATTGCCCCGCACTTCAGGGCGGCCTGCGCCTTGCCATGCCGATGGAGAAACTCGAACAGGCGTTCGACGATTGGCGCAGTCACATGCCGCCGCGCACACCGCTCATTGAAGCGCTCATCCCGTCGATGTCGGACCGCTCGCTTGCGCCGCTCGGCAAGCACGTCATGTCGGTCGCAGTACATTATGTGCCCGAAGTTTTGCACGACGGCGCATGGACGCAATCGCGCAAGGACGATTTCACCGATCTTGTCATCGGCGAAATTACCGCCCACAGTCCGGGCTTCAAAGACCTCATTCTTGCCACCGAAACATTGGTGCCGCCAGACATCGAAAGCGAAGTCGGGCTCACTGCCGGTGATTTCGAGCAGGGCGAAATGTCGCTCGACCAGATGTTCTTCAACAGGCCCATGCCTGGGCTGGCGAATTATGAAACGCCCATCGGAAACTTTTATCTCTGCTCCGGCAGCGCCCATCCCGGCGCACTCGAAACGGGCGGGACAGGCGCAGGCGCAGCGCAGCGTGTCGCAGCTGCGCTCGGCAGGAACGTCATCACACGCAGAGGGGTGGGCATATGATCCACTCCGATCACCAGTTCGACGCCATCGTCATCGGCGCTGGCCACAACGGCCTCATCGCAGCCGCTTATCTCGGCAAGGCAGGCAAGCGCGTCTTGTTGCTCGAGGCCGCAACGCGCCTCGGTGGCGCGCTTACGACAGCCGAAGTGTCACCCGACTACCGTGTGTCGACAGGTGCACACCTGCTCGACGCCCTGCCGCGTCGCATCGAGAAAGATTTGAAACTCGCCAAGCACGGCTTGCGCTTTGCCGCACGCCAGTTGCAAACCATCGCGCTCGACCGCGATCACAATCATATTGTGTTGGCACGGGGTCGCGGCAATCTCGACATCCTGCGCCGCCACAGTGCAGCGGACGCTGACGCCTTCGCCGCTTATCTTGCGCGTATGAAGTCCTACTCGGCTGTCTTGGGGCCGTTGCTACGGGACGCACTGCCTGACATTGAGCCCGAAACCATGTCGCGCCGTTTGCGCCGTCTCGTCTGGCGCGCCCAACGCCTCGGCGGTGAAACGCTCGAAAGTCTGATGCGCCAACTTCCAGGCAGCATCGGTGACCTACTCAACGATACATTCGAAACACCGCTCATCAAGGGCGCGTTGGCGCTTGACGCTTTGATGGGAAGCGGCGAGGGGCCTTATTCGGCGGGCACGGCGCTCACTTCCATCGCGCGCCAGAGTCTGCGTAGCATTTCCAAAGGTCCGCATAGCATCGAGGGCGGCCTCGGCGGGTTCACGGACGCTCTTGCGGCTTCGGCAGCGAGCTACGGTGTCGTCATCCGCGCTGCAACCGACGTCAAACGTATCCTTGTCTCCGATGGTCATGTGTACGGCATCGAAACACAAACAAACGAGATTTACGAAGCCCCCTTCGTGCTGTCGAGCGCACATCCGCGTGAAACCATGCTCGATCTTGTCGGCGCGAAATATCTCGACGCCGGTCTCGTCAAGCAGTTGAATGAAATCACTGATACCGGCACAACAGCCAAGCTCAATCTGTCGCTCGACGGATTGCCGACCATTCAGGGTCTCGCTCCGCAGGAATATGGCGCACGCATTTTGGTGGCCCCGTCACTCGTTGCGCTTGATGACGCCTATACAGCATTCAAGCACGGCGGCATTGCGTCTGACATTCCGATGGAAGTGACTATGCCGAGCGTCATTGACGCGCCGCTTGTGCCCTCAGGCCAGCATGTCATGTCGATTGTCATGCAATATGTACCCTATGAAATCAAAGGCGGTTGGGAACAAGGCCGAAACCGGCTCGTTGATCGCGCTATCGAAACGCTGAGCGCCTATGCGCCGGATTTGCGTCAGCGCATCGTCGCGGGCGAGCTGATGCTTCCGCAAGACATTGAAAACAAGTTCGGCCTCGTCAACGGCGGCTGGTATCACGGCGACATGCGCCTCGATCAGATTTTGTCGTTCCGTCCCGCACCGGCGCTGGCGCGATATGCGACACCCGTTAAAGGTCTTTATCTCTGCGGCGCAGGCAGCCATCCGGGTGGCGGCATCTGCGGTCTGCCCGGCGAATATGCCGCCCGCCTTGTGTTGAGCGAGGGGGCACGCGCATGAGCGATGACACCGAACTCAACGCGATCGTGGAACCGCCGCCGCTCGTCGCTGACGTGAACGACGCGAACACCACGCCCCGGCCGCCGCCAGTGCCCCGCCTCAATCTCGCGGCACTCGATGAAATCTCGCGTGCCGATCCAGCTCTGTTTGAGGACCGTCGCGCCGATCCGCCCTTCTCGCGTCAGGTGATGACAACGCCGCTGCATTTCTATGTGGCCAGCGAAAGTCTGACCAATCTTTGGTGCAACTGGAACGGCTACACAGTCGCCGATCAACTCACGAGCCTTGACGATGAATATGCAGCACTCCGGCACGGTGCTGCGCTCGCTGACATTTCACCGCTCGTCAAATATCGCATCAGCGGACCCGATGCGCTTGCGTGGTTGCGTCGTCTGGTGACAGGCAATCTCGTGTCGCTGTCGGTTGACGAAATCATACCCGTTGTCTTCTGCGAAGATCGCGGCCTTGTTGTCGGTGATGGCTTGCTGTTCCGTCTGGGCGACAGTGAATTCCGCCTTGTCACCGAGGAACGCCACCTCGCCTGGTTCATGGACAGCGCCATTGGCCACAATGTGCGCATCGAAGATGTGTCAAAAACGCTCGCGGCGATGAGCTTGCAGGGTCCGCTCTCCTGCGCTGTTCTGTCGGAGGCTGGATTTTCCGGTATCGAAAATCTGCGGTGCTATACCGCCCATTGGTTCAACGTCACAGGCATGCCGGTTTATGTAAGCCGCAGCGGTAATTCCGGCGATCTCGGTTACGAGCTTTGGGTGGACCCCGACGATGCTCCGGCATTCTGGCTGCGCCTGCTCGACAAAGGAAAAGCGTACGGTGTGAAGGCCGGAGGCTTCGCTTTGCGCGAAATCGCTCGCATCGAGGCGGGCATCCCGCGCGCCGGTGTCGATTATCTCGGTGCATTTTCCGCCGTCGACCCGCAAAGCGCTCTGACACCCTTCGAGCTTGGGTTTTCGGCGCTTGTTGATCTGAACGGCGAGCATTTCACCGGCCGCGAAGCCTTACGCAAGGCGAAAACTCTGCCCCCGCGCTACATCCTCGCGACGCTGGCCGTGGACTGGTCCGCGCCGCTCACCTTCGCCGCCATCCGCGATGGCTCCGGTGTTGCGGGCATTGCCACAAGCACCGGTTTCTCGCACGCGCTCGGCATCAATCTCGCGCTGGCCACCTTGCGACCTGCGGCCATCGCCGACGGTGCCGTCCTGCATGTACAGGCTGAAGTGCGCGAGGAATTATCGCTCCGCGTCATCAGCGCCGCCGCGCGCATTCTGGCGGGACCCGCGGTGTTGCTGCCCGCGCGCCACCTTGTGCCGGCGCCGCTTGTCACCCGACGCTGATTTTTTCTTTTTCAAAAATTTTTCATTGCCGGCGACGGAATGGTGCACCCCCCCGCGTTTATCTCTGTGAGAGACGGAGCGTCGACTTTCCAGTCCACCCCCCTGGCTTGGAAATAGTTCCGTCTCTTTGGTCGGGAACGCGGCTGCGAGTAGTGTAATGCGGCCGCGTTCCTGTCCCTCATAGCGGGAATCGGGATTAGAAAATGCGCTACATAAAGCCGGAAATTTGGGTTGGTGTTGCCGCCATCACGCTGGGCTTGGCCATGCCGCTTGTGGCCGTTGCTGCGCCGGAAGAAGGCGGCAGGCATCACGAGATGATGCAGCAGCTGGATACCAATCATGATGGCAAAGTATCGCAATCAGAATGGAAAACCGCCAGTGACGCTCGCTTTACCCGTACAGATGCCAATGGCGACGGCTTCGTTAGTCGCGACGAGATGATGGCTGAGCGGGAAAAACACAATGCTGAAATACGCAAAACGCGCGGCGAGTCCATGTTCGGTCGCGCTGATATCGATAGTGATGGCAAATTATCCAAAGCTGAGTATGACGCCGGTGCGCAGAAGATGTATGAACGCATGATGACCCATCGTGGTCCGCCTCCTCGCGATCAGGAGTAGGCATATGCAGCCGCATCCTGCATTATTGCGCGTGGATGCGGTTCGCCAAGCGGAGGTCCGCTTGGGCGAAGTCATTGACTTCTTATTGCAGAGGGGCCGCGCTCGCTTGGACGGTGCGACGGACGACGAACTGGTGGCCCTTGTGGCACAAGGCGACGAGACGGCTTGCCGTTTGCTCGTCGATCGCCATTTGCCGCGCATGATCGCGGTCGCCCGTCGCATGATGGGCAATCATGCTGATGCAGAAGAAGTGGCGCAGGAGGTGTTCCTGCGTGTCTGGACCCATGCCGATCGCTGGGTGCCGGGCGGCGCGCAATTCACAACGTGGCTGCATCGTGTCGCGACCAATCTCTGCCTCGATCGCCTGCGCAAGCACACGATGGACGACATCGATTCCATTCCGGAGCCTGCCAGCGATGAGCCGGGACCGGATGTGATATTTGAGCAACAAGAACTAGCAATTCGAGTGGAAGTTGCGTTACAGGCGCTGCCGGCGCGTCAACGCGCAGCCGTGACATTGACGCATTTCCAAGGCCTGACCAACATCGAAGCCGCAGAAACCTTGGAAATAAGCGTTGAAGCGGTCGAATCTTTGCTGGGGCGGGCGCGAACGGCGCTGCGTGTCAGCTTAGCGACGGAAAAAGGCACTTCGGACCGTTAAACGGATATGCAAGGGGCGAACCCGCAAAGGTTTCAGGTAATGACGATGGCTATAACATTAGACAGGTTTCGCGAGATTGTAGGGGCATATGGTGCCGCTGCTCATCGCTGGCCCGTTGCTGAGTGCGCTGCCGCGCTGGCGCTGGTCGCTGAGAATGCGGAAGCCCGGGCCTTGCTCGACGATGCTTTGCAACTCGATCTGATGCTCGACGCCGCACCTGCTGCCGAACCCGCTTCCGACTTGCTGATTGCCCGCATCATGGCCGCGCGCCCCCGCGCTGTGGTCCCGCCACGCGCTTCTGTTGTTCAGTCCGTGCCGCGCCGTGGCCTGCTTTCACTGCTTCAGGTCCTCTGGCCATATGGTTCCGCCGCTTTTCCGGCGGGCGCTTTGGCCGCTTCCATCATGCTGGGTGTTGGCTTTGGCGCCACCGCCACATCAACTATGGTGTCGCTTGGTCTTGCCGATACGACGCAGACTGCGGCGAGCACAAGTGAATTTGGCGAACAGTTGGTGGCCATCGCCTTTGCCGAAAACACCTATCCCGAGGAGTGGCAGTAAATGAGTGAGCCCGTTACAAATCCGCCAGCCCGCCGATGGCTCGGACCTGCTTTTCTTGTCTCGCTGGGCATAAATTTGTTTTTGGCAGGCATGATCGCAACGAGCGCATATTCCCACCGCGGTGGTCCGCATAGTGAGCGCGGCGGCGGTCCGATGAGCGCCATGTTCGGCGACGTGCGCGGTGCCAAATCTGACATGAGCGAGGAAGATCGCAAGGTCATGCGCGATATCATGGTCGGGCAGTTCAAGATCATTCGCCCCTATCTCGTTGAAATGGACAAATCACGTAAGGATCTCGCCGCGATCATCGGCGCGTCGCCTTATGATGCAGCAAAAGTCAAAGCCGGTTTTGAGCGCATCGATGCAGCACGCAGCAATGTCGCCAATGTGATGAGCGAAGCCATGATCAAAGGCTTCGGCGAAATGAGCGACGAGCAGCGTCAGCGCCTTGCCACGATCATGGCCAAAAATGCCGAACGTCATTGGCGACATGGCGGCAAAGGCCCTGACGAAGGTCCCGATGGCGCCGACTTCCCGCCACCGCCTCCTGATGGACCTCCCGTATACTAGTCGCCTAAGCTGTCCTGCGATATGCGAGAGGCCAGCAAACGATGACGTGGTACCACGAGAGCATGTATGACGCGGGCAAGCCCGCGGGCAGCTATTGGGAAGACGACGCACCACCCTTAGGTGACGGCATCGACCTCGGCGCTCTCCAAGGCGATCATGTGTGCGACACTGCCATCATCGGTGGCGGTTACACAGGCCTCTCTGCCGCGCTGCATCTTGCCCGCGACCATCACATCGACGCGACTGTGCTCGAAGCCGGACCGCTCGGGTGGGGCGCGTCGGGCCGCAACGGCGGCTTTTGTACGCTGCCGCCCATGAGCCTCGGCTATGACCAACTCATCAAACGCTACGGGCTCGACGAAGCGCGCCGCTTCATGGCCTCGCAAGCCGAAGCTGTTGATCTCGTCGCCGATCTCGCCGCCCGTGAAAGCATAGACCTCAATCAGCAAGGTAGAGGCACGCTCCATGTCGCCCACGCACCGCGCCGCTTTGACGAGTTGAAAGAAGAAGGTGAATTTCTCACCCGCACCTTCGGTCTGTCCTCCACATTGCTCAATCGTGAAGAAGTCGCCGTGCAGCATTACGATTCCACCGAACAATTCGGCGCGCTCCACATTCACAAAGGCTTCGGCCTCCATCCCTTACGCTTTGCTCGCGGCCTTGCTACCGCCGCAGCAGGGGCAGGGGCGCTGCTACATGGTCGCTCCAAGGTATTGCGCTGGGAGAAATCAGGTGACGAACATCGTCTGATTACCGCCACAGGTAGCTTGCGTGCGCGCCGCGCCATTATCGCCACCAACGGCTTCACGCAAGACAGTCTAAATCGTGATCTCTCGAACCGTCTGATGCCGGTTCTCTCCAACATCATCGTCACGCGGCCGTTGAGTGATGACGAGCGTGCCGCGCATCATTGGCGCACGGAACTTCCCTGCAGCAACACGCGTCAGCTCCTGTTTTATTATCGCATGTTGCCGGACAACCGATTTTTGTTCGGCGCGCGCGGCGATCTCACCGGCCATCCGGCCGATGGCGCAATCATGCGAAAGACGATGGAAAAACGTCTGGGGGAGGTATTCCCCCATTGGAAGGATGTGCCAATCACTCACTATTGGCGGGGCTTTGTTTGCATGACCGCGCGCCTCACGCCTGCCATTGGTCAGATGCCTGACGACAAAAATGTTTATTTTGCGCTCGCCTATCATGGAGATGGCGTATCGGCTGCGCCATGGGCGGGCCGCGTGCTTGCAAATATCATCGGCGGTAAAAATAGTTTCGCTGAAATTCCCGCACCTTTCATAGGAATTCCACCTGCCTTTCCGTTTCCTTCGCTGCGGCGCTGGTATCTTCGTGCGGCTCTCGGCTATTATCGCTTTCAGGACAATTACTAAGCGCAATCAGCAAATTAATAGTCAGTTTTGGATATGGAAATGAGCGACCGTAAAAAGGAAGGTGTGGCCGGAAGGGCTACACTCGCCGAGTTCAAGGCGTTTCTCGCCGAGAACGGCGACATCGATTACCTTGATGCCATCTATGTCGATATGTGCGGCACAGTCCGCGGCAAACGTTTTCCCATCGAAGAAGCTGAACGCATATTCACTTCCGGCGTGCAGATGCCGAAGTCGCTCTATTTCTTCGACGTGACCGGCGTCAACGAAGACATTCTCGGAATGGGCTTTTCTGATGGCGATCCGGATGCGCAGTCCTATCCGATTGCAGGTTCCATCGTGCCGGTGCCATGGGCTTCGATGAAACAGGCGCAAGTTCTGATGACGATGATGGACGATGAAGGCGCGCCCTTTGCGCTGGAGCCGCGTGTGGTACTCGCCAATGTTGTCGCAAAACTTGCCGACATCGGTCTGCATGCTGTAGCCGCCTGCGAATTTGAATTCTACGTTCTCGACCGCGAACGTGACCGCAAGAACCTGCCGCAAGCGCCGATCAATCCGGCAACAGGTGTGCGTGAAACCGCCAACGAAGTTTATGGCATCACCGAACTCGACGGCTTCATGGGCCTGCTGAAAGAAATTGATGAAGCCGCCGCCGAACAGGGTGTGCCGGCTTCGGGTGCCACCGCCGAATTCGCGCCCGGCCAATACGAGATCAACCTCAATCACGAAAACGATGTTCTGCTCGCGGGCGATCACGCCGTCATGCTGCGCCACCTTATCGGCGCCATCACCCGCAAACACAACTTCGTTGCGAGCTTCATGGCCAAACCCTTTGCCAATCAGACAGGCAACGGTCTGCATGTCCATTGCTCGATCCTCGACGAGAAAGACAATAATATTTTTGACGACGGTTCGGACGAGGGCAGCGAACGTCTGCGTCACGCCATCGGCGGCTTGCAGGCGACCCTTCCGGATGCGATGGCGCTTTTTGCGCCCAATCTCAATTCCTATCGCCGCTTCGGCCCCAATCTCTTTGTGCCGGTCAATCGTGCCTGGGGCTACAACAACCGATCGGTCGCCTTCCGCGTGCCCGCCGGTTCGCCGGAAGGTCGCCGCATCGAGCATCGTGTATCAGGCGCCGACGCCAATCCCTATCTCGTACTCGCCGCCATCCTTGCGGGTATCCACTACGGCATCGTCAACGAGATCGAGCCGGACGAACCCGCCGAAGGCAATGCCTGCGACGTGGTGGACGAAGACATTCCCTTCTTCCTCCCCAGCGCCCTGAAGCGCCTGCGCAATTCATCCGTCATGCGCGAATATCTCGGCTCGCATTACGTTGAAGTTTATGCAGAAACCAAGATGCTAGAATTCGACAAGTTCCAGCGCACGATCTCGCCGCTGGAATATGATTGGTATCTCTGACGAACCGGCGTTGGCGCGATTTTTATGACACCAGAACTGGGCATTATTGAGGGCTTCTACGGGCGGCCGTGGACTTGGGACGAGCGTGAGGCGACGGCAGTTTATCTCAGCCGCCACGGTTATCGCTTTTATCACTTTGCGCCCAAGGCGGATGTGTTTCTCCGTCGCCGTTGGGCCGAGCCGCATCCGGCGGAAGATGCCGCGGGTCTCGCCTCGTTGTCGCGCACCTGCCGCGCGCATGGTGTGCGCTTCGGTGTAGGTCTCAGCCCTTACGAAATCTATCGCGATTTCAACGACGATGTGCGCGCAGCCCTCACGCGTAAACTCGCGTTTCTCGACGAGATTGGCATAGACGATCTCGCGATCCTGTTCGACGACATGCGTGGTGATTTTCCGGACCTTGCCGCCAAGCAGATTGAGATCGCCCATTGGATCAAAGAGCGAAGCGCTGCCACACGGATACTCGTCTGTCCGAGCTATTACACCGACGATCCGATCCTTGATCGCATCTTCGGCGCGCGGCCCGCAAACTATCTCGAAGATTTGGGCCGCATGCTTGATCCCGCAATCGAGATCCTGTGGACCGGTGAAGAAGTCTGTTCGCGCGAATTTTCGACGGGCCATCTCGCGCGTGTCGCAACGCAGCTCGGTCGAAAGCCTTTCATCTGGGACAATTACCCCGTCAACGACGGCCCGCGCATGTCGCAGTTCCTGCACCTGCGCGCTTTCACTGGCCGCCCCACTGTTATGAGTGAGCATGTCGCGGCGCATGGCGTCAATCCGGCGTCACAACCTGTGTTGAATCTCATTCCCGCCCTGACATTGGTTGATGCTTATACGCAGGGCGACGCCTATCAGTATGGCGCGTCACTCGCAGCTGCCGCAGAAACGATACTCGGCAAAGAGCTTGCGCAAACGTTGGTCAACGATGTGCTGGTGCTCAACGACAGCGGTCTCGACCGTTTGGCGCCATCAGCATCTGAAAAACTCCGCGCGCGTTACGCAGCCTTCGATCATCCCGCCGCGCGCGAGATCACCGGCTGGCTCGACGGGGCTTATCGCATCACGCAGGAAATCATCGACAGCCAATAGCGGCCTGCGGATTCTCAATCGTCAGCGGCGCACAGGTGCAATCCATCTCCGGCACCCCACGTTTTGTTTAGCATCTCACCCTAGAGATCATTGAACACCGCTAAGTTTCGGTTGCACCTGCATATTCCGGCCACATCTGTTTTTGCTGCAAAGCAACCGTTGCGCCGCCGCGCGTCAGGCCGCGTGACAGCGCCATTTCCCGTGATAGCCTTTTGGCACAAGAAAAACAGTCGGGGAGGACACGAACATGCATGTCGGATTGAGCGTTATTTTTCAGGGACCGGACGG
>TARA_R110000868_G_scaffold105225_3_pt1 | contig 11093 bp, 5 predicted proteins | sample TARA_R110000868 | Tara Oceans TARA_R110000868 (sample SAMEA4397489) | marine metagenome | biome: Polar Biome; feature: [SRF] surface water layer (ENVO:00010504); material: water (ENVO:00002006), including particulate matter (ENVO:01000060) such as... | depth 5 m | reverse complement strand
TTAATTTTTCTTCCGCGGCTATTGCTTTTTCAGCCTGTAAATCAGAGTTTTCTAATTGCTGCATCATGGCGTTTTGCATATCTGAAATCGCTATATCAGAAGGGTTTTCAACACCATCTGATTCTAATTGAGCTATAGCTTCACTTTTTGATACAGACAAAATTTCAGTAAAAGTATTTCCATCTCTGATAATCTTTTTTTCTTTTGTTAATGAGTCAGCTCCATCTATAAGAGCGGCTATTTTTTGATCTATCTCCGCTCTTCTTAGTCTTGTAGCCTCCGACCTTGAGTCTGGTAATTTACTTTTTTCAATTTCTAACTTAATAATTGCGTCTTTATTGGCTCCAGGAGGTATTCCTTGAGCATCTAAATCAAGAGCGAATTGAGAAGTAGCTTTTAAGTCTGTTATAACAGCTTGAATATCTTTATCATTTTTTATCTCAATATTCATATCAGCAATCTGTTGTGGAGTTGCCGTACCTATTGTTGCTAAAATATAATTCTTAGTAACTAAATCACCATTTAAACGGTATCGAGGAGTTGTATAAACACCTCTTGCTAAAGATATAGGAGCATTACCTGCGCCCGCAAAACCTTCAAGACCTATCTCAGCAACATCCATTTTTTGACCAGCTAAAGCCCTTGCAGTTGCTTCACCTAAACTACCTCCAGCAATCTCAACACCTAACCCAGCTGATATTTCAATCCCTTTATTTACCATGGCTCTGGTAACGGTTCCTTTCCCTCCAGCAGCTAATGTTTTCGCTGTTCCTTTTGCTAAAGCCTTACCTGTAACTCCAATAGCTTTTCCAGCTATACCAGCAGTCATAGCATCAATCATACCTATAGCAAGACCTCTCGTTGCTGCTCTATTTCTAATACTTTGAAGAGCTTCAGGATCATTTAAAACTTGTCGTATTCCTTCTTGATCAAATTCACCTCCTTTTTTTTCAACCTCCTCTTTCATAAACTCAGTATAAGACATACCAAATTCCAAAGCAGACGAAGCACCTCCCATAGCTCCTGCTACACCACCTGCACCCGCTCCAAACAAAGCCCCTGGTCCAGATATTGCTGTTAATGCGGCACCTGTTCCTGCGCCTACTGCTGCTCCTGCTCCTGCCGCTGCGGCAGATGCTGGATTAAGCATTGAGGCAAGTGAGTCAATAAGTAATTCTGGAGCAATAGATAGGTTTGCTCCAAAGCCTAATATAAAACCAAGAACACCACCACCATTTGATTCATAAATATTTTGGAAACTTTTCATTTCATCTGAAACAGCAACGTTTTCAGATTTTTTAATAGCAGCAATATAATCTGCTAAATCTTCGTCTGAGATATTTTTTCCTTTTGCAAACAAAGCAATAGAATCATCTACAGACTGACCTTTTGTGTAACCATTACCAATAGCCCTGTACATATCACCCCAAAAATCAGCACTTAAAACGCCAAAAATTGGAACATCATCAAACGCCCAGTCAAGAGCTTGTCCTAACCAGCTTTCTTCAAGCCAGGTTTCTCCCTCTTCTAATTCTTCTTCAACTACATTGCCCTGTTCGTCAAATTCAAAAATATCAGTACCATCCTGCATCATTGCTGAAATTCTTTCAGCAGCAGTCGAATTGGGATCTTCTATTCCAGGAATAACAACTTTAGGAGTTTCTACATTTTCCTGTACAACAGTTTCATTTGGGTTCTCAACTATTATGTCTGAAGAATCCGAAGATCCAGCTGTCTCCGTTGTAGGAGTTGAAGTATTTGATTCCGTATTTTCCGTTGGAGAAATAATAGTAGAATCTCCAGTTTCGATTTTTTTTTTTGGCGCAAAATTAACACCATCTTTAAAGTCTTCGATTGAATCAAAAGCACCTTCTTTTAAAAGAGCAAATATAGTTTCTGGATCAGCACCATTAGTAAAGTCTATAAATTCTTGTAAAGAATCGAACGCACCTTCTTCAAGTAAATCGTATTCAAATAAATCTTCTATTTCAAACATATCTTATGGTGTAAGTTTTTTATCTGCCCAAAGTTTCATAATCCTGGCCTTATAAACAGATGAATTTTCACCTGCTTGTTGAGGGTTTGCCTTCTGCACCTGGTTTACTGAAAATCTTGTTCCAGAAGCTCTCTTTTTATCCGTACTTTCTCTTTCAATATTAACAGCTTGAATACCATTATTTATTGCTTCAGCGATAAGCGCTGCCATTTTTTGTTTAGACAAGCTTTGATCAAGTAAAATAGGAGTTGACGTTCCTGCTATATTAATCATTACCACTTCTTCTCCAAGATCTCTGTTTGCATATTCTCCTGTTTTAAAATCACTCGATAATTTACCAGTCGAATCTTTTGCGTCAAGGTCTGCTATGTATTCAGTTAAGATATTGTCAGCTTCAGCGTTACTAAATAATTTTGTCTTAGCGTTACCAAGGTTAGACTTTTTAATATTCTTTTTAACCCCTGACTTTAATGATTTCTGTATTATTTCATTAATAGACTCTTCAGCACTATCATCACCCGCAAACCAATCTACAATTCCTCCTGTAGTGTCACCAAAAGCATCATCTAATAAAGTTAAAACAGTGTCTCCATTTGCATTTACTTTTTGATTTTCTGTAATTAAATCATAAGCCGCTCTTGGAGTTCCTCCAGCAAGTCTACCTGTTCGTTTTGTTTTACCACTCAAATCATATTTAACTTCTTTCAGACCCGCTTCAATTTGAGACCTGTTAGCTGATTCACCTGTCAAACTCTTATATAGACCTGTTATTTCATTTAATAGATCAACATCATTATAAGCTTCGTTTATGTCTGTTGTACTAAGATCATCAATTTCTCCTGTGGCAGATCTACGAGGTACTGATATAGGATCTTCTCCATCTTTGTAAAATATAATATTATCATCATTTATATCAAAATCAACAATATCTGAAGCGTCAGTATCTGCTTTATTATTATTTATATCTGTTATTAAACTTCTAATAATATTTTCTGCATTTGCCGTATCACCTGTAAGAACATCCGCAAGTTGCGCAGCATACCCACCAATTTTTGTATCAATTTTATCTGAACCTACATTAGCTGCATTTGGTTGTTGACCAGGCATACCTTTAGCTTTTTTTGTACTTTGTCCAAGTTGAGTTAAAATTTCTCTTTTAACAAAACCTTTTGCTACGTCTTCCTGACCTGTTTCTAAAAATACACTTGGAGGTTGAGTACTGTAATCTGCTCGAATCCACTTTTTTATATCTGTACCACCTTGGTTTACAAATTCTTGCTCAGTTTGAGCAATAATATAACGATCCTTTCCTGCGGTTCTATTAACTAAAATATTTGCTATAGACAATTCATCACCTAAAACAACACCTTCAACATCAAGAACCATCTGATCAAACGCTTTCTTACCACCTTCCGATTGAATATATTCATTCATTTGTAGTGCGCCTTCTTTAGTAATAACAATACCGCCTCCTTTTTCAACTGTGTATTCTGAAATAGTTGAAGTAATAAAAGTACCTAAATTGCCAGTTTGTTTTTTAATTAAAGAACTTATATCATACTTAGCATTATCATCTTGGTATAATAATAAGTTGTTCATATTATTCATACTACCATACTGATCTCTCTGTGTTTCCCAATCAGGCATACTACCATCTTCATTCATTTTAACTAAATAAACATTACCTGTTGGAGAAGTCCATGGTACAGTATTATCTAAATTACCAAAAGCCAAAGTATGTTCAGCAATAGCTGTTTCCATTGGTGAAGCTATTTTTTTTTGTGTTTTAGGATCAAGCTTTTGTCTTGCCTCTTTATTGTTATATTTTACATTCCAATCTTTAGCTGCAATACCCCAGTTAGCCATGTCATCTTTGGCAGTTTGAAGCGTAGCCATAAACTCAGCAGGTGAAATCTTACCTTTCTTCATTAATTTAGATTGCATTAAAAGAGTCTCTTTTAAACCTTTTGCTGCTAATAAAACTGTTTGACCTAATGTTTGACTTTGAAATGAATCTGCTTTATTTAATTGATTAATTACATCGTCAGTATCAGATTGTATTTTGGCTTTTTTATCTTCACGACCTGTTGCAATTGCCTGGACACCTGTGGCTATTTTTTCAGCTTCCTTACTAAAGTCTACTTGAGATCCTTCGCGACCTGCATACACCTGGTAATCCGCTACGGTTTCTTTTCTTGAAAATTCGTTTGCCATTTTTTATGTTTTATTGTCCTTGACTTTGTGATTTCATTAATGCTTCAAAAGCAGCTTGCTCTTTTGTAGATAATGCCTTTCCTCCAAATAAAGGTGATAACATTGCCGCAGCTCCTGCGGTATTAACAACACCACTTATTCCCTGAGACATAGCTGCCGCGGAAGCAGCTGCTGATTCTTTAGCTATTATTTCTTGATCTTTTGCAACACCTAAATCTATTCTTTTTAAATCTTGATTTATAGCGTCTTTAGCGTCAGTCTTCATTTTTTCATTAGCCTCTAAATCTTTTTGTAATAACAAACGAGTACTTTCCGTATTTGCATCTGCTGCTTGTTGAACTAAACCAACACCAGCTGCTAAGTTACGAGGATCTCCTTCTTGTAAGGCTTGAATATTTTGAGTTTGACTTTGTAAGTTGTTTTGGAAAGCTCTATCATAAGCTTCTGTAGAAACATTTAAACCAGCATAGAAATTCTTTTCAGCTTTTTTCTTAGCTGCTGCCATTGCTTTTTTTGAAGCAGCCGCTGCTTCTTCAGCCATTCTACCTTGTTTTGCAGATTGACTAAATGAATTTATTGCGCCTCCTGCTGAAGCCGCTACCCCTATTACTGCTGCTGTTGTTACTGCCATGTTATAATTTTTTAATCATTTCAATAGAATAGGTAGAAGCTTCTTCATAACCTATTTTTTTATACACATTAATTAAAGGTTTATTTTTTATTAAGGCATATACGTATTTTTTATTTAATGCTTTAGCTTGATTAGTTATTGTTTCAACTAATAGAGATAAAGCTTCTTTTCTTTTTTGACGGTCTTTATAATGTATATTAGATATAATCCAATCACACCATACAGCTGTAGAATTTGTGGTATACATAAATCCTGCACAAATAGGAGTTTCTTGATCATAAACTATATAACCTCCAGTTCCATTTTCAGGAAGAAAATCTTTTGTAGGTGCTGTCCATCTCCAATCGCTCCACCAATCAACAAGTATATTATCGTAATCACCTACTTCTAATGGTCGTATATTTAATTTCATTTACAACAAAGATAACAATTTTTTACGGATAACTTTTATGAGAATTATTTCCTTGGACCAGGGTAACTTTTCATTACACTACTTCCTACAGAAAACAATTCTACTGGATCTGTTGAGTCGTTTTTGAGTGTAAACTCTAAATAATAACCCCTTGCTCCATGAGACTCTGCAACAGCATTTTTAATAGACATTATAAATTGTCCAACCGTTGGTGTTGTACCACCTCCAATAGTTGAGTCTACAGTAATACTCGTGTTTGATTTTGCAGTAATTTCTCCTATTAAAACAGGTGCTGTAGTTGCGACTCCAGCCGCTAAAGTAGCCGCGTATGCTTTATCTCCAATATTTAATATTGATCCAATAGAAGTTGCAAAAACAATTATAATAGCAGTGTTTGGTCCACTCACCCCTGTGCATACACCTACCCCATTAGCAGAACGCATTTGCCAGTTAACTGTATTAGCATTTGTTCTTATAAAAGAAAACCACTCTCCTTCTTTTTCTTCAAAATAAGTACCCAACATTGAACCTGGATTACCATCAGTTAAATCTGTTAATAAAGAAGTGCATTCCCATCTCGCTTCATTTGTATCAGTTACAGTTGTATTAGATTCATAAGACAATGTTTTAAATAATTTAATACTTATAGTTGGCTCAGGATTAAATACACTTGTAATTGAAGATGCTTCAAAAATACCGTAGTAAGTGTTTCTTTGAGCGCTTGTGTTATGTCTATATAAATTTCCTTGTTTAAAAGAATAAAAAAAACTATTCATTCCTATCATAAAATCAGGGAAAAAAGAATAAAATGAAGGCCAACCCCCACCTGTATTGTCATTGAGGGAAGATGAATCACTATTGTATGTTAATGTATAATTTGGCATAATTTATTTATTTATTTTTATGGACAATTATATGTAGTTTGAACAACCCCTGATGCATTTACTATTGCAGTGGTTACAACACCATCTGCTACGTCAGCTGGACCCATTCCTCTATAGTCAGTCCACGAAACAGTTTGTGAGCCACTTGTTGATCCTGCGTAAATTATATCACCAACTTGAGGTAAAGTTCCAGTTCCGTTATGATATAATAGTGTACCTGTTGCACTACCACACGTGCCGTCATTTAAAGTAGTAGTTCCTGATGTGGCGAAAAACGAGGTAAGGGCAGTACCACCGCCACTACAATTAACAGACGAAACAACAACTCCATTTCTTACACCAATTGCAGTTGAATTTGCTATTATGTAATATTGTATAGTAGACGTATCATTTAAATATGCCGAACCATCAGATGAAGTAAAAACAAAATTACCTATTTCTGGTATTGTATTAGTTCTAACAGTATAAGGCACAGAAGTTCCAGTTGCATTTCTAACAAAATAATATGTTGTTGTAGCTGTTGCACAGGCTATTGTACTTTGAGCTGGTGATGCGCTAAAGCTTGGTAAAGCTACAGGACAATCTACCTCCCAATTAAATGCAGTACCACAAAGTGGTGCAAATATTTTTAAATTTAAAGGTGTAGGTGTAACAGATGTTTTAGGTACAACCATTGTAAACACAGGAGATGTTATAGTTCCTGCATCAGAACCATACCCTATGGCGTCAGAAGCAATTGTAACATTTTGAGTAGTACCCTGGTCTACATATGATCCAGACACTAAAGAATAATTAGATGGAGAAGTACCTTGCGTTGGACAAGATCCTGCGCTATCGTAAGGGCTGTTTGATAATAAATCAGCGTTTTGGTTGCCAACATAAGTAGGCAGCCCTGTTCCTTGATTAAGTATACCTGCGTAATCCACTTGTACGCCAGCTCCGTTAAGCAATACAACACCATTATGATTATCTGCTGCGGTTAATCTATTTGTTGTAAGACTATTCCATGTAGCAATTATACCATCAGGCACAGAGCTTCCCATAAAACATCGTATTATTACAGCTCCTAAATCATTAGCTAAATCAATATTAGCATCAAAAACTCCGTTTTGATTAGATATTGAAGCAGAAAGTCCTGTTCCGCAAGGAACAACACAGGCGCTACACGGCTGTGCGTTTAATAATACACCATTTAATTGTTGCCTAACAATTTGCCCTTGACCATAGTATCCGTCAGGAGCTAAAGTGCTAAGGGTTGAGTCAGTATATAAAGACGTTGCTTGTGCAAAATTTGTTCCGTCAAAACAATATGTTCCTAATGTTGCCATGTTTTTATTTATTTAAGCACAAGTTACTAATTCCGTTACAATTCCGTTTGAACTACATCTAATATATTTAGTTGTTTCTGATTTGTAATATCCAGCTGTTAGCGGTACCGCTGAACTACTTTGACAAGTAGAAGAAGAGTAACAAAAATCTCCAACTACAGGATATGTTCCTGAACCAGTGTGATAATAAGTTTCTGATAAAGGTTGATTACAAACATCGTCAACAGTATTATTAGTGCTACATGAAAATGAAACACAAGAAATACTACAATCACAACAAGCACTTTCAGAAGAAGATGCGTCATAACAAAATTGTTGGCAAGACGTAGTTCTATAATCATATATTAAATACAAATATTGATTTGCTAAAGGAATTGACAACGAAGTTAAAGTAGCTTCATATAGTCCATCTGATGGATTTGTAACACTACTATTTGCTATAGTTGTAGAAGCTGCTAATAACGAAGCTATATCTGTTTGGTTATTTGCGTATAAGGTGTTGCTTGATAAGTATTTAAAATTATCTGAAGGATAAGTCCAATCATAATCATCAAAATTAATTTTATTAGATCTTATCGTTACATCTACACCATCATAAGGAAACACCCCTAATGATCTAATACCAACTTGAGGATCATAAGTTGATCCTATTAAATTACTATTTCCAAACTCACATAAATCACTGTCTACAGGACTTATATTTGTTGTATTTTCCCAAAAATACTCTGCGTGAATATACTTGTTAGCATCCACTGCTGAATTAAGAACAATTTTTACAACTGTAATATTAGTCTGAGTAGGACATGAATAATTTATATTAAAACTTGCGGGTGATACCGAAGCGGTAATTGTTACAATTGCATTAGAAGGAGTGTTTAAGCCTTTAGTCCAAGTAAAAGTGCCACTTCCTGTAACAGCTCCACTACTACTTGTAACGCCGTTCCATAATACATCTATAGTTATAGTACCACTGCTTACACTGTAAGTCATTGGTACGCCTCCAATAACATTGCCAAAGTTAATAGTATTAACTACAGTTGATCCCACCGCTAAACCTGATTTATTAATTTCAACACCACAAGAAATAACTTGAGGAGGTAAAGGAACAGGGGTTTCATTCATAGCTAATACATATTCATCCATATAAGGATCAAATGCACCTAATTTTTGATTATTTAAATTTTCGTAAAATCTATCTCTAAACCAAGATCTCATTCCTGTGTCTGAAATAACTTTTAATGTTTCTGCTTTATCTGTCCCTGATAATTTTATAACCGCACCTCTTTTAGAGTCAGTAAAATAATAATCATATCCATAAGAAGAAAAACTTTCAGGATTAAAACTAATACCGTATTCTTCTATACGAGCCATTTGAGTTCCTAAAATTTGAGGAACCGAAGTAACAACTCCACCACCAGTAGAATCTGTTAATTGGTTTTTATTTGCTAAAACATAAGAAATTTTATCTTCTTGCAAAACTAATATATCTGTCTTACGACCATGTAATTTCATTATTGGACCGTAAGAAGTTTCTAAATCTTTAAAGTTAACCAACCCTAAATTAAATTCATTTAAATTATTTGTACCAGAGTTACTACTGTAAACACCGCTATAAGTTAATCCTTCAAACCTATCGGCTCTTTTATAATCTTGATTAGAAACAGCTAAAGTTCTTTCTCCTAATTGAAAACTTTTAGCAGCTAATTGATCTTTTATTTTATAACTTTCTACACCATTTCCAAATGTATAAACATCTGCAAAATCTAATGTAACTACAGCATCTTGAGAACTGGTTTGATTTTGATCTCCATCAGCAGTACCTGCTAAATGGTTTCCATTTGAATCAATATTAAATATTTCACTTGCATCATAATATAAATCTGGATTAGCATCTAAAGGTTCTGATTCAAATACCATTAAAGTATTTGCTCTAAACACAATAATATCAGCAGAAATACTTGACTGTCTATCATCTGCAAAAGCTCTGTTAGCTCCAGGAACACCACTATTTATACCGAAATATAAAGGAGAGGTTACATCTCCAGGAGTATCTTGAACAAAACCTAATTTTACTTTAAATCTTTCACACCCAAGGTTACCAGCATATCCTACAGCAGCGCTTGTTGCATTAACATAAGCTGCACTATAAGAAGCGACAACATCATCTTCTGCAAATCCATTTACATTCCCTGGAGAAGCTAAAGTTACATTTATAAGATCTCCATCGTACCATCTTTTCATATCAGCATAATCTCTGCTGGCAACAAATTGTTGCTCCCATTCCCAAGTATATTCTTTTGCGCCTCCTGGAAAACCAGTTGCAGAACGCTGCGCTCTAAATTTGATTTTTATAACCGAACCTCCTGGAACAGTATAATTAGTTGTACCTGTTACAGCGCCAGAATTATCATATTGTGTTGTAAAACAAGGATACCCAACATTTCTGGTTATAGGACACCCTTGGCTTGAAGATGAAGCCTCTTTCTCTCCGTAATCTATAACCGAATCGTCAGGAATAGAAACATTAAAATTTTGATTTTTAACATTCATATATAAACCAGGTAATTGGCTTATTTCTTCAAATCCAATTTCTCCTGCCGTTTGCAAAAAGTCAGTTGACTCTGCGGTTATATCTAAAACAGTAACTTTTTCTACTCGCGTTAAAGCTCCACTTACATCTGCTTTTACTATTAACGTTTGACCTTTAGTAACCTTGTTAGCGTTATCACCTTCTAATTTAAAAAAGATCATATTATCACTTGGCCTTACATAATAAAAATTAGTATATATAATTTCATATGATCCTAAACTTGGCTTAACAACAAACTTATATTTTTTAGCCCAATAAGGAGCTTTACTTTGTATAGCTACTTTAATTTTATTTACAGAAACAGAATTTGCTGGTTCTATATAAACTGTATTATACTCTGAAACTAATACTGTTGATGCTCGAGCATACTCATCCGTGTATACAATACCTGTTTCATAATCTCTATTACTATGTAAACTTGTAGTATCATTGTCTGATGTAAAAGTAATATCACCACTTACAAATCTAAAAAACTCAAACATATTAGTAGTTATAGGAGCTGCTGGATCCGTAGCATCTATAGCTTTATACTGCATAGCAATAGTTTGCAATTGAAATGTATTTGATCCTGGAGCTGCTCCAGACAAAAGAAAACCTTGTTGATTTGTTGCGTCAGTTATACTACTATTAAATTTAGTAAAAGTACAGGTGTCTGCTGGTACTGATAAATAATTATTAAATAAATCAGTTAAAGAGCTTCCAGTATCTGCTGCTGCTAAAGTTTGAAATCTACCATCAGCTAATATACCTGTTCCTATCGCTTCTTCAAATTGAGAAGAAGTTATAAAATCATATACAGAGGTGTAAGCTTGTGATAGTGTAATATTAACACTTAATGCAAAAACACCGTTAGAAAAATTTTCATTAGCTACAAAACAAGTTGTTGAAGTTGTCCCTGTTTTTTTAGAGTGTTCTAAACGAAAAGATAAACCTACTACAGCGCCTTGTTTTAATTTATTTGCAATATTTGATAAATCAACTGTAATAGCACTATTTTCAATACTTTCTGTTGTTCCTGAAAGCGTGTAAGTTATCCCG
>TARA_R110000868_G_scaffold28525_1_pt1 | contig 11094 bp, 12 predicted proteins | sample TARA_R110000868 | Tara Oceans TARA_R110000868 (sample SAMEA4397489) | marine metagenome | biome: Polar Biome; feature: [SRF] surface water layer (ENVO:00010504); material: water (ENVO:00002006), including particulate matter (ENVO:01000060) such as... | depth 5 m | reverse complement strand
GGCGAGTTCCCTGATGATGGTGTTTTCGTCCACCCTGATCTTCGAACGGCTTGCCAATGCCGGGCGGTCCGATCTGACCTACGTTCATTTCGCAGGCGTCGGAGCCGGCATTTCGGGGTCCGCGGCGCTCGTCGCCTGGCTCGGCGCCTCCGGCATCGGATGGGGCGGCCAGTGGATCGCCACCGGCGCCCTCGCCTTCGCGGGTCTTGCCGCCATCGCCTTCCTGATCCCGCCCGCCGACGGCGATTCACCGACCGTCGCGACCGCCGGCGGCACGCGCATCGACCGGCGGATTTACCCGCTTGCCACCGCCTACGGGCTGTTCGGGTTCGGCTATGTCGTGACGACGACCTTCATCTCGGCGATCGTCCGCCAGACGCCCGCGATCTCGTATATAGAGCCCTATGTCTGGGTGGTCGTCGGGCTTGCCGCCCTGCCGTCGGTCGCCCTGTGGGCCTGGGTCGGCCGCCGCATCGGCAACCCGGCCAGCTTCGCACTCGCCTGCCTGACCGAAGCCGCCGGCGTGGCGGCGACGGTGCTGTTCACCGATCCCGCCATCGTCCTGACCGGCGCCGCGCTGACCGGCGGCACGTTTGTCGGGATCACCGCAGTCGGCCTGTTCACAGCCCGAGACCTCGCGCTCGGCTCCGGCGCCGATCCGCGCCGGGTAATCGCCCTGATGACCGGCGCCTTCGGCCTCGGCCAGATGATCGGCCCCGCCTTCGCCGGTTATGTGGCGGAATTCACCGGCACCTTCACGGCGCCCACACTTGTCGCCGCCCTCACGCTTGTGATCGCGGCGGTGCTCGGAATGATGGCGCGGGACCGGAAAATGTCCTAACCGCCGATGCCGCCGACCGCCGCCTCCGGTTTCTGCACCAGTTCGCGATAGGAGACCGATACGACGCCGACAATAACCGGCGCGAAAAACAGGGCCGGCACGTGTCCGAGCATGTCGTTGGCGCTCAGAACGGGCGTGCCGTCGACCGGCCAGGTGAGGATGGTTCCCACGATCCAGATGGGCAGAAGTGCGACAATATAGACGCCGATGAGGCGCCATTCGTTGCCGCGTACAGCCGCCCGCGTGTCTTTCATCGAGATTTGCCGCCCGATGGCCGCGCCCGGCAGCATCAGAAACAAATGCCCCAGAAAGTAACCGAGCGCCGCGTAGACCAGGAGCGTGAAAAAGCCGGTTGCCGCGCCGAGCCACGGCAGGTTCGCCACCGCTCCGCCTTCCGTCCCCGCCAGTATGACGGGTATCAACACGGCGCCCATAAGAAGTCCGATTACAAGCGATACCAGGAGAATAACCAGCGTGATCAGCAACGCTTTCAGCAAATAGCGCCATTCGCGCCTGCCGACCAGGTAACGGTGGGATGTCGTATCCCCATGGGTGAGAATGAACCGGTGCCACGCCGTCGCCAACGGAATCTCCGAGAGATAGACGATCACCGCGAACAGCATGAATACCGCAGCGGCCGCCCCGGCAGCGCCGGCATCTGCGCTATTCGCATCCGACATCGCTGACGGCGCAATCGCCTTCAGCCCGATGAGGATCACCACGGGCACGATCGACAGCTTCAGCCACAGCCCGAGATTGGCGAACCAGACGGCATAGGCTTCCCCGACCGTTCCCCAGACCGCCAGTTTTTGCGCCGGCCGCTTCGGCGCAGATATCTCTTCCGTCATGGAACCCCCGGAATGTTACCGGCCGCAGTCAGCAACCGTGAGTAGACGCTTCCTACGTTAGGCCGGGATTGTGACGGTCACAAGAATCGGCGGCGGGAGGACGTCCCTGAGCAGAGGTTCAAAAGGCATTCGATTTACCCGTTGTCACCCCGGCCCTGTGCCGGGGTCCAGTGCGCAGGAAAAACAAAAAGACTCGATCCCGGGACGGGCCCGGGATGACAGCCCCGAAGAACGGTCAGTCACCCCGCCCCGTGCTTGGCGCCGTCCCAGTCCGTGCCGTTCAGCGCGCGCCCGGCGAATTCGACCGGCTCTTCTTCGAGGTCGGTCGCCATGGTGTCGTTCCACCGGTTGAGGAAACCGAACAGCGAGATGACGGAGACGATCTCGACGATCTCCTCTTCGCCGTAATACCGGCGCAAATCTGCGAAATCCGCATCCGTCACCAAATTGGGCACCGACGATGCGGCCTGGGCGAAGCGCAGGGCCGACCGTTCGGCGTCGGTGAACAGGTCGCTGGTTTCGAATTCCCAGACTGCGGCGATCTTGTCTTCGTCCGTGCCGACGCGCCCGGAGGTCGAACTCGTATGGGCGACGCAATACATGCAGCCCCCCGCCAGGCTGGATGCGAGCGAGATCAGCGTTTTCAGCGACGGGGGCAGAAGGCTGTTGGCGGGCTCGTAAATCGCGGCCGCGACCTGCGCGAGGGAGCGCAGGACTTCCGGCTTGTGCGCCATGATGCGCTGCGAATTCGGCACGAAGCCGAGTATCTTGCTGCCGCCTTCGAAGAAATCCGTCAGACCGCCGAGTTCGGCGTCGCTAAGGGCCTTTACGCGCGACATCCCGCCCCCTATTCCGCCGCGTCGACATGCTTGCCGCGGGTCCAGCCCTTGGATGCCAGGTTTTTCTCCGCGAATTCGATAGGCTCCTCTTCCAGCGCCGTCGCCATGGTGTCGTTCCAGCGGTTGAGGAAACCGAACATGGAAATCACGGCGACGATCTCGACGATCTGATATTCCGTGAAATGCTTGCGCAGGTCCGCGAAATCCGCATCGGTCGCCATGTTGGGCACGGCGGCGGCAGCCTGGGCGAACCGCAGCGCGGAACGTTCGGATTCGGAAAACAGGTCGCTGGTCTCGAATTCCCAGATCGCGGCGATCTTTTCCGCGTCCGTGCCGGTCCGCGCCGTGCCGCCGCCGGTATGGGCGACGCAGTACATGCAGCCCGCCGACAGGCTCGCCGCATTGGCGATCATGTATTTGAGCGGCGCCGGAATCGAGCCGTCGGTCTGGTTGTTGACCGCCTTGCCGAGCTCGTTGAACGCTTTCAGCAGTTCGGGCTTGCGCGCCATCACACGCTGCGAGTTCGGGATAAAACCAAGCCGCTCCTTGCTTGGCGCCATTATGTCCTCATATTCGGTCAGTTCAGCATCTGTCAGCGGCTTCACGCGGCTCATATCGGTTCTCCGGCTGTTTGTTGACGAATTTGGTAGCAGATCGATCTCAGGTGCGAAACAGTGCCGCGTGATCGGCGAAGAACGCGCCGATCGTCCTCGCGGGCCGACCGAGGATTTCTGCGACCGTGCCGGTATCCCGTGACATGGTCCCCGCCTCGATATCCTTGACGATATTGCCGATGTGTTCAGTTGCCCAGTCGGGTGCTCCGTTGTCAATCGCCATTTTTTGCGCCATTTCCAGCGGCGCGCGGACGAACGGCACCTCCGTTCCCAACACGTCCGAAAGCGCCGACGCGCAATCGTTCAGCGTCACAAGCGCCCCCGTGACTTCCAGCAGTTTTTCGGCGTAGCCGTCCTCGGTCAGAGCGATTACGCACACGGCAGCGGAATCCCTGGCGTCTATCATACCTATCGGCACTTCGGGATCGAACGGCATCATCATCTTGCCCTGCCCTTTTACGGGACCGGCAGTGTTTAGCAGATTCTGCATGAAAAAATTCGGCCGCACGATCGTCCAATCGATACCGCTGTCCTGCAGATACTGCTCGGCGATTCCGTGTTGCGCGGGTATCCGCATGCCGGGATTGGTCATCATGCCCGCAAGCTTGACGATCCCGGTTACGCCCGCCCGTTTCGCCGCGTCAATCGCATCCGACTGCTGCTGACCGAGCGACGGATTATGGGGAGACAACAGGAACAGCTTATCGCAGCCGGCGCATCCGGCTTCGACGGTCGCGGAATCGGATATATCTCCGGTCACCAAGGCAATATCGTCCCCGAGCGCCTGACGCGCCCGGTCCTTATCACGGACGATGCAGCGGAATTCCACGCCCTTCCGGACCAGTTCCCCGACAACGTATTTTCCGGTCGTCCCGGTAGCGCCGATTAGTGCAATCATGAATTTCTCCTCAGATGAATTGCAGAATCCAGAGCGACACCCCCGGCAGGTAGGTGACGACCATAAGGACGCCGACAGAAATCAGAATAAAGGGGACGAGTCCCGGATACAGGCTCGATAAAGGCACCTTGAACACCGCCTGGCCGACGAAAATGTTCAGTCCGAAGGGTGGCGTGAAGGTGCCGATGGACAGGTTCATCACGACGATAATCCCGAAATGCACGAGATCGATGCCAAGCGCCGAGGCGATATTGGCAAGCAGCGGCGTCAGCACCAGAATCGCCGATGCCGTGTCCAGCACCGTGCCGACCAGCAACAGGAACACGTTGATAACAAGCAGAAGCATCCACGGCGATACGTTCAGGGCCTCGATCAGGTCGACCGCCCCCTGCGCCGCGCCGGAGACCGTCAGCAGCCACGAATACACCCCGGCAAAGGCGACGATGAGGAATATCTGGGCGGTCAGGTAAACGGAGCTTGCGGCGACATCGAACAGGTCTTTCAGTGTCGCCTCGCGGTAGATGCAGACGGTGACGAACATGGCATAAACGCAGGCAATTCCCGCCGCCTCGGTCGGGGCGAACACCCCCGAATAGATGCCGCCGAGGACGATCATCGGCGCACCCAGCGCCCACGCCCCCGATTTCGTGGCGGCAAGGAACCCGCGCCACGACACGCTGTCCGATTCCCGGATATTGTGGCGCCGGGCATACCAGTAGATGTAACCGCCGAAACAGCCCGCCAGCAGCAGACCGGGCAGAATCCCGGCGGCGAACAGGTCCACGACAGACGCCTCTGCGGCATAGGCATAGAGGATCATCGCAATCGACGGCGGGATGATATTGGCGATCGCGCCGGCAGAGGTCAGCAGGCCGGAGGCGAATTTCTCGTCATAGCCTTTCGCCCGGAGCGGCTCGTAGGTCAGCGTGCCGACCGCGGCCACTGTTGCGGCCGTCGATCCGGAAATCGCGCCGAACACGGTCGCGGTGCCGACCACCGTCATGGGCAGCGCGCCGCGCACGCCGCCGACGATGGACCCCACCCAGTTGATCAGCCGGACCGATACCCCGCCCCGGCTCATCATTTCGCCGGCGAAGATGAAAAACGGCACCGCGAGCAGCGCGAACTTGGTGACGCTGCCGAACATCTGCTGATGAATGATCGTGGCCGGGTCGTTGGAAAAAAACAGCAGCACCGCGATCGATGCGCCGAGCAGCACAAGAAAGACCGGGAAGCCGAGCACCAGCAACACCAGCGGCAGCGCGATCATTGCCCATTCCATCGCCGGGCGCCCTGCTAGAACCGGTTGCGCAAATAGGCACGGAGCCGCACGAGCACTGCCAATACCATCAGCACAAGGCCGATCAGCAGTGCACTGTGGGGGATCACCATCGGCACCGACGCGGTGACGCTGACGCTGCCGCCGGAGAACAGCATAACCGCCTTCCAGGACTGCCAGGCGGCGAACCCGCCGCCCGCAACGAAGGCCGCCGCTGCCGCACCGTTTACCAGTTCGCGCCATCCCGGTGGAAAGTTGGCGGATAGCAGGTCCATCTTCAGGTTCGCACCGTTGAACGCCACGGTGACCGCGCCGATAAACACGCACCACACGACAATGAAGATCATGATTTCTTCGGCCCAGAACAGGGCGAAGTCGAACAGATACCGGCTGACGACATTGGCGAAATTGATTCCGATGGCGACCAGAATCAACGACGCGGTAAACACACGCGGCATTGTGACGAAAACAAGCCGTTGCCAGGACGGCGGATTCGGGCCGGACGCTTCCCCGGCGGAGATTTTCGGCGACCGGTCCGTCATTCGTATTTCCCGTTAGCGGAAAGCCGTCCCCGGCACGGCGCCGGGAACGGCAATGCTTCCGTCAGTATTTTTCACCCGTCGCCTTCACTTTCCGGAAAAAGGCGTGGACGGCGGGATTGCCCTTCGTCACGGTCTCACCGACATCCGCCAGCATCTCGCGGATTTTCGTCAGGTCGCCGGCCGGCAATGCGGTCAGAGAACCACCGGCTTCCTTCCATTTGCCGATCATGAAGTTCTCGCTCTTGTGGCTGAACTCGGACGATTTCGTCTGCAGGCTGCGCCCGGTTTCCACCACCATGTTCCGCAGGTCGGCGGGCAACTGCTTGAGCCAGGCCTGGCTGAGAACCGCGGACGAGATGATCATGGTATCGTCGGTGCGCGTCAGGACCTTGCTGATCCGGTTGAACTTGAACACGACATAAACCACCGTGCCCGACTGCGTGCCGTCGACCACCCCGCGCTGCAGCGCCGGGACCACTTCAGACAGCGGCATCGGCACGGCGGACGCGCCGAACCGCCGCATTTTCTCGCGCTCGGCGGCGGTCGCGTTCACCCTGAATTTCTTGCCCTTGAAATCGTCCAGTTTCGTGATCGGGTTCTTGGCAAGGTAATGCGCCGTCGAATGGGTGAAGACGGCCGCATTATCCATCCCCTTGTCGCTGCCGAGGGCCAGGATGTCCTTGTTCAGTTCCGGATCCGCGATCACCTTCGCCGCGTGCAGCTTGTCCTTGAACAGCACCGGGATGGAAAACACCCCGAAACGCGGATCGATACCCGAAAAGAAATCCGTCGGCGCGACGAATGCCTGCTGTGTGCCGAGACGCACCCCGTCGATCTGGCGCGGAATCGCGCCGAGCTGGCTTTTCGGAAAGACGTTGACGGCGATCCGGCCGTTCGACTTCTTCTCGATCTCCTCCTTCATCCAGTCCGCCCATTGATGCTGGACGTCCTTGAACGTGGCGAAACCGATTTTCATGGTGTAATCCGCCGCCTGCGTGGTCGAGACGCTGAATACGCCGGCTGCCAGAATCGCGGCGGCCTGTGCTATGTGTTTCCTCATCGTTTCCTCCGGTGTGTCTTTTGCGATCACTTTGTCCGTGGGGAAAGTCTAGCGGTCGAAGGTGCTGTTCGACAACAGCAAGTTTTGCTTGCCCCTGTCGAACATGCAGCCTTACCATCCCGCCGCCGCTGCAAACGAGCGAATGGAGAACATATTGGATATCGGCAAACGCCTCCGTGAAGCCCGCATCCGTCGCAATATGGTGATTGACGATGTCGCCGCTGCCAGCGGAATGTCGCGCGCCTATATCAGCCAGGTGGAGACCGGCAAGGCATCGCCGTCGCTGCAGACCCTCGAAAAACTCGGCGCGGCGCTGAACATTTCCGTCTCTTCGCTTTTTGTCGACGACAGCGCCGCCTGCACGGTGATCCGCGCCGCCGACCGCCGCCACGTCCATTTCGGCGCACCGGATGAAAAACACCGCAAAGTGATGCAGTACATGTCGGCGCCGGACCGGCAGCTCGAACTGGTAATCGTAGAGATACCCGCGCATTCCACGGCCATCGACAAGGCCCATGCTCATGAAGGCGAAGAAGCTGTTCACGTGCTGGAGGGAAACGTCGAAGTGATCTACGGCGACGACGTCCATCTGCTTTGCCCCGGCGACAGTATCCACTGGGACAGCCGGATTGCGCACTGGATGAAAAATACGGGCGATGTGCCCGCCAAGCTTATCGTCGCCCGGACACCCTCAGGCCTTATGGATATGCGGTTCGACGATACAGCGGCCGCCGCGCAACAATAACGCGGCGAAAAACCGCCCCGGGCCGGGCGCGGGGCGCGTTCGTTCAGCGACGTGCGCGGCGGCGGGATATGCCCAGGCCTGCCAGAGCAAAGCCGAGAATTGCCACCATGCCGGGCTCGGATATCTGAACCGCCGGATTGGTCGTGAACACCGGATTTTCAGCTTCATCGTCCCCGCTGACGACCAGGGTGAACGCCGTTTCGCCGCCGTGATCTTCCAGCTGCAGCGCCAGCACGTTACGCCCCGCGACGGTGAATTCGGAACTGATGTCGAAAACATGTTCCCAGCGAAACGCCGCGCCTTCGGCATTGGTGGCGGCAGTCGCCTCGACACCGTTCAGATACATCGATTCGATGCCGTTATCCACGGCCATCCAGATGGTCAGATCGGTTTGCTCGGTCAGTTCGAATTCGACGCGTGCATAGGGATCGAAGTTCGTGTCCCACTGCGTGAAGGCCGTCGGAATCCCGGGGGCCGTACCCGGATCGTAAGGGCCGTTTACATTGCCGAAATCCCCACCGAACGTCCCGGATGTCGCGCCGCTCGAAAACGGCGCCGGGCCGGTGAACCAGCCTGAATCGTCGTAATTGTATGCGAACCAGTTGGAATCGACCGACTGGGTCGTCGCCGAAGTGGCGTTGATGTACTGCCAGCTCGCGTTCTGGTCGACGAAGATATTGAGCGCATTGGCTGACGGGGATGCCAGCAGGGTAAACGCGACTGCCGCAGCGGCAAGTCCGCGAATGGGGGTAAGGCTGCGTCGTATAAACCGGTCGGTCATGGTACTGAACTTCCTAAACTAATAAAGCGTTTGGGAAATTTGTATGCAATACCTGTGCCAGTTTGCTCAAAGCATTGAAAACGCAGGTTTTTACCAAGAATTTTAACCCGCCGGAATCGTCAAAGTGTAAGTTTTTCCGACACGTGAGACTCCCTGCCCGGAGAACCGGAGTTCCGGAACATTCGAGATTCCGGTCGCAGAGAAAGCAGCCTTATTCGGCGGCGCGCACCTTTTCCTTCGCCAGCGCCGCAAATTCGTCGCGCATCTCGCCGGCGCGCTCGCAATAGCCGTTCACGGACCAGTCGAAATTTGCGATTTCCGCGTCCGACAGGGCGCGCATCATTTTCGCGGGGCGCCCGCCCCACATCTCCCCGCCCGGCACGGTCTTGCCCGGGGTCAGCATCGCACCGCCGGCCAGCATGCCGTGGGTCTTCACCGTACACTGGTCGAGCACGATGGAACCCATGCCGACGAAGCAGTTGTCTTCCAGCGTGCAGGCATGAAGCAGCGCCATATGGCCGATGGTGATGTCGTCGCCGATAAATGTGCCCTGGAACTTCGAATGCACGTGAATGACCGTGCCGTCCTGCACGTTCACCCGTTTGCCGATGCGGATCGGATTGTCGTCGCCGCGCAGCACGCAGTTGAACCAGATCGACGAGCCGGCCCCGATCTCGACATCGCCGATCACGCTGGCGCCCGGCGCAATGAACACGTCATCGGCGATTTTCGGCCATTTTCCCTTATAGGGCAGGATATTGCCGCGGTACTGGGTCATAAGTTCGTCCTTTCGTCTTTGGACCAGGTTCAGGTCAGCCCCGCCGCCTCGTCGAGCCCGAGCATGATATTCAGGTTCTGCACCGCAGCACCCGACGCGCCCTTGCCGAGATTGTCGAGCTGGGCGGCAAGCACCGCCTGTCCGGCATCGTCATTGCCGAATACGAACAGCCGCAACCGGTTGGTGTCGTTCAGTTCCTCCGGATCGAGCAGCCCCGCCCGCTCCGCCGTCGCCGCCGTGTCCGCCACGGACACGAAACGATAGCCTTCGTAATACTCGGCAAGCGTATTGCGGATTGCGTCGGCGCCCGGCTTTCCGGGCAACGACCAGAGCTGCAACGGCACCTCGACGATCATCCCCTGGCGGAACCGGCCGACATTGGGCGTGAATAGCGGCGCATGGGCGAACCCGCCATGCACCGTCATCTCCGGCACGTGCTTGTGCGCCAGGCCCAGGCCGTAGCCGAAATAGGCCGCATCGACCGCATTCTCCGCATCCGCGTTTTCCATGCGGGCGATCAGGCCCTTGCCGCCGCCGGAATAGCCCGATACCGCATTGACGGTCACCGGATAATCCGCCGGCAGCAGGCCCGCATCGACCAGCGGCCGCGTCAGCGCGATCGCCCCGGTCGGATAGCATCCGGGATTCGCCACCCGCCCGGCGGCGGCGACCGTTTTCGTCTGGTCCGGCGTCATTTCGGGAAACCCGTAGGCCCAGCCGTCGGCAACCCTGTGCGCGGTCGACGCATCGATCACCCGGGTCGTGTTGTTGTCGATCAGCGTCACCGCTTCGCGCGCCGCATCGTCGGGCAGGCACAGGATGGCGATATCCGCGGCGTTCAGCGCCTCGCGCCGGGCGGCCGTGTCCTTGCGGTTCTCTCCCGTCAGGTGGATGAGGTCGAGTTCCGCCCGGGACTCGATCCGTTCGCGGATCTGAAGCCCCGTCGTTCCCTCTTCGCCGTCGATGAATATCGTATGTGTCATTTGCCAGAACCTTTCGCCGCCGAATCTTACTACAGACTGCCGCGAGATAAAAAAAGGGCGCCCCCGAAGGGACGCCCATGAAGTCGAATGTGGCTGTCCCAGCCTTATCGTTTGGAGAACTGGAAGGATCGGCGGGCCTTGCGCTTGCCGTATTTCTTACGCTCGACGATACGCGAATCGCGGGTCAGGAAGCCGCCCTGTTTCAGGGTGCCCCGGAGCGCCGGTTCGAAATAGGTGAGCGCCTTGGAGATGCCGTGACGTACCGCGCCGGCCTGGCCCGAAAGCCCGCCGCCGGACACCGTGCACCACACGTCGTACTGGGTGGAGCGGTCGACGACTTCCATCGGCTGGCCGATGATCATCTGCAGCACCGGACGGGCGAAATAGGTCGGTCCGTCCTTGCCGTTGACCGTCAGCTTGCCGCTGCCGGGCTTGATCCAGACGCGGGCGATCGCGTTTTTCCGCTTGCCCGTGGCGTAGGCGCGGCCCTGCGCATCGATCTTGGGTTCGACCGTCGCCGCCGGTTCGGCCGCGATAACGGGCGCTGCCGCTTCGGCAGGCGCCTCGGCCGGTGTTTCCGCAGGCGCCGCGGCTTCCGCCGCCGCTGCTGCGGCTTCTTTCAGTGCGTCGCCGAGCGCGCCGGTGTTTTCTTCGTCGGCCATGCTCAGGCGCTCCTCTTGTTCTTCGAATTCAGCGATGCAATGTCCAGCACTTCCGGGTTTTGCGCCGCGTGGGTGTGCTCCGGTCCGCAGAAGACGCGGAACTTGGTGAGCTGGCTGCGGCCGAGCTTGGTCTTCGGCAGCATGCGTTCGACCGCCTTCATCAGGATACGGTCGCCCTTGCCGTCCGCGATCAGCTTTTCGGGCGTCACGCCCTTGATGCCGCC
>TARA_R110000868_G_scaffold223318_3_pt1 | contig 11094 bp, 8 predicted proteins | sample TARA_R110000868 | Tara Oceans TARA_R110000868 (sample SAMEA4397489) | marine metagenome | biome: Polar Biome; feature: [SRF] surface water layer (ENVO:00010504); material: water (ENVO:00002006), including particulate matter (ENVO:01000060) such as... | depth 5 m | reverse complement strand
AATGCCAACATTCCGTGCTACCAAGTCAGAGCAGGAGAATACTGACTCAGCAGCAGCGCGCACGCCGATCATCGAACTGTGCCTGATATGCTGCGCAATTAAAAATCCAAAACAACCGCAATAAAGGAAAGCCAAAATGACACAAGCAAAGTTCAACAACCGATCCACTGCTCACAACCAGATCATCGAAAAGATGAATAAAGACCCAGACTATGAAATTACATCCAAAGAGCTGCGGCAACTTGAACAAGAATATCGCTGGTCTGCTCCTGGCGTTTCAGATGATCCATCAATGATCGACTTTTTTGACACCCCGAGGGTGACACTTTTCGGCAATTTGATACGCGTTTGGAACACCGCCTTTTTGGCGATGCACTATTCAGGCGCGATGAAAGAAGAAAAGAAAGTGCGAATCGTCGAGGTCGGAGCAGGCAGGGGCGAAAGCTATCGTGTGATGATTTCTACAAGGCTTGCAAAAGGAGCAAGGGCAGACATTCAGCTTTACGACATCGACGTAAGAAAAAAAGAGTTCTTCAACCAGATGAACCCAAACAAGGCAGATCTTTTCAAGATCCACGATGTAAGGACAGGTCTGCCAGAAGAAGATTGCAGCTGCGATGTCATTTTCTCGACGGAATTCTTCGAGCACATAGAAAAGGACGAAGCAATATTTTACATGGAAGAGGCAATTCGTTGCCTAAAAGAAGGTGGAATTCTGATAACCACAACGCCAAATGCATCTGTGCGGAAAAATTTAACAAGCATCTATCATGCTTATGAGTGGGGCGCTGAAGAGCTGAAAGAAAAATCCGAAGAGATCGGGTTTGAAACTGTGGACCTTCACTATCAGAATGTTTACCTTAAAGAGATCGAAGGTGAATTGCCAGAAGGTTATCAAAATCGCATAAGCAGAGACTTGTTAAGGTTCGTTTATGGGATTGCTTCTGGCAAGCAAGGAGCAACAACTGTTCTTGTTAGTCGCAAGCCTGTGGGAGAAGATTCAAAATGATGACCGTGCCTGATATGCTGCGTCAATCCGCAGACACATATGAGCAGCGCAATAAGCTCTATGGAGACAACTATAAACGCTTTGGGCCAATTTTGGCCCAATTCTTCCCCAACAGCATCCATCTGGAAAGCGAAGACGATCACAAAAGGTTCGGTGTGCTTGTGCAGATCGTTTCCAAACTGACGCGCTACGCAGAGAATTTCCGTGTTGGTGGACACGACGATTCGCTGCTGGACGTGACAGTTTACGCGACGATGCTGCGTGAGTTGGACATGGAAGCCATGGAAGCCAGGGCGCGCATCCTCGATACAATCAGGGTGGGTCTGTGATGCGCGCCATATTGTTCGACACCGAGACGACGGACCTGATCCACAACCACGCAATCCCGCTGGAGCAGCAACCCCGCATCATCGAGATATATGCGATGAAGATCCAGCTGCCTGCGCATGGAACAAGCTGGCAGTTTGTGGACGAGTTTGAGTCGTTCGTGAATCCTGGGATCAACATCACAGATGAGATCACCCGCATCACCAACATCCGCAACTCTGACGTAAAGGATGCACCGCGCATCGGCGAGATCTGGCCTGCGTTGCGTGCTTTCTTTGAAACAGTCGACATGGTGGTGGCCCACAACGTATCGTACGACATGGGCGTAATGGACTTCGAGCAGATGCGCGTCAATCCCGACGAGAAGTTCCCTTGGCCAGCCATGCAGCTGTGCACTGTTGAGGCGACCGAGCACCTGAAAGGCCACCGACTAAACCTGACTGCACTGCATGAGCACCTGTTCGGTTGCAAATTCGAAGGTGCACACCGTGCCAAGACCGACGTAAAAGCGATGGCGATGTGCTTCAAGAAGCTCTGGGAGGATTGTGAGATATGAGGGTACGCACAGGGTATTCGTTCCGCAACGCTGTGGGCCACCTCGAAGAAGCACTCGCAGGCATCCAGCGCATGGGGATCCCTTTCGCTCCGATCACCGACCGCGCATCAGCCTTTGGGTTCGTCCGCTGGTCAAAGCTGTGCAAGAAGAACGACCTAAAGCCTGTGTTCGGGATTGAGCTGGCTGTGACCAACGATGCGCAATCCAAAAAGCCTGCGTTTGACCACTGGACGTTCGTGTCCAAAGACTCGCTGGTGCCAGTGCACGAGGCTCTCGAGCTCGCCACAGCCCAGTTCCGCTACGAACCGCTGTTGACGATCGAACAAGCCTGCGCAGTGAATGCGATCAAGCTCGTGGGCCATCGTTCCAACCTTGAGGCAATCGACCCCAACACACCAGACCTGTTCGTCGCGCTGAGCCCAAGCCTGAGCAATGGCCAGTTCTTGCGTGCGCAACGGATGGGGTTCAAGTTCATGGCTGCGTGCGACAATCGCTACCCTGCCGAGGGCGATATGGCGTTCTACGAAGTGGTGTGCGGACGCATGGCATCAACCCAGAGCTATCCGCAATGGATCCTGACCCGCGAACAGTGGGCAGAGGCGCTGCCCAGAGGGTGCTCAGAGGCTGTTGCTGATGAGGCATGGGCAACGCTACTCGAAAATGGGAATGCCTGCTCAGCAGCGCTAAAATCTGGGTCTCTGTTGGTCCCCGAAAAGCCAATGACAATGCGGCAGATGTGCGAGGCTGGCGCGAAAGATTTGGGCATAAATCTTTCGGACGAAATATATGCTGCTAGGTTGACCAAAGAGCTTGACCTAATTGATCTCAAGCAGTTCGAGGACTACTTCTACATCATCGCAGACATGGTGATGTGGGCACGGGAGAGGATGATCGTCGGGCCAGCACGCGGCTCGTCGTGCGGATCGTTGGTTTGCTATTTGCTCAAGATCACGACGATTGATCCGATGCTTTACGGATTGATCTTTGAGCGGTTCATCGACCTGAATCGTTCTGACCTGCCCGACATCGACATCGACTTCTCCGACCAGCAGCGACACCTCGTGTTCGAATACATGGAGAACAAGTATGGTCGCGACCGCATTGCGCGGCTGGGCACGGTGGCGATGTATAAGGCACGGTCGTCGCTGCAAGAGGCATCTGCGGCACTGCGGATCCCACGGTGGAAGTCGGACAAGGCTCTGCACGGATTGATTGAGCGCAGCTCGGGCGATTCACGAGCCTTGGACACTTTGCGCGACACTCTTGAGCAAACGCCCAATGGACAACAGCTCGTGGCGGAATATCCTGAGGTCATGGTGGCCACAAAGATGGAAGGGCATCCGCGCCACCATTCCCAGCACGCAGCAGGGATCATCTTGACAGAGCTGCCAGTGCATGAATATGTGGCAGTGGACAAGCGCACAGGTGCAACACACTGTGACAAGAAAGACGCTGAAGAGCTTGAGCTGCTGAAGATCGATGCGTTGGGGCTGACGCAGCTGTCCGTGTTCGAAGATGCGTTGGAGCTATCTGGGCTACCGATGAACCACCTTGAGAGCATCCCTTTGCAGGACAAAGATGCGTTCGAAGTCCTCAACAAAGGGCATTTCAGCGGTGTGTTCCAGTTCAATGGGCTGGCGTTGCAATCACTTTGCAAGCAGACCAAGATCGTCGAGCTTGATGACATCATCGCCATCACAGCTCTGGCGCGTCCTGGACCGATGACCTCTGGGGGTGCGTCCGAGTGGGTTTACCGCAAGAACGGCTGGGACCCTCGCACCAACCAGAAGATCGGCACGACATATCCGCACCCGCTGTTCGAGCCGTTCTTGAACGACACGCGTGGCATCGTGCTGTATCAGGAGCAGGTTATGGAGATCGGTCGGCAGATAGGCGACCTAAGTTGGGAAGACGTGACCGCGCTGCGCAAGGCGATGAGTAAGTCGCTGGGCAAGGAATATTTTGACCAGTTCGGTGACCGCTGGAAAGAGGCAGCAGCCAAAAAAGGCATCCCGATGGAGACGCTGGACAAGGTGTGGGACGACCTTTGTGCCTACGGTGCGTGGGCATTCAACAAGTCTCACTCTGTGGCGTATGGCATGATCAGCTATTGGTGTTGCTGGATGAAGGCACATTACCCAACGCAGTTCGCTGCTGCGACCCTCAATCACGAAACTGATCCCATGAAGCAGATCGCCACTTTGCGCGAGCTTCACAACGAGGGCATTGGCTACGTGGCGGTGGACGCAGAGCTTTCAACTGACAAGTGGCAGGTTGGCTGGAAGGACGGGCAACAGTTGCTGGTTGGCCCAGTGCAGAACGTAAAGGGGATTGGCCCAAAGCTGATGCAGCAGATTGTGAGCTCACGCAAGCGTGGCGAGCCTCTGCCACCTCGCGCTGCAAAGCTGCTGGACAACCCATCAACGCAGATCGATACCCTGTGGCCAGTGCGCGACCGCATCCAGCTGTTGATGCCTGACCCAACAGAGCGCAACATCTTGACGCCTGTCTCTCTGATTGAGGACATCACCGAGGATCACGATAAAGACACTACGTTCCTGATCATCGCTGTGGCAAAGATGATCAACCCACGTGACGAGAACGAACCGATCATGATCGCAAGGCGTGGCTACGAGATCAAAGACGGAAAGACCCAATCGCTCAACTTGCAGATGGAGGACGACACAGGCATCATCTATTGCAAGGTTGGGCGTTGGAAGTATCAACAGCTGGGCAAGCAGGTGGTCGATCGTGGTCGCCCAGGAAAAGCAATTTACGCAATCAAAGGCTCAGCAATGGCCAACCGACGGTTCTTGATGGTCGAGAACGTGCGCTACATCGGTGACACTGACCCAAACTACGAGGAAACAAAATGAGCAAGAAATCTGTATCGTCCCTAATCGAGATCCCTGCGGTCCGCGAATATCTCCAGCGCATCGGTGCGGAACCACGTTCGCTGCTGACCGCTGTGGTGCGGGAGATGAGCGGCAAATACTGGCAGGACGTAGCTGTGATAAAGTTCGCACGCAACGGTGTTGTTGACTCACCAGAGGCATTCGCACCCAGCGAGTCCGAGGTGACACGGATCATCGCCCAGTTCGATGAATATGAGTTTCCCACCCAGCAGAAGCTGAAAGGGCTGACCAACCTGCCTGAAGCTGTCGAGAAGGCTGAAAAGGAGAACATCTTTACATTCTACGACGTTGATGGCTCAATCATCATGTTGCAGTTGCGGCGAGACGGTGCTGATGGGGAGAAGAATTACGTCCCCTACACCTATTGGTCCGATGGCAAGTGGCGTGCGGCTGAGCCAGAAGGATTGTTGCCGCTGTGGGGCATGGACCAGCTCAAAGACTATACGACTGTGTTTATTCATGAAGGCGCAAAGGCTGCTCGGGCAGTGACGCGCATGGTCGCAGGCGAAACTCGGGCGGACCGCGACGCGCTGGCTGCGCATCCGTGGGGAGAGGAGCTGGGAGGAGCTGCGCATGTTGGGTGGATCGGTGGTGCATTGTCACCCGCAAGGACCGACTGGGGAGTGCTGAAGCGCATGGGCGTGAAGCGGGCCTACATCGTGAGCGACAATGACCCTGCTGGGGTGCAAGCGGTGCCTGCCATCGCATATCGGCTGAGGTTGCCGACCTTTCACGTCCAGTTCACCGACGAATGGCCATCGTCGTTCGATCTTGCTGACCCGTTCCCCAAGGCAATGTTCCGGAACATGGAAGGCTTGCAGCACTACGTTGGGCCTGCGTTCCGTTCTTGCTTGCATCCTTCAACATGGGCATCTGACCTCATCCCCAACTCAGCAGGCAAGCCAACGCCAGTGCTGCGGCAACACTTCAAGGAGATGTGGGCATTCATTGAAGAAGCCGACCTGTGGGTGTGCACAGAGATGCCAGAGATCGTGCGGACCGAAGCAATCATCAACAAGGTGTTCAGCGCATTCTCGCACACATCCAACACGACCCAGCTGCTGTTGAAAGCGTATCAGGGCAGGTCGACCAAGATCTGCTATCGCCCAGACGTAAAAGGGCGCGTTGTTACTGACAGGTCAACGTCTGCGATCAACCTGCACATCCCGTCTCAGATAAAGCCTGCGATGGGCGACCCTGCTCCATGGATCGAGTTCCTCAGCTACGTGTTCCCAATGGAAAGTGAGCGCAAGAATGTTGAGCGGTGGTGTGCTACGTTGATCGCTCGGCCAGAACGGCGCATGGAGTATGGTTTGCTGCTGGTTAGCGAGGCCCAAGGCATAGGCAAGACCACGCTGGGGTCCGAGGTGCTGGGCAAGCTGGTGGGTGACCACAACGTGGGGTATCCATCGGAGAAAACGATCACAGACGGCACATTCACTGACTGGATTGCCAACAAACGGCTGATCGTGGTCAACGAGATCTACTCCGGACACTCATGGAAAGCCTACAACACGCTGAAAACCTACATCACCGACAAAGACGTGACTGTGAACGCAAAGTATCAGCGTCCCTATGTCATCGATAACTGGGCACACATTATTGCTTGCTCCAACTCAATGCGTGCGCTGCGCATGGAACAAGATGACAGGCGCTGGTTCTATCCCGAGATCACCGAGACCCGCTGGTCGCCTGCTAAGTTCAAATCGTTCTACAACTGGCTGCAAGGTGGTGGGCTGGCAATCATCGCAGGATGGGCCAAGAACTACGGCGATTATGTCGAGACCTCGGAGCGTGCGCCAATGACCGAACGCAAAAAGGACATGATCGCTGGCTCTCGGACAGAGGCCCAAATTGAAGCAGCTGCTCTGGCTGAGGCGGCACAAAGGTCTGACAGGCCGATGGTGCTGGCGATGAAAGAGATCGAGATGTGGGCACGCCAACAGATCCAAGGCAAGATGTATGACTCGCCATATGACTTGCGCAAGGTCATGAAGGAGTGTGGCATGCAGCCGTCAAAGTCGCGCATATTCGTCCAGAATCGTCTGCAATACGTCATCGCCAACACAGCCGCGATGCAAAAGCTGAAGGGTGCGCTGGACAGCTCGCAGATGGACATGGTAAAGACAATGGTCGTTAAACCATCGGAAATCTTGGAAGGGTCGATGTGATAAACAGCTTGTCAAAGTTCACGATCGAAGGATGCGTCATGCCAGTTTCCTATCCGAACAAAACATGCTACAATTGAAGTGTTAAGCGGTGCGTGGCGAGCCTGATTTGGGCTGAAAACGACCGCGCAGCGACCAATGATTAACCCACTCGGCTAGGTTTCGCACTGCAACGGTGGGCCTCCCTGATCGTTGGTCGCTGGGTCCTGAGCATGACCTTAAAAGGCTCTTGGGTCAAACAGGGTGGTTGGAGGTCCATGGGGCGTGAAACAGGCCAAAAAGTTAAGTCCTTGTTTTTACACTTACCACTTTCCACTTTTTTCTCTATTCTGAAGAGTCGGAGAAGAAAGAGAAGAAGAGAGTATATTAAAAGGGTTTGGGGAATTGATGGTAAGAATGGAAAATGGAAATTGCGTATTCAATGATATCAATGACTTGTAAAATGACGAAAATGGGCGAAAAAAAGCCTGTAGCAAAAACAAGGACTTAGGGTATGGCAGGTGAAGAGCGACAGTTTCAGCGGTGGTTTGTTGGGGAGTGGGAAAAGGGTGGCAGGTGGGCTGAGAACATCCACCCGAGCTTCGGGACCAAGACTGGCATTCCTGACTTGTTGTTGTTGGTGTCCAATTTGATGGTGCCGATTGAGGTGAAAACGGGTGTGCTGAAAGATGGCTACCTTAAGGTGAGCGATGTTCGACCAGCTCAGATACGTTGGTCACGCAAGTTCGTGGCACACGGTGGGAAGTGTGGTTTAATCGCAGGGCTGCGCAAAGACAAGGAATGGGAGATTGCTGTTGTCCAGAATGAGGCTTGGTGGACAGGCCGCACTGTGTTCTCGGATGGTGACTTTGTTGTTGTGGAGAGCCCGTTTAGAGCCTTGATTCACCTCTTGTCACAATGACCTTTCCTTTTTGGGTCATTTCAGCGATAATAGGCCAAGCCCAGCAACGATTTGAGAGCCTCAGCCAATGCGACCGATGATCCCGAGCTTCTGGAAACAGTCGAAAGAACACGTTCTGAATGCTGCTCGTGGGCGTCCTCAAACCTACGACAATCCAGAAGACCTCGCCATAGCGTGTGTCGGATACTTTGATTGGTGTGAACAGAATGTAATTTTAGAGGAGGTCTTGGTCAACTTCCAAGGCGTTACGACCCGAGAGAACAAGGCGCATCCTATGCCGATGATCATCAGAGGGCTGTGCAATTTCATCGGCGTAAACGAAGCCACTTGGCGTGCTTGGAGGCAAAACAGACCCGATTTACACGCGACCATTAGCTGGGCAGAAGAGGTTATCTACAAACAGAAGTTCGCAGGAGCTGCATCAGGCCAGTTCAACGCCAACCTTATTGCGCGTTCGCTAGGACTCGCAGACAAGTCAGAGTTGACAGGCAGGGACGGTGGTCCGATTGAGACCTTGACCATCGACCCTAGCAAGATCAGCATTCAAGCACTCAAAGAAATCTTAGCAGCGAAACACAATGTTGAATCTGACGACAGCTGACATAAACGCTGTTGAGCGTGAATTGTGCAAGAGGTCGATGTCCGACTTCCTGCAGCGCGCATGGTCGCACATCGACCCTGTAAGATACATTCACAACTGGCACATAGATGCATTGGCCGAACACCTTGAGGCTTGCGCCAAGGGCGACATCAAAAGGCTGCTGATCAACATCCCACCAGGAACATCCAAGTCCACAATGGCAGGTGTCATGTTCCCTGCTTGGCTTTGGGGTCCGTTCGGTTGGGCTGGTGCACGCATTATTGGCGCTGCCCACGAGCAAGGGCTGGCTGTTCGCGACAACCGCAAGATGCGAGAGCTTGTTACGACCGAATGGTATCAGAGTCATTGGCCCCTGAAGTTGATGGGTGACCAGAACGAGAAGCTGTATTTTGAGAACGAGGAAAAGGGCTTCCGACAGGCTAGCGCAGTCGCATCCATGACTGGTCGTCGTGGGGACTTCGTGATCTGGGACGACCCACACACGCCTGAGAAGGCATTGTCCGAGAACGACCGAACAAAGACGATCCGCATCTTCCGTGAGACCTTGCCGACACGCCTTAACGACCCTGAGCGTTCAGTCATCATCGTGGTCATGCAGCGACTGCACGAAGGCGATGTGTCAGGTGAGATCCTCGCCAGCGAGAGCGACTACCAGCACCTGTGCATCCCGATGGAATACGACCCACAGCTGGCCAAGACAACGTCCATCGGATGGTCCGACCCGAGAAAGCACGAAGGCGAGTTGTTGATGCCACACCGTTTCACGACTGAGGTCGTCGAGGCATACAAGCGTGACATGGGCTCTTATGCCTATGCTGGGCAGATGCAGCAGCTTCCAGCACCTGCTGGTGGCGGCATCTTTAAGGACGACTGGTGGCAGTTCCACACACATCCGCCAAGGATCAAGTGGCGCACGATCTATGCAGACACTGCACTGAAGACCAAGGAACAGCACGACTGGTCCGTGTTCCAGTGTTGGGGTTGTTCCATGGATGGGCAGGCTGTTCTGCTGGACCAGATCCGTGGCAAATGGGAGGCTCCTGATCTGTTGGTGCAGGCACGAGCATTCTGGAACAAGCACAAGAACGTGGTCGGCCAAGGCACGCTGCGAGCCATGAAGCCTGAAGACAAGGCATCTGGCACAGGGTTGATCCAGACGCTGAAGCGTGAGGGCATTCCCGTCATCCCTATCCAGCGGACAACCGACAAGTTGACCCGTGCCTATGACGCATCGCCATTCGCTGAGAGTGGCCACGTTTCGTTGCCGAGCGACGCACCATGGCTGAGTGATTACCTAGCTGAGTTCTCGTCATTCCCGAACGGAAAACACGACGACCAGATCGACCCAACGATGGACGCAATTATGGACATCCTTCACGAAGGCGCTGTGCGCCCACAAATAAGGGCATTGTAATGAGATTACCAAAACTGTTCCGACGCACAGAGACCAAAGAGAGCGCAACCAGCTCGATCATGGTTATGAATCCTGGCCAGCCTGTGTGGTCACCTAGGGACTATAAGTCCTTCGCAGATGAAGGCTACAGCAAGAACGTTGTGGCTTATCAGGCAATCAACCGAATCGCTGAGGCCATCAGCTCTGTAAAATGGACAGCGTGGCGTGGGGATGTTGAGCTCACAGAGTCTCCATTAATGGACTTGATTAAGCGACCCAATCCCACGCAATCCCATCAGGAATACCTGATGGCTAAGGTCGGTTTCTTGATGATCAGCGGCAACAGCTACGAGGAGCGCGTGGTCGTTGGTGGACAGCCACGCGAGCTTTACAACCTTCGACCTGACCGCATGAAGATCACCCCAGCGTCTAACGGCATCCCTGCATCCTACTGCTACGAGTTCAACTCTCGCAAGATCTTTTGGGACGTTGACCCGCTGACGCTGCAATCTGACATCATGCACACCAAGCTGTTCAACCCGACCAACGATTGGTATGGCATGGCACCTATTGAGGCTGGTGCATTCGCCATCGACCAACACAATGAGTCGATGAAGTGGATGCAGGCTCTGTTGCAGAACAGCGCACGACCCTCTGGCGCACTGGTCACCAAGGACGGTGAATCGCTGTCCGAAGACAACTACACGCGCCTAAAAGCACAGATCCAAGAGCAATATCAGGGCGCATCCAACGCTGGCAGACCGATGCTGCTTGAGGGCGGGTTGAGCTGGCAGGCCATGGGCCTTTCTCCGACCGACATGGGCATCATCGAGAGCAAGTATTCGTCGGCACGCGACGTCTGCTTGGCCTTTGGTGTTCCGCCACAGCTGCTGGGCATTCCTGGGGACAACACCTATTCCAACTATGCCGAGGCTCGACTGGCATTCTGGGAAGACACTGTCATGCCTCTGCTGGACCGCATCGCAGCAGACTGGAACCAATGGCTGGGTCCATTCTTCGGCGATCAAGAGCTGCGTGCTGACCTCGACCAGATCCCAGCCATTGCCGACAAGCGCATGACGCTGTGGGACATGGCCAACAATTCAACTGACCTGACCATCAACGAGCGCAGAGAGCTCAAAGGATTCGAGCCGATTGAAGGTGGAGACGTGCTGCTGGTGGGCATGGGGCAGATCTCTTTGGGCGATGCATCTGCACCGCTGC
>TARA_R110000868_G_scaffold166968_2_pt1 | contig 11099 bp, 10 predicted proteins | sample TARA_R110000868 | Tara Oceans TARA_R110000868 (sample SAMEA4397489) | marine metagenome | biome: Polar Biome; feature: [SRF] surface water layer (ENVO:00010504); material: water (ENVO:00002006), including particulate matter (ENVO:01000060) such as... | depth 5 m | reverse complement strand
TCTCTCAAGAGTTGAGGCCTCCACGAAACCCGGTGTGATTCAGGTGGGCCGCTATCATGCCAGGCATAGCGCCATGTACCCGCGCTTCAGCATTTGAACTGTTGAGGTTATTTTTCTTTGCCCGCAAAGCCGAGCCATACAGCGGCTTAATCATGGGCATGGCCTTGGCTGGTAAGAGGCGTGATCCCCAGCCTCTTAAGAAGCTGCTCTATCACCAGAGCAATCATCTCCAGCGCTTTAATGCTCATTCCGCTATATCGGGTTAGTCCTTCCTGGCCTGGCTTCGCGTGCCCCATCCAGGTATCAATCGATTCCCCAGTAATCTTTTTTTGCTTTAACAGGTGGCTGCGCAAAAAATGACGATGCCAGTTCGATGGCAGGCTTAAAGTACCCGCCCAAAGGTCTTCAACACTTTTAGGGGATACAGGAACCATGCTGAATTCGTCAGCTATGTCACCCTGCTGTATGAAGAACAACAGTCTGCCTTGTCCATTAAGTGCATCTCCGAACTGTTTTGCAAATGCTGGAGATAAGCTCTGCATCTGGATGTGCAGTCTTTCCAGGTGTTTGTTGTAGAGCTTGATTTGGGTTACAGCGGTGTCTGGCAGTACGAGCGTCCGCGCAGACGTGGACGACAGTCGCGACTCCTTATCTGAGATGAAGATTTTTTTACTTATTAGGTCAATGTGGTCGATGTCTTCAAAAGGATCTACAACAGGACGATGCCCCGTAGCAATATTCAGGAGATGGATTGTGTACATAACGTAGCGGTTGTGCACCTCAATCCAGCTTCGGCCTTTTAATTGCTGAAGGTTTTTTTGTAGGTGGTCAAAAATTGCGATAACTGCTTGTTCTTTGACTACCAGCTGCGAGCCGCCAAGCTCGGCTTTACTCTCATCTGGTTCTGGAGTTTCAGCCCTCAACTCGGTTTCCAGGTATCTTTGATAAACCCTATAGATGGAAACGGTGTCATATTGGGTGTAATAAAGCCCTGCCTCCTGGATGTCAGAATTACCCGCAATCAGGGCGATCACAACATCGTCTGTTCCCTGACGATGTAGATAATTCGCCAAGTGATCAGCAATCTTGCTCATCGACAACTTGGTTAAGTTCGCTTTGTTGATCCTTTTGAGAAGCTCCTCAGCTTTAAGCTCCACCTCTTTACCATCAGGAAGAGGACGAACCACATCCGCGCCGCAAGGCACTGGCAGCACCACGGGAGCTCGCTGCTGATCTAGCAGGCGCCGTTGTTTGTCTGGCAGCCGATGGGGCGGCAGTTCGTGCCGGTATAGCCAGTAGATATTACCTGACTTTCCTAAACGGTATGCGTCGCCGGCTTCCTGGAAATCACGAGTCCGAGCTACCTGTCTGGCTTGTAGAAGCTTGTCGGGCCTGCGGCCAGTCGCCAGAACCAGATACAGAATGAACGCAGCATCGCATTGGGCCATCCGGCCCGCGAGTTCCGATATCAGTATTTCCATTTCGTATTTGGTTAGCCTGTTAGTCAGGCAAATAAGTCGCTTCTCGCGTCTCTCGATGCTGCCGGCAACGGACCTCGCGTGCATAAAGCTCAGAGCGTAGGACCACCGCAGACTGGCTGGCGCAGTTTTTACAGCCTGTGTCGCCAAAAAAGCAGCAGAGGCTTGGTTGTCCGCACGGTACTCTGAGCTCTCTTGGGTTTCATCCGAGAGGATCGGCTGCAGCGACAGCTCGATATAGCCTGCCGCTTCCTCCGTCTCGAGCACATATCGCGTGCTGACGGGTTGAGAAACTGTATCGATCTGAGAACCACCGCTGACTTGCCCGCCGGCTGGATTTGTACTCTCATCGACAGAATCGTTGAGGCGTGTACGTTTGTTCTTTAGGTTTCTCGAAATCACATCTTCCAGTATTCGCCGGACTGGCATCAGTCGCTGATAAGCGTAGCTTTTATGTGAATCGGTCAGGCTGCCCACGATCAGATCAATGCTTTCTATCAGGCTTTCAAAGGTGCGACTTGCAACAGGCAGCAGCTTTTCAACCTCGAGGCTATGCAGACGTTTACTGGTTTTTGTACGATCCTCGACGAGCAGACGATAGGCAGACATTGCTCGCAGCGTTCTTTTCAGAACTCCAAATGCCTTTTGGTGTTCCAGAGCGGCCAACAGGACGAGGGACTGTACATTTTGTAGTGCTGCTGAAGGAGGAGGCGTACACAAAAAAGCCTCGGCTTGCGCCTCTGTGATTTGCTTCTTCTCCCGCAGCTGTGCAAGAAGATTCTTTAAATACTCCTCATATGGAGAATCATCATGTGTAGAGACATCTGCGTACTGCTGTGCGATGGCTTTTAAAGCATGAAAGCACTCAGAATTCAGCAAGAACCCAGATAGGATTTCGTTCGCCCGTCGCTCGAGGATATTAGTAGTGTGAGCATCATGTTCGAGCCTCATTAGTATTCGAATCATTGCTGCTCTCGCATTTAATTCAGTATTTGTTCTAGAAGGGTTGGTTCTGACTGGTTATCTGCTGGCTTGGCGATTCTCTGTGCCGCAGATCGTGAAATGTCGCACAGGCGTTCTAATGCTGTGGCCGAGGTGCGCGGTCTGTCGCCGGAGAAAATTCTTGGCCATAGCGCCCGTTGATTACTCAGTAGATGGTAAGCCTTCGTTCTGTATCGCTCATCACGGCCGGCTGAACTTAGTACGCCCAGCTCAGCCATTACTGCCCACACCTCCATATCGGGTGGAGATTTTTTATGAACGACCGCGCTGACCTTTGTGATGCCGCGCCGACGCATTTCATGAAACAGATGCCACCCCGCAAAAAACAGATATGTCGCCTGCTCTGACTCTACCTGCACTACATGCGCGGGCTGTGATCGCTGCAAGACCTCCAGCATTTCATCACTGAATTGCGCGAGGTGTTGCTGATCGTCGAACTCCAAGGATGCGTTCACTGACTCGGCTATCACGCGATGAGGGAATAGATAGCGGAGCTCTATTTCTCTGTACGATGCCATCGTGTTTTCTCAAAACTCCGGGGCTTGGTTCTTTCAATACTCTGCCTGGGCTCACGCTCTCTGGCATCTGTCTCGGTCCGGCAGGAGTCTGCGACGATCAACGACAGGGCAAAGGGAAAGGACCGACTGATCATTTTAGGCGATACTCAAAATTATTATATTCTTGGGCAGCTTTGATAAGAAATTTGTGCCTGAAATTTTCGCTTGCCCAAAATTATAGGTATTAATCTACGCTATTCGGTCTAAATTCCAAAGCAATGAAATCACCTGAAAGTATTGACATTAGCGGTTTACATGAGATTATGCAGATTAAGACCTATCAACGAAGTTAGGCGGTACCGCCCTCCGAAGGCGGGGGTCACAGGTTCGAATCCTGTCGGGTGCGCCATCTTCTTTAAAATCAATGCTTTACATGTCGTAAAAATCGATACGTTCAAGCATTGATACCTGCCTCAAATAGCCAGCACTCAATTTTTAGTCTTGCTGATGCTAAATCACATGACATTTAGCTCAAATCTCGGGGAAGCCCCTCAAAATCCTCAGTGCCTAGATTGTGCCCACCTAGTTTTGGTGATGAGTGAGTGCGCGGATTATTTGAGTACTGCCTCAGAATGGTACAAAAGCATCTGGCACGAAGTAATTCATGTGACTGAGTATGCTTTTTAGGCTGATCGCCGTCCTTAGCCACAGGAGGGTATCGGCGAAAAGCACCACTCACGACTTGGCTTGAATACGTGGGGCGACTTAGCATGAGGCGTGGATCTGAAAGATGGATAGTGCTACAAAATGTAGACCTATTTATAAAAATAACAGTACTGTTCCTACTAGGACTCGCGTGCTGGAGCACGCGGCTTGCCCAGCCAGCATTTCAAGGATGTTTTATGCCATTGCGCCCCCACGCCACTAATCCGCTCAAAGCTTGGCTAACCGAATTTTTTTTCACTCGAGGCCTATTTAAAGGTCCAAATGAAAAACCGCTTTATGGATATCAGGTTTCCGAGCAGGAGTACTTGTCACTAAAGGGTGCACTTCGGCAAAACTTAGTGCTGGCTTCTCACCCTATTCACGGCGGTAATTGGGCCCCACCTCAGAGAGCAGCACTAGGCTGGCTACCTCTTGCTTGAAAAAGGATGAAAAAGTGCATCGTTTTCAGATCATCGGACGCCTTGTTTAGCGAGCTGATTTTACCATCTACGTTGGTGCCCGAGATCGCAAGACCACTAAACCCTCACTTTTGCGTCTATCGGCTGTTGGGCCGAGAGATAGAATTACGCTGGGATGCCAGCGGCATCGCCACTACTCACCATGGCTGCTTCGCTGGCCCGACGGTGAACTCGTTGATGGTCATGTCTTCGGGCTGGTCGATCGCAAAGGCAACGACACTGGCGATCCGATCCGGCGAGATACCGAACTTGTCATACACGCCCTGCATCTGATCCAGCGATGCCTGGTCGGTGAAGGTGGTCAGCAGCTCGGTATTGATCGCCGCCGGATAGATAGTCGCGGTACGGATATTGGTGCCCTCCATGGCGGATTCCATGCGCAGGACTTCCATGAAATCGCGCACGAACCACTTGGTTCCGCCATAAACCGCGCCGCCCGGATATGCTTTGAGACCCGCAACCGATGAGGTAGCGATAACATGGCCAGACTGCTGCGCCAGGAATTCGGGCAGTACCGCCGCAACGCCATTGAGCACGCCTTTGATGTTGACGTCGACCATCTGGTGCCACTCGTCAGTCTTGAGTGCGGAGAGTGGCGAATTTGGCATCAAACCCGCGTTCAGGAAAATAACGTCTACGCGGCCAAAGGTGTCTTTGGCCAGCTTAACAATGGTGTCGTTCTCGGGCTGCTGGGTGACATCCAACGCCTGATATATGGCCTGGCCACCGGACTGTTTAATCTCGTCGGCGATGCGCTTCAGCTTGTCTGTACGGCGCGCGCCCAGCACGACCTTGGCACCTTTACTGGCGAGCAGCTTGGCGGTGGCCTCGCCGATACCGGAGGATGCGCCGGTGATGATGACGACTTTATCTTTGATCATGATGTTTCTCCTGGTTCAGGCTGCACGTGACGCGCAGTTAGGTGTGCCGAACAAAAATCCACACACCTCTGAGGTTTGTGAGTCCAGCTGACATTCGGTCAAACAGCCTCTTGTCTATCTGGTCATACAGATCGACGTGACTGGCTGACGTTATTCATTTCTGAGCTGGTTTTTTCTACATTCTCGTGTCGTGCTCGCTTTGCACTGCACCGTTCACTGCCTGGGTTCGGCTACTAATTCTTGGAAAACGTGATGCTCGCATCACCGGCGCCAAGCGCCTGTGCCAGGCCGTCTGGGTCGCCTACGTGGCCAAGACGGGTGTAGGAATAAGACGAGTTGAAGCTCAGATAAAAGACCACCAGAGTACTTGACCCGTAGAGCATCAGGTCGCCGTTGCGGATCATTTTGGGCCGGCTGGCGTTGGACGGTAACGCTCGTGGCAACTGCGCGTGCTTCTCGTTGTCGTTGAGGTCCGACATGTTGATCGTGAGTGGCAGCATCGCGGCAAACTCGCGAGCCGCCTCGGTATCAGCCATGGTAATGGCGAAGCGGTGTTCGCCGATGATCATCCACATATTAGCCTCCTCCGGTTGAACAGTGGCCGCAGCGGTTGCGGCGCTGGGTGAGCTTGAAGCGCCTGACTGAGCGGCGGCGCAGGCGCCGAACAAAAACAGGCCGCACAACAGGGCTGCGCCATGAAAGACTCGCAGACTACACGCAGGATGGTTTTTACTGCCGATGTAGTATTGGCTGCAGCAAGTGGTGCTAAAAGGTGCCTTCATTGGGTTCTCCTGGGATGCGCAGCTCAGGCCACTTCCCCGGGCTGAACGCGTGAAGTCAGAAAGGCGAGTAAGGCCGCGAACAGCAACACAAGCGCACTCGCCCCGAAGGCGCTCTGGTAGCCTGCCGAGTCAAAAAGTAACCCACCCAGGGTCGAACCCAAGGCAATGGACAACTGGATCACTGCTACCATCAGGCCACCGCCAGCCTCGGCCTGGTCCGGCATGACGTCGGCAACCCAACTCCACCAGGCAACAGGCGCGGCGGTCGCCAGCAAACCCCACAGGCCCAGTAGCGTCGCGACGGCGGCCATCCAGGTGCCGAAGAAAATTAGTGCTACAGCGATCACCGCCATCAACAAGGGTGTCACAACGAGCACCTTGTAGAGGCCGCGATTGAGCATAAAACCAATCAGCGCGGTGCCGATGAAACCCGCTATGCCTATCGCCAGCAGGATAAGCGAAAGCGTGGACACACCGACCTGCGTCACCGTTTCGAGGAACGGCCGCACATAGGTAAAGAGAACAAACTGCCCCATGAAGAAAGCGCCACAGGCACCGATACCCAAGGCAACGGTTCGGTTTTTGAGTACATTGAAAACATTACCTGAACCGGGCGCGTGCTCCTGGGCAGGCATGTCCGGCAAGCTGATCCACTGCCAGACAAGGGCCACAGTCGCCAATGGCACCAGACAAAAGAAAGCGCCGCGCCAACCCATGACCGAGCCGAGGTAGGCGCCAAGCGGCGCAGCGATGACCATTGCCAGCGCGTTGCCACCGTTGAAGATCGCCAGTGCGCGCGGCAGCTTTGCGACAGGCACCAAGCGCATGGCGGTAGCCGCTGACAAGGACCAGAAGCCACCGATGACCACTCCTATGAGCGCCCGGCCTAGCATGTAGATTAGATAGTTTGGCGCCAGCGCAACCACGACGCCAGACACCGCCATCAGCGTAGTCAGGCCGATTAGCAATGTCTTGCGGTTCATTCCGCCCGCCAACATCGAGATCGACAGACTGGTCAGTACCGCGAGCGCACCTGAGATCGCAATGCCTTGCCCAGCCATCCCCTCACTGGCGAGAAGATCGGTCGCAATCGGCGTCAGCAGGCTGACCGGCATAAACTCTGAAGCAATCAGTGCGAAGACGCACAGCGACATCGCGAAGACGCCGCTCCAATTAGCTGGCGGCGCTGCGGTAGCTTGAATAGAAGCGGCCGTGGGCAGGGCCTCACCTGTGTGGGTCGTCATAAATACACTGTTCTCTGCTATCGGTAGGAAACGCCATACGACTACCAAAGCTTGGCGACTGGCTTTTCAGTGCTTGTATGATCAACCTCAAGAGCCAGCCTGACTAGCTAATGTATTCTTATATGGTTTATTAGATCAGCTAATCAATATTAGCTCGGTTTTTATGGGAAACTGATCCATGGCTAGACGCAACCTCAATGATTTACTGTATTTCGTCACTGTTGCGCGCGAAGGCAGCTTTACGCGCGCGGCCTCGCTGATGGGCGTCACGCAATCGGCGCTCAGCCAGGCTGTCAGCGGCCTGGAAGCGCGACTTGAGATTCGACTGCTGACGCGCACCACACGCAGCGTGTCGCTCACCGCCGCGGGTGAACGTCTGCTGAATTCCATCGGCCATCGCATTGACGAAATCGACGCGGAGCTGGACGAGTTGACGGCCCTGCGCGATAAGCCGGCAGGCACGGTTCGGATCACCACGGGGGAACATGTTCTGCGGACTACGCTGCTGCCAAAGCTGACTCCACTTTTACTCGAGTATCCTGACATCAATATCGAATTCGATATTAACTATGGCTTTCGGGATATCGTGGCTGATCGTTTCGATGCTGGCGTGCGCCTGGGCGACACGATCGACAAGGATATGATCGCGACGCCGATCGGGCCGCAGCTGCGCATGGCCGTCGCCGCTTCTCCGGCTTATTTCGCAACGCACCCGGCGCCCCGCCAGCCAAGCGATTTGGTAAACCACAATTGCATCAACATGCGCTTGCAGAGTGCCGGTGGGCTCTACGCGTGGGAGTTCGAGCATCGTGGCCACCCCCTGGACGTGCGAGTGGATGGGCAGCTCATTTTCAATACCTCACCCGCTATGGTTGACGCAGCTTTGGCCGGAGTGGGCATCGCCTTCTTGCCTGAAGACGAGTTCGCGCCACATCTTGAGGAAGGTCGATTGTTGCGCGTACTGGAAGCCTACTGCCCTCCGTTTCCGGGCTACTACCTGTACTACCCGAGCCGCAGGCAGCCATCACACGCGTTCTCTCTGGTGTTGGATGCGTTACGCGTGACGAGATAAATACTACAACTGCTATTCGCATCCGCTACTGCCAAAAGCGCAGAATATAAGAGCCTTACCCGCCTACACTCAAGCAATCATCTGATGATAAAACCGAGACACCCACGGCCGCGCTGGTGCCTTTGTCTCGTCGTCCTGGCTAGAAAGCGAACATCCGTTGCCAATTGGTCAGTCAAACTTGATAGCGTCTTTGCTGTTAAATTTGCCTCGCTTTCAAGTTGCAGAAAGAGTTCACGCGAACCTGAAGCGTGCTGAACGCTGGCAGCACCTTTGTAGGCACCTTAGTAGAACATCCAGCTGATTCAACCAAGTGCCAAGGTGAGACTTACTCAACACCAAGCTGGGCTCATCTGTGTGTCATCACTGACAAGGAACCCTGCGCGACGCAACAATCGATAAGACCATCAAGGCTCCGGGCAGTCACAGCACCGTAATCCAAATGTCATCTTGCTGTCGCACTCTGTAGCGTCCAACACCCTAACGTCAGATGCTAATGAGGCTTACGATGCAATCAGTTTGTCGCCGACTGCTGCACCACCTGTGCTTTGCTATGGTTTTTTTACCGGGGCTGGTGTCTGCCCATGCGCTGGAAATCCATGGTTCCAACACCATTGGCGCTACCCTGGCACCCATGTTGATGACGCGTTTTTTGGAACAACTAAGCGGCCAGCCCGTTATCAGCAGTGCCAGCGGCACCGAGAACGAAACCCTGCTCAGTACGAGCAAAGACGGCAAACCGCTAACCGTGTTGGTAGCCGCGCACGGCTCCAGTACCGGCTTTACCGCAATGCAGGCAAACCAGGCTGATATCTGGGCCGCCTCACGTCGCGTCAAACCCGCTGAAATAGCGGCTATGGCGGCGCGCGCAGATATGACCAGTGCCCATAGCGAGCATGTGATTGCCATTGATGGTCTGGCGATTCTGGTACACCCCGCCAACCCGGTAGACCAGCTCAGCATAGAAACCCTGGCGCAGATTTTTGCCGGTGAGATCACTAACTGGTCGGCCGTTGGTGGGCCTGATCGGACGATCCAGGTATACGCCCGCGATGAGCAATCCGGCACCTGGGACACCTTCAAGGATCTGGTGTTGCGCGGCCAATACGCGATGACCGACGGCGCCCGGCGTTACGAGTCAAACGACCAGCTGTCAGCGGATGTAAGCCGAGATCCTGCCGGCATAGGATTCGCCGGGTTTGCCTCCGTCGGTAACAGCAAACTGCTCGCCATCGCTGACGGCAATGCGCCAGCGCTTAAGCCCAGCAAACTCTCGGTAGCGACCGAAGACTACCCACTGTCGCGTCGGCTTTATCTTTACACTCCCGCGCAAACGGGCGAGCCACTGGCGCAGAGCTTTATCGACTTTACCCAAAGCCATGCGGGACAAGAGATCGTCGCTCAATCGGGGTTCTTTTCTCAGACACCCTTCGCGGTTGACCCCGTGCTTGACGACAGCGTGCCGGAGACATTCAAGCGCCTGACTGCACGCTACCAGCGTTTATCAGTGAACATCCGCTTTGCCGAAGGCAACACCACGCTGGACAACAAGGCGCATCGCGACCTACTGCGCATTCAGACCTACCTTGCCGACACCGGCAAAACCGGCTCAGACATTATGCTGATTGGCTTTGCCGACCAGCAAAGCAACGAGCTACGCGCTCAAATGATTTCCGAACTACGCGCTCAGACAGCCAGTAAGGCGCTACGCGAACTCGGTACCGTAGTGCAAGGCTACGTCGGCTACGGTCACTACATGCAGGTAGGATCTGCGGGTGGCGAGACCGGTGCACAACGCAACGGCAGGGTCGAAGTCTGGGTACAGCGTTGAGCCATTGCACCTCACTGACCAACAACTGACAACCTTACTCTCACTGAGCTGCAGCGACCGCGAAACGAACAGGCTAATCATGTTGTCCTAGTATTAGTGCCAATGAGCAAGGCGTGCGCATCAGGGAGTCGTTAGTTCGGCGAGCGCAGCCCGCTTTCCTGTTCTGCTTCAGGGAGTCTATGCAATGCCCATGATCGAGATAAATGGCGTAGAGGTCGCTTACGAAGACACCGGCCCGCGCAACGCGCCAGCCATAGTGCTGGCGCACTCGCTGTTCTTTGACCACCGCATGTTTGAGCATCAGGTCGCGCGCTTTGCTGAAGACTACCGGGTGATCGCTTACGACCAGCGTGGTCATGGCTTCACCCCACATCCCAAGAACGGCGAGTACGGCATGGACGCCCTGACCGAGGATGCCGCCGCTTTGATCCAGCGCCTGGAGCTGGGCCCCGTCCATATCGTTGGCAACTCGATGGGTGGTTTCGTGGCACTGCGCCTTGGTGCCCGTTACCCAGCGCTGGTGCGCTCAGTCACCACCGTCGGTTCATCTGCCGATAAGGAACACAACATCGAGCAGTACCGACCGCTGGTGCAGGCCATGAAGGAACACGGCGCCGCGCCGGTGATTGAGCCGCTGATGTACACCATGTTTGGCGACACCACCCTCGCCGCACAATCACAGGCGAGCCTGTGTTCAACCTGGCGCAATCGCATGGCGGCACTGACCCGCGAAACCGGCTCCGCCGCCGAAGCGGTCGTTGAACGTGAGAGCGTGGTCGATGTACTGGCGCTGATCAAGGTCCCGGTGCTGGCAATTGCCGGCGAAGAGGACCACGCCTATGGCATCGATCTGTCGGAGCAAATCGCAAAAGGAGTCGATGACGGACGCTGCATTGTCATCAAGGCCGCTGGACACTCCGCCAGTCTGGAGGCGCCCGGGCCGGTTAACGAGGCGCTGGCAGAGCACTTCAGGCGCGCTGAAGCGACGAGTTGAGTTAGCGATTGAGCGCAGCGCCCGTTGTTAACCAAAGTTCTGCGCTATTTCCTTAATGCTCGACTGCAGTCAGTCGTAATGCTCGCTTGCGGTGGCTCAGGTAGATCAGCGCCAGCGCCCCCATCAGCAAGGCCATC
>TARA_R110000868_G_scaffold5669_7_pt1 | contig 11101 bp, 13 predicted proteins | sample TARA_R110000868 | Tara Oceans TARA_R110000868 (sample SAMEA4397489) | marine metagenome | biome: Polar Biome; feature: [SRF] surface water layer (ENVO:00010504); material: water (ENVO:00002006), including particulate matter (ENVO:01000060) such as... | depth 5 m | reverse complement strand
AGTCTTATCGGTGCACCAGAAACTGTTGGTGGATATTTTAATTGTATGTATAACAACTTAATTAGCCTTGAAGAAATTCCTAAAACTGTTGGTGGTGCTTTTTATATAGATAAATCACTTAAAGATAAATTTCCAGAAAAATGCATTCGTAGACTGTGTAAGATTATAGGTAATGTAGTCTATGCTTAAATAAATACAGATATGAGAAAAATTATTGAAGGTGATGTTAGTTTGCGTAGTTTATGTTTAACAGAGTTATTAGATTTATCAGATGTGGAAGTCACAAGAGATTTTGATTGTACTGACAACAACTTAACTAATCTTATTGGAGCACCTAAAACTGTTGGAAGCAACTTTTACTGCCACGAAAGTAAATTAACTAGTCTCGAAGGTGCTCCAACAACAGTTGGTGATATTTTTAATAGTAGTGGTGAGTTTAAATGCTATAAAAATGACTTAACTAGTCTCAAAGGTGGTCCGCAGTTTGTTGGTAGTAGTTATTTTTGTGGGAGGAATAACTTAACTAATCTCGAAGGTGCGCCTAAAAAAGTTAATGGAGGTTTTTATTGTAGATGGAGCAACTTAACTAGTCTTTCAGGTGCACCCACTACAGTTAGAGGTCCCTTTTTCTGTGATTATAACAACTTAGATAGTCTTGATGGCAGCCCGCATACTATTCATGATAGTTTTTATTGTAGTAACAATCGACTAACTAGTATTGAAGGTATTCCTAAAAGAATTTATGGTCATATTTACTTACCATTAAGTGTTAAAAGCTTATTTTCAATTACGTATGTTCGCAGCTTAAGTGAGATTAGAGGAATGGTTCTCTATATATAGAAAATTAAAACTAAATAAAGATATGACAAAAGTTATTCATGGTGGTGTTAATTTAAGTGAATTATTCTTAACAAAGTTATTGGATTTATCGGATATAGAAGTTACGGGAAGTTATGATTGTAGTACAAACACCTTAAATAGTCTTAAAGGTAGTCCGCATACTGTTGGTAATAGGTTTAGTTGTTATAAGAGTGGCGCAACTAGTCTTGTAGGCGGTCCTCATACTGTTGGAGGTAATTTTTATTGTCACGAAAGCGGCATAACTAGTCTTTTAGGTGGTCCTAAAACTGTTCATGGTTATTATTATTGCCAGGGTAATAACTTAAATAATCTTGAAGGTGCGCCTCATACTGTTAGTCAAGATTTTTGGTGTAGCGACAGCAACCTAACTAGTCTTGTAGGCGGTCCTCATACTGTTGGAGGTAGTTTTTATTGTCGTCACAATAACAAATTAACTAGTCTTTCAGGCGGTCCGCATACTGTTAATAGAGATTTTGATTGTATCGGAAACAACTTAGATAGTCTTGAAGGTATTCCAAAATTTATTGGTGGTACATTTAAAATATCAGGCAATCTTAAAAACAAATTCCCAATTACGTATATTCGAAGTCTTAGCGACATTATAGGCAAAGTAGTATATTATTTAAAGCTTGAGCCACATTAGAGACCGCGTAGTATTTAAATAAATAAAGATATGAGAAAAATTATTCCAGGTCATGTTCAAATACAAGAACTACATTTAACAGAGTTACCAGATTTATCAGATGTACAAGTTGAATGGTCTTTTTTGTGTGGGTTTAATAACTTAACTACTCTCGTCGGTGCTCCTAAAATTGTTGGTTATAATTTTTGGTGTCTTAACAATAATTTAACCAGCCTCATTGGAGGGTCTACATCTGTTGGGATGGATTATGATTGCAAGAATAACCGCTTGACTAGTCTTGAAGGTGCTCCTAAACGTACTAACTTTACGTTTGATTGCAGTCACAACAAATTAACTAATCTTATAGGGGCACCAGAAACAGTTGGTGATTGTTTTAGATGTAATGGGAACGACTTAGATAGTCTTGAAGGTATTCCAAAAATCGTTGGCGATAGGCCATACTGTAACGGTAATTTTTGGATATCAAAGGAACTTAGAGACAAATTTCCAAGAGAGTACATTCGCAGTTTAAGTGATATTAGAGGTACTATAGTATATTGGTAAGACTAAATAAATACAGGAACCAACAGTAGTTATATATTATTTAAATTTGCTGTACAATTTTACACAATAATGTATAAATAAATATATATGTTTAATAAATTAATCAATAAGTATATTCGGCTGTATAATGAATCACCTACTGAGGCTCCGACTAAACCAGCTCCGACTAAGCCTTCACCTTCTCCAACCAGAAAGCCTTCTCCTTCACCAGCTCCCTGGGAACGTCCCGGTAAATCGCCTGCAAGACAGCCAAAAGCTAAGTCAAATCAAGCATTTGCTGAAAACGAAGAGAACCGATTTATAAAAGCTGCTAAAGCCAGGTTCGCGAAAAAGCATTAATTTATATATGAAATTAATCGACAAGTTGATTAAGTCTGCTTTATTAGTAGAGATGAACCCCAAAGAAGACCGTAGTAAACTACACCCGAACGTTGAAGCACAGATAGATGATCATGATTCAGATATAACGAAAATTATACCACCTAAGTTTTTGAGTATGATTGCATCTAAACGATATGATGAGTTAATAAGAAAGCTTGATGAAATTACTGGTGAGAAATCGCCGGATTGGGTAGGGGTAATGCAGAAAGTAATGAGAGCAATGCAATCAATTAAACAAATTGAAGGTCCTAAAATAAAAGAGCTTGAAAAATTAGCTGTTGATACTGTTTTATCCTTACCTGAATGGGAAATAATTAGAGATAGACATATTAAGAAAGGTTGGTTAAAAATTATAGCAAAAATAGAACAGCCAAATTTTAGTAAACAATTACAAGAGTTCGAGGCAACGATAGAAGAAGATGAACCATTTCAAGTCGCCGAAACTGAAATTGAGGTCGTTGAGTTGTTTGAAGATGAAGGAAAATTAAAAAGAGATCTCGCAAATTTTATTACACAAGGTGAGGCTGCAACAGGTTTTAATACGTTTGAGCTTATTAAAGATCAAATTAATTCAATTGACCCTAACTTATACGATTGTTATAAATTATTTGTAATTGGCGGTTTAGTAAATTATTTTGCTGGAGATTTAAATCTAATTGAAGCTAGTAATGCTATTGCTAGTGTTGAAATAGAGCCTGATGATGATGGGTACACTATTATTGCTAGCGGCGTAAATTTCGTGTTATTAATACATGAAATTATTAAAGGGTTATATGATTATTTAGCAGTAGATGTTGGTCCGAATACGTTAGAAGATATGAATAATGAGCGAGTTCATACTAATGCAGGTCCGGGCATAGCAAAAATATTCCGGCAACGTTTCTTAGCAGTAGCAGATGACGGTATAAATGATTTAAAATACTTCCCGCTGGTATTAAGAGTATTATATGGATGTGATCCTGAGAATCAAGTGTATGGTCAAGATCTTAAAGATATAATTGCAAATAAACCAGGTGGTATGCAAATATTAAAAGACTGTATTAATAGAGTTAAACAACATTATCTAAGTGAGGGCGAAAATGATGATGAATCCGACAATGCTGATTCTTGGAAAAATGGGTAAGATCTTAATTTTTTTACACAATTTTAACTAAATATTAATATATGCCTGCTTATAATACAAATCTTTTAAACCCATTTGCAACAAACCCTACTAACTTAGGGGCATCACTCAGTGCATTATCCGGGACTAGTATAAATTTCCATGCTACTCTCAGCGCCGTAGGTACTATTAGTGGTAAACAAGTCGTAGGACTTGCATTTAATAAAAACACTACTTTAAATGGGTTGCTGACTGCTTTATCTGCAGGGGCGGGAAATGTATTTAAAGTTGATACTAGTTACAATGGTACAGAGATGTCATTTATTCTTGCTGATAATAGTACAACTCAATTCACATGTAATACTGCCAAGGCTAGTAACTTCACCACCAAATCTCAATTACTGTCTGCAATTACATTTAATGGATCTGTCTGGCCTGAGAAACAACGTCTCTGGAACCTTAATGGATAGTAAATGGCCTTACCCGGCTTAGATTCATTTCTCAAACGTATTGAGAATACCTGGCCTAATAGTTCTATAAAATGTTTAGATGATCTGCGACGTTTTATAGAAAACTCCAATTGTGGTAAAATAGAAGTCTTCGAATTTAAGCTCCCTGCACTAGGATGTGCACTACACGATGGCATTTCATTTAATGAAGACTTATTTGACCATAATTTTGCTTTCTTTTTATTTGTAGTATTTCATGAAATAATTCATCAATATCAATTTAAAAAATATAGTGCTGAGAAAATGTATAGTTACTATATAGATGATATTGATGTATCAACAGCTGCAAAAGAAATTAAACGGATTGAAATGGTTGCTGACCGTGCTGCTGAAAAAAAAATTAATGAATATATACAAAAGGGTTATTTACCACCAGGTAGTAATCAAAAAGGACATTATAGAAATGCTCCAGATAGAGCTTTTGAAGGCTTAATTCATCAAATTAAAAGTTTAATAAAATCAAAGAGTCATTTGAGGGATTATAAAAATGTATTTGGTATATCAGAATTATTTTATGATATGATTCGTGCAAATCCGATTAAGTAATTACTGTCGATCAGTCTTACTCCAGATTCTCGAATTAATCTCATCATCTGCTAGCATTAATGGATCTGATGCTCTAATAGGATTAATATCCCAACCACCTCTGCGGACATACAAGCATTTAACTAGTAGACCCAATGGCTTAAATTTCTCCCAGATTCGTGTATAAATAGTCTCGCAAATCTCTTCATGGAAATGACATTCATCTCTAAACGAAATAATATATTGTAGTAATGCAGCTCCATCAATTGATTTAGTACCAGTATACTTAATATAGACATCACCCCAGTCAGGCTGAGACGTAACCCTACAGTTACTCTTCAAAAGACTCGAATGATATTTGTAAGAATACGTCTGATCAACATACAAATTATTACCAATATAACTAGACTCTTTTAATAGATCTGGTGTCTCGCTATAAACAGTACACGAGGGTTTGTAAATATCTTCAAGAGTAATATAAGATTGGTAATTGTTAATTGAGCTAGACCAAAAGCCTTTAGCAAGGAACAAGTTAACAATTACTTCCGTTTCAAGTAGATTAGATAAGTCTCTTGTAGCAAGCTCCTTTACAGCATTTAAAGCAAGGACCTCTGTAGCGCCCATCTTAGTCATATTGAAGCTATTCCAATATAGTTTCATTGACTTTGACTCAACAATATACTTACTATTAGCACTGTAAGTTACTTTTGCAATTGCACTTACAGGTAGCCCATGATTTAATAGAAACGATACTTCATAACCATTCCAGATATCATGACCGATAAATGGTAGATTACTTTCATTAATATTTAAATGATTTCGGTTTGATTGCCTTGGTTCACTAACTAAGAGCGAATTATCATAAATGCTTTTATATTCACTCGTTTTACCAAGATGTCTTTCGATTTTACTATTATCTACGTTATTCATAATTATATTATATATTCTTTCCTGATAAATACTCGGTAATTTTTTCAATTCTTTGCTCAACAGACCCTGAAATTTCGACAATTTTAACTCCCTTATGTTTTGCAATTACTATTAATTCATTAAAATAACCAACTACTGCGTCAAAGAATTTCTGATCAGTTGCTCTAATGCCATCTTCAATTAAAGGTAATTCAGGCTTAACATAAAAAATTACATCATACTTAAAGATCATATCTTTATATAGACTTTCAAGAGCATCAGCATAATCTACAGAGCAATCATCTTGACAATAGTCGCTCAATAATACAGCTTTAGTATATGCAATACCATCTAAAGCTGATCTATCAAGTAAAAGATTATCACCTAAATGTAAACGATTAAAGTGCTCTGCCATTACATACAACTGAGTAACTTTAGTACCATCCGTATTAATAGGAATACCCTCCGATTGTAATTTTCTTGTAAAAGACGTTCGAACAATATAATCTTTAAACATTTCTAATTTCTGCAATGCTTCAATTAAAGTAGTCTTGCCTTGCGAATGTGCACCTGAGATTGCGATTTTCATAATTAAATTTTAATTCCAAAATTTGTCCGAACACTGAAGAAATTTAACCAACTTTTTAATGAAGTACTTCTCAATGCATTAGTAATATCAGCTTCATTAGTATAATTATTTACAATTGAAGTACTAATAATAACTTCACCATCATCTACATGCTCATTAACTCTATGAATAACCGACCCAATTTCTTTGTAAGTCAGTGATCGTTTCTGAGGATCAAATCCTTTAAGCTCAGGGTACGAATTAATTAATCCAGGATGACCATTATATATCTCCCATTTATTACAGATCTCTTTTGGAATAATTCGAAGGTAACCATGCATACTCAAAAAAGTATTTTTAGGGTTAAATCGTTCCTGCTTAAGAGCAGTATTATACTCTTCAAGAGTTGGCTTTAGAGGTAACATAATAATTTTATTAAAACAATTATCTAGTAACCAAGGATCGATTGATTCGATATTTTCTTTATTAGTAATAATTAAGTTCGGAACTGTATTAATCTCTCTACAGATATTTGCAAGCTCAGAGCCTGTTTGCGAGAACAATGCTACCCATTTTCTATTTAACATATTAATATTGTATGATGTTTCCTTTAGATCTAACCATTAACAATTTGCCGAAAAGACTTAATATTATATTCAATTAAGTCAATTTCTTCACTCTCAAGGTGAATATGTAAGTTATCAGCCAACAAGCCTTTTGGTTTATCAGAAATACCCAAGTTCCCACTATATTTAATTTTATTGAGTCCTGCCATTACAGGGTTAGAAGTATCACACGATCTAATATTAGTAATTTTATTTTCCCGATACCATTTGAATTCAATAGGCAAAGAGCAACCTAATAGGTGATGAGGTTTATTCCAGTCCCAAATATTATCAGCAATTAAATTACGAATAAAATTAATTCTACCATTCTTAAACAACTCATATTTATTAGAGCCATACGAAGAAGTTTCATAAAAAGATAAGTCAAAAGTAATAGCAATATAGTCTGCATTTTTTGACATGAATTTATAACAATCTACTAATTCATTATAATACTTACCTTGTACTACACCAATACGTAGAATATTTTTAGGTAGATATCTAGCATAATTATTATTGAATGATTCATATTTATGCATTGTAGTATCTACATCTTCAAGAGCATCGGGTACAATATAAAAAGTAGGTTGTAGTTTTTCAATCCATCCTGCATATTTAGCTGAGTCAAAAGCTTTCTTCAACTCAAAGATACTATTATCAAGTAGTACTTCTCTTAGCTGTAGAACAGACGAACGAAAGAATGAGTAATACTCTTCACTTTGCTCAAACAAGTGAACGAGAGCATAATCATAATCATTATAGATTCTTGATCGATTTAGTAATGAGATCGGCGATTCGTGAGATATATACATATGTAAATTATATAGTATTTCCGTTATTGCAGATTAAATATTTTTAATTATTTATGGGTAGATTAGAACAAAGTGTCAGCGGATTATTAAACACAACTAATAGTGCTTTAGATCAAGTAACTGCTTTAGCAAAAACTGTATTATGTTTGCCTAAAGCATTTTCTAATTTTGTCAAAGGATTTTATGCTATTAGTGCAAAGACTATTGTAGGTGAAATTGTTGGAGGAGTAACACAAATAGTTGGGCAAATTGTTCAAGGAATTATCGGGAATGTTATTGAAACAATTGAGCAGCAATTAAACAAACTATTAGATTATCTTAATGATATTAGTAATTCAATAAATGCAATAAAAAATTTTATTAATGGTATTGGAGAGAGAGGACAAGAATTAGTCGATATAATAAAAAATGATCAAAATTGTTCTGCATCTAATTCGAGCTTTTTTAGTTGTATGGCTACTGCTGCCGTAAATAAATTAACAAACAAAGCAGTATCAAAAATTAATAATAAAATACAAAATGCTACGAACGATATAACTAACCAAATTACAAATAAAATTACGCAAAGCGGCGGTGTTTTTGATAATATTGTTAACAGACAAGCAAATGCTATTGATAAAATAACAAAACAAGTTAATATACTTTTATGAGGCAAAATGATACAACAATTAGTCGAAATTATTATGGGTTCTACCGCGGAATTGTAATAGATAATGCTGATCCTGATAGTAGAGGACGCGTAAAAGTATTTTTACCTGAATTTGCAACTTCTATTATTAGCAACGTTGGGTTGCCAGATGATATTGATTACGAAGTTAAATTTGTTGGTACTAATCCACTTTTATCAGGTGAAGCTCTCGAATATGCTAAAAGGGTAAGTAAGTGGGCGGAGCAAGCATCACCATTAGTTGGAAGCGGATCAGCTGGTAATCTTGCTGGGGGAGGAAGCCCTACAGTATCAGATGGACCGGCTATTAACAGTGTTACATCTATAACTACTGCAACTGCAGCTAAAGGAGCAAATGGTGCTAAAGGAGCAAGTGGCAGAACAGGTTTACAAGGTGTAGTTGAGCCCGGGGACCTGCCAGTACCTGAGGATCGAGATTTACCTCCAAATACATTATTTGATCAAAATATTAATTTTGCTACACTAAGTGCTCAGTCTGCGGCCAATCGTCTTGCAGCGCCAATAACTGGTGGTATTACAATTGATGGTGTTGGTGTATCACCCGGAACGCATAGAGAGATCGGACCAGCTAAACCACAAGGTAATTTTCCTGGACTTAGTCCAACTAGCACAACCAATGGAACCAGTCCATTAAATAGTTCAATAAGCCCTACAACTTTTCCAAATGCAGCTAAAGGACTATTTTCAGTTCCTAACATAGGTGCAAATGTCTGGGTATTTTTTGAAAATAGTAATCCAAACTGCCCGGTGTATTTTGCTTATATGTATGATCAAAATGACTGGGGCAATATACAAAATATAAGTGAGTCAAGTAATGGATTTAATTATCCACGGGATGGTAAGGATAATGTTCTACGTAATAAAATAGTATTAAATAGCAGAGGTGGTAACATAGAAATAGTAGATACTCAAGGTGCGGAAAAAATAAAAATGTCGAGTTACAGTGGATCAACTATTGAATTAGGCAACACGTCAAATATTGAAATAGCAGCTGGCAATAAAGATACAATTGTAAGTAAAGATTTATTTTTAACTATTAAAGGTACGCGAAATATAAGTACGGATAAAAATAGTGATGAAAATGTTGATGGAGACAGGTATCTCAAAGTTGGAAAACAAAGTCAAGTAACAATAGATAAGTATATAGAATGGACCAAAATTGACAACCAGTTAGCATTAATTAATGCATCACCGAATCTTTTGCCGACTATTAATTTACCCAATCCATCAATTATTTCAAAAGAGATTAGATTGTTTCCAACTACTCAAGAAGCAATTGAAAGTTTACCAAAAGTAAATAATGAAGCTGCCAGTCTTGCTTTAAATTTTTTTAATATTAAAATACCTGAAGTAAAAATAAATGTACCAATCGGCTTTAAACTCGAACCTGCATTAAGTTTATCGTCACAAGGTGCAACAGCAATCCCGTCGCCAAAAATAGCGGCAATAGATGGAATTACTCAGTTATTATCCTCAAAATTATCTTCTATTGAAAAAGAGTTCGGCGAAGGCGGCAGTGAGATTATTCAAATAGCAAAACATAAAACAGAAATTGTTGGTGCTGTTCATAATTTAAGAGACTCAGTAAGAATTATTGAAAGCGGCAGAAGTGAAATACAAAGGGTAAATCTTGATTCCCATGGTTCATATCCAAAATATGTACCTTTTCAGCACGTTGAGCCGGTTGCTCAGCTGCCTTTTCCTTGCGGTACTAAAAGCACTACTGCATCAAAATATAGTCTTATAGTTGGCTCTGGTGGTATAGAAATTAAAACCATTGGTGTGTTAAATATTAGTTCAAAAATTACAACGATTGCAGGCAGTGAAGAGTTAAATTTATCTTCAAATCATAGTGTTAATATTAGAGGCAAATGCATTGTTATTGGCAGCCGTGAAGGAAGTGACAACGACGGGAATGCTTTAATACTTAGAAATGCAAATCAAGTTGTTGTTGATAGTAATTTAGGTGTAAGAAGGAATGTTATTGTTGGTGGTGGCATGTCTATCGAGGGAAATCTTTGCGTAAGAAGTGTCAGTGCACCTGTTGAATTGCAACAAACAGAATATATTGAAACATTAGGCGAGACTGTACCTGGTAAAGCAATCGGATGGTGCAAAGTAGGTGATGACTATATAACTGTGTATGGTGGCACCGTTATAGATAGTATAGAGAACTCATTATCTATACCTGACTCAATTAAAATTTATACCCATAATCACAATTTTAAAAACCTACCATTAACCTTACACGAAAGTATTATTGGTATTCCTAATGCAGATGAGTTTAATGATTCTTCTCTTTTAGCTGTTGCCAATCCAGTTGAACATGGCATGAAGAAAATTGTACCTACAAGCATATTTTAATTCTTTGCTATCTAGAACTTAGTCAATACTTAATTCTTATGATCTATGCAGTTACTAAAGAATTCCTAGTAATTCAATGATTTAGAGACGATTGGAAATTGTTCAATAAATATATCTCTAATCTTATTTGCAATATCTCTGTGCTCTTTCTGAGTATCTTCTTTTGTTCTAAGCTCAATGTAATGTATCCATGATCGGATATTACCAGACATATATAAAGTACTTGTTGTAGTTAAAGGTAAAATAAAGCGAGCTACTTCTTTTGCAATATTACATTCGAGTAGTTTACTATATAATTTTTTAGCTGAATCCATATAATCCTGAATTAAAGGAGTTAATGTATTAAATTTTTCAGTATCAACAGTATCAATACTAGACTGTCTATTTTTTTGTGCTTGCTCGCGAAGTTCTATTTCCTCGAATTCAGTAACCTCAGAATACCGCTGACTAAACTCTTGAAATGAAAATGATCTATGCCGTAATATTTGAGCTGCTATTGCTCGCGACGTTTTAATCTCAATAGTCATTGATACTTGCTCAAATATTGACCAATGACCGTGTTGTATACAATAGTTAATTAATTTGCTGCCT
>TARA_R110000868_G_scaffold100791_5_pt1 | contig 11108 bp, 9 predicted proteins | sample TARA_R110000868 | Tara Oceans TARA_R110000868 (sample SAMEA4397489) | marine metagenome | biome: Polar Biome; feature: [SRF] surface water layer (ENVO:00010504); material: water (ENVO:00002006), including particulate matter (ENVO:01000060) such as... | depth 5 m | reverse complement strand
CGCAGGGGTCACTGGTTCGAGTCCAGTAGCGTCCACCATCTCTCCCGCACTTCAGTATTTGTGGCCGGTTTCGTCAGAAACCGGGAGTGTATTCACGCGCTTTGCGACAGCGGCGCGAATGCATGGGCGAATGGGACTTCGAACCAGAAGGTCGCGCCCTCGCCGGGCTTGCCATAAGCACCGATTTCGCCGCCCATCAGCGCCACAAGACGCGAACAAATGGCAAGGCCAAGGCCCGTTCCACCGTAAGTTTTTGAAATCTCGCTGTCGGCCTGTACGAAGGGCGAGAAGAGTTTATCTGCCACACTATCGGCAAAGCCGATGCCATCGTCGCTCACTTCGAAACGAATGCGTGTTTCGCCATATTGATGTCCGACCGTAAAGGCGTGGATGATGACTTGCCCGCCTTCGGGCGTAAATTTGAGCGCGTTGGAAATGAAATTCGACAATATCTGACGCAGGCGGCCTTCGTCGGCCAGCATCGCTTCACGCGGCAGATCATCGCTCATCAACTCAAGCAGCACATTTTTGTCGCGCGCCTTGGCCGACCAGAACAAGAGCGATTCAAACAGCGCCGAAAATTCCAGCGGCGCAATGTCGAGTTCGACCTTGTCTGCCTCAATCTTGGAAAACGTCAGCACATCATTGAGCACGGTCAGCAGCCCGACCGAGGCGTCGTGGATATATTGGCCATATTCGCGCGACTTCGGTTCTTTGCTGATCTGGGTAATGAGATCGGAAAACCCCATGATTGCATTCATGGGTGTGCGGATTTCATGGCTCATGGTTGCCATGAAATCGGACTTCACGCGATTGGCGTTTTCGGCCCGCGCTTTTTCCTGAATGGCGATGTTGACCGCTTCATCGGCCCTTGCGGCAAGATCTTGCTCGGCCTGCATCTGCGAGAAAGTTTCAAAATATTTCTGCCGGTTGAAATGCATGATGACAGAAGCGGTGCCGAGCAACATGAGACAAAGCAGGCCGGAGGTCGGGTTAAGCAGACCGGCCTGATTGGCCGCAAAAATGATCAGTGCAAAAGGCAGCAGAAGCGCCACAACATTCGACCAGATGCGCATTGTCGGCACCCAGGAACAATGGGTCATCAGGCTCGCACCGAAGACAATGGCGGTCACAACATAATTATGCGGCGCGCCGAGCACCCAGTTGAAGCCTGCGATTGTATAGGTTGCCACCGCCGCGACGTGAAACAGTCCTGCATCCTGCCAGCATCTTTCGGTGTCGATATTACCGATGTTCTTTTTGACATTGCGACGCCAAATGAGCGTGCCTGTGTCGAGCGCGAGGGCGGAAAAAAACCATCCCAATGCACTGGTGACGCCATTGGCGTGAAGTGTGGTGAGAGCAAGTGCCAAGGGGAATGAACATCGGAAGAGATAGAGCCGGTCCTCCATTGATATCCAATAGAGGAGCACCTTGCGGCGGATATGCTCCTGAGAATTCGTAACGGAATTCATGCCGGCCCACCTTTTTCGCACTCTACACACGCAACAATGCGGCCCGATTTGCACATTGCCCGTGGCGGATCATTCCACTCCCGCTTTAAGGGTTAGTTGCAGCATTCAATAAAATTTTAACGTCTCCGGTCACCAATTCGGCCGGATTTACGCTGCGGCCCCGCGCATAAGCCGGAAACATCGTTAATGCTCTACTGAGTATTGGTCGCTAAAGTAGGTTCCAGCGATTCACGGAGTATGGGCACGGGCGGTATCGATGAAGGAGAAGGAACTTCGGTTGGCGCTTGTGTGCTATGGCGGCGTATCGCTCGCCGTGTACATGCATGGCGTGACGAAGGAGATTCTGAAACTCGTCCGGGCTTCGCGCATCTACCACGGCGAAGACAGCCCCACTCGTCGCCAGTCGTCGAGTTTTGCCGAACTCGAACGCCAGCCGCGCGGCGAACGCGATAGCGAATACGGCTATTTCGAACTGCTCCAAGCCATCGGCGAGATATCTGAACTGCGGGTCTTCGTCGATACAATTGCGGGTGCATCCGCCGGCGGCATCAACGGCGTGTTGCTCGCCCGTGCGCTGGCACATGATCTGTCGCTTGATGAACACCGCAAGATGTGGCTTGAGCAAGCCGACATTTTGGCGCTGATGGACGAAGACCATCTGGCGGGCAAATGGAGCAAACTGTTTCTCAAGCCCGTCTTCTGGGCGATCAACAACCGTTGGCTTGCACGTTTTGCACCTGATGCCGAGATGCGCCAGAAATTGTTACTCTTCACACGTTCGCGTTGGTTCAAGCCACCCTTTTCCGGTCGCATCATGTCGAACATGCTGCTTGAAGCCTGCCGCACGATGGCCGACAAGACGGAAGACCTCAGCGCGAAACCACGCTCGCTTCTGCCGGTTGGTCACAAGCTCGAATTGATTGTCTCCGTCACCGACTTCTATGGCTATACACAGGACATACCGCTGCATGATCCGCCCTTCATTCGTGAGCGTGAGCATCGCCATGTTCTGAAATTCTCCTACATTCAGCGCACCGGCGGTCTTGCGACCAGCGATTTCGATGACGCACATATTCCGGGGCTTGTATTTGCTGCGCGGGCGACCTCGTCTTTTCCGGGTGCGTTTCCACCCTTGCAGATGGGCGAAATCGACAAGTGCCTTGTGGCACGGCGCGAAAGCTGGTCGACGCGTGCAGAATTTATTGCGAGTAATTTCAAGCCGTTGATTGCGGCGGGGTCCGACCCTGCCAAAACATCGTTCATCGACGGTAGCGTGCTCAACAACAAGCCGTTTGGCGAAGCCATCGCCTCGCTACGCGGTCGCCCGGCCTATCGCGAAGTTGACCGGCGCGTTGTTTATATCGATCCCGATCCTGAAGGTGGCCATCTGGAAGCCGGCGGCGCTGCACCGGGGTTCTTCCACACGATCCGCGGCGCACTCTCCGACATTCCGCGCAATCAGCCTGTGCGCGACGAATTGGAATCGATCCATCAGTTTTCCGAACGTGTCCGCCAGTACCGTCAGATTGTTGGAGCCACGCGACCGCATGTGTCACTGCGCATTCGTGAATTGCTGGGCATTGACCCGACGACCATTCCGACCAAAGAAACCCTGCCGGTTTGGCGTAATCGCGCCAACACGCAGGCCGCGGTTGAAGCAGGCTACGCATACGACGGCTATATCCAGCTCAAAGTCAGCTCTGTGCTCGACCGGCTCACGATGTTCATCGCCGAGACCAGCGGTGTGGCACATAACCCCGCAAAAATGTTGAGCCTGTCACGTGCCGTTGAAGCATGGGCGAAATCCAAAGATGTGTTCCCCGTGCAATGGACGCGCGTGGAAGGCGGCATTGAGGCACCGACGGCGAAAACAGCCTGGGTGAACTTTCTGCGTGAGTTCGACCTGAGTTTCCGCATCCGCCGGATGCGGTTTGTTGTGCGGCGGTTGAACGAACTTTATAGCGAGCAAGCCAGCGGCGTCGACAATACCGGCGCGCTGGATGAGTTTAAGGCAAGTGCCTACGAAAGCCTCGAGCTGTTGACGTCACGTGCATCCATCCGGCTGGAAGAGCCCGCAATCAAGAATATGTGTGTGCGCATTTTCGATGACGGCATTGCGACGGTCGATGAAATCGAGGCTCTGGTGCAAAAAATGGGTCCGGCACTCGATCTTGTCGGCGCCGATCATGTGATCGACGAGAGTTTTGCGTTGATGGCGCAAACTTATTTACCGCCGGATGCGCGCGCCGAACTGGTGCAGGCCTATGTCGGCTTCCCGTTTTACGACGTGCTGACGCTGCCGCTCAACAAGTGGAACGATCTTGACGACGTGGACACGATGCAGGTCGACCGCATCAGCCCTGAAGACGCTGTCGCCATCCGTCAAGGTGGCGCACAGGCCACTTTGATGGGGCGCGATCTGGGGCATTTCGCGGCCTTCTTCAGCCGCCGTGCGCGCGAGAATGATTATTTGTGGGGACGGCTACATGCTGCCGACAGGCTCGTCGATATTGTCGTGAGCGCGGGACTTGGGGCACCGCCAGCAGACACCGCTAAATATGATCAGATCAAGGCGCGGTTGTTCCGCTCCATTTTGAAGGCCGAAGAGCCGTTCCTGACAAGCGTGCCCGACCTTCTCGGCGACATTGAACGCGAACTCGACACGCGTTACGGACGCCATGCGGAAAGCGAACCCCGCGCCGAAGCTGCTGCCGCAAGTTAGTTTCCGAGCGCCGGACAGGGGTTCAGATCCTGCGCGCCGGACGGCAATGGCATTTCCGGCGTCAGCATCCAGCTCTCAATATCTTTCCACACCGTTTCGCGCTGAAGATCACGCAGCAGGATATGGTAGCCGTTGGGGTAGCAAGCGGGCGTCACATTGAGTTGCGCTGCCTGCATTTCGCGTAAAGTGGTACCGACGGAAATCGGCGGTACGATCTCATCGCGAGCACCATAGAGCAGCAATACCGGCACAGAGATGCGCGTGGCGGACGAAGCCGCCTGATCCATCAATTCGACAAGACCATAAATGGTGCCGATCTGTGTCTCCTTGATGATGAGCGGATCGCGGCTCATCTCGCGCAACATTTCGATATTGTCCGAGGGTTGGATTTTGAGCCCGCCGCCCGTCAGCGTCATTGAAGGTACAAGATGGGCGCTCATCCAGAGAACCGTTTCGTAGAACGAATTCATGCTGCGCCAGCCCCAGACGGCAGGGGCCGCGAGAATGACACCATCGACCTTCGGGGGTTCGGCTAAGGCGAAGGAACGCATGACGACCGCGCCGCCCATGCTGCTGCCAAGGAGATAAACCGGTAAGCCGGGATATTTTCCGCGTGCGAGGTCGACTACTGATCGTAAATCTTCAGCCATGCGGACATGGCCTGCCCACAGACCGCGCCCCGGTGCCTGCCCGAAGCCGCGCTGATCGTAAGCGAGCATCGTAACACCGCGTCCGGCGAACCACGGCCCGGGCAAGGCCGAAGCCTTAGAATAGTCGTTCATGCCGTGGACGGCAACGATGACCGCGTGCGGGGTCTCGGCTGACCAAACCCGCAAAGGCAAACGGGCACCGTCGGACATGACGGCGTTGGTCATTTCCGCTTGAAGCGAACCTTCAAACTTCGGTGTGTAAAGCGGATCGCCTGTGGCCATGAGGCGCGGCGCGCACCCAAGCATCATGCCGGCAACGATTGCCGAGCCGACCAACATCCGCACCATGCGCCTCATTGAAAACCTGTCAGGTTTGAGCTGTTTCATTTCAACAGGCCCGCAACACGCGATTGCAATACGGGCAGAAGATCGTGCTCAAACCACGGATGTGCTTTGAGCCAACCCGTATTACGCCATGAGGGATGTGGCAACGGTATGGCAGCCGGACCATAGTCGCACCACGCCTCGACCGTTTCTGTCAGGCTCGCCTTCGCCCGCTCCCCTAAATATCGCTTTTGCGCATATTGCCCGACGAGCAAGGTCAGCTCGATTTTTGGCAATAGGGCAAAGAGCCGTGCATGCCAATGTGGTGCACATTCGCGGCGTGGTGGCAGGTCGCCGCCTTTCGCATCCTGACCCGGAAAGCAGAATCCCATCGGCACAATGGCGAAGCGGTTCGGATCGTAGAAAATATCCGGCGTCACACCAAGCCATTCGCGCAGGCGGTCACCGCTGCGATCAGTGAAAGGTTGCCCCGACAGATGCACTTTGGTGCCCGGTGCTTGACCGATGATACAAATTTTCGCGCGCGGCGATACCTGCAGCACGGGGCGTGGCTCATGCGGTAAGGGTTTGCCCAATGGTTGTTCGAGGCAAAGCCGACAGGCACGGATATCACCGACGAGTGTGTCGAGCGCCCTCGCCATTGCCGCCCTCCCCGCTTAGCTAACAGCTTTCAGCATATTGCGAGCAATGATGACCTGCTGCACCTGGCTCGTGCCTTCGTAGAGACGGAAGATGCGCACGTCGCGGTAGAAACGTTCTATGCCGTAGTCGGCTACGTAGCCCGCGCCACCGTGGATCTGCACCGCGCGGTCAGCAATACGGCCGACGGCTTCCGAGCAGAAGAGCTTGCAGCATGAGCTTTCTGTGGCAACGTCCTCGCCTGCATCGCGGCGCTTTGCGGCGTCGATCACCATGCAGCGACCGGCGTAGTGTTCCATCTTCGAATCGGCGAGCATCGCCTGCACCAGTTGCAAATTGCCAATGGGCGCGCCGAACTGTTTGCGCTCGGCAGCATATTTGGTGGAATCCTCGACGAGGCGGTCGGCAACACCCATGCAGACCGCTGAAATGTGCAAACGGCCGCGCTCCAGCACCTGCATCGCGGTGATGAAGCCTTTGCCTTCCTTGTCACCAAGCAGGCTGGACGCAGGAATGCGCGCGTTGTCGAAAATTACATCGCAGATATGCGCGCCCTGCTGGCCCATTTTCTTTTCATTTTTGCCGAGCGTCAGGCCCGGTGTGTCGCGCGACACAATGAAAGCCGAGACACCTTTAGCGCCGGGTGTGTTCGGGTCGGTGCGGGCAAGCAACGTGAAAGCGTTGGCCTTGTGTGCGTTGGTGATGAAACGCTTGGTGCCATTGACGATGTAATGATCGCCGTCGCGGATGGCGGTGGTACGCAGCGATGCGGCGTCCGATCCTGCTTCAGGCTCCGTCAGCGCAAAGCTGATGATGACTTCACCGCTCGCGATCTTGGGCAGCCATTCTTCCTTTTGGTCCTGACGGCCGTGCATGACAATACCCTGACTGCCAATACCGACATTGGTGCCAAAAACTGAACGGAAGGCGGGCGAGGTGCGGCCCATCTCGAACATCAACAGGCACTCTTCTTCCATCGTCAGACCGAGGCCGCCGTATTCGACCGGTACCGACAGACCGAAGAGGCCGAGTTCCTTCATCTCATTGACGATGGAATCCGGTACGGCGTCTTCTTCAGAGACCTTGTCCTCGATGGGACGCAGACGCTCGTCGACAAAGCGACGGATGGTGGAGATGAGTTGATCGCGTGTTTCGGCGTCGAGGGCCATAGTCGCTCCGGCGTTGTGGGGCGGGAGAAATCCCGGCTGGAGCGGAATTTAGGCTATGGGCCTAGGGAGGGTCAAAGGCTGAAAGTGCGCAAATTGCGCTCTGCGGCCCCGATCGGTGCTAAATCGTGGTCATTTCGTTTTTGAAGCGTTCCGCAACGGGTACTTCACGATAGACCGTCACCGTGAAAATACGATCGGTCCGCTCCCCGTCAAACGACAAGGGCATATAAGCAGCCTCGAAATCCATGTAGCCCCCGCCAGAAAATTCCATTTCGCCGCCAACGCCTACCGGACGACGCAGCATGGCGACCGCCTTGAAAAGTTCAAACAACATACTGCCGAGCTTGGGCTTTTGTTTGTCGATTGCCAGCACAGACTGGCCTTTGAAATTGGCCCCATGTGAATGAGCAACTTTCTCGCCGATCAATCTGTAGGTGAGGTTGAACGGTTCATGGTCAACCTGCAGCATCATCAGATGCGGCATGTGACGGGCGATGGCCACAGGATCAATATCGGCGGGTGTCGGCATCCGGCGTGTGCCGCGCCGCGCGTACCAATAGTTGAGGACTTCGAGCACGACGGGGTTGGTGAGGTCGCGCAATTTGCGCAGCCCCGCACGATCCGCCCCCGCCTCTTCGATTAATTTTGCGTATTCGTCCATGGTCACGATCATTCCGCTTGTAAGCGAAGACTAGCGATCAAGCCCTAACCGGACGTGAAGACGGTGTTTCGGATTCCCGCCGGTTCCTGATATGACACAGACAAATCACATTTTACGCCAACATTTCCCGGATTCCCAACGATGTCAAAAACACCGAGTGCGAGGCTTGCCGCAGCTGGATTCAAAGGCTGGGACGGCACAGACCCGTTTGAAGACTATGCCGGTCCCTATTTTTACAAGAAAAATGAGGCCGGAGAGGTTATATGCGCCTTTGAGGCCGAACCTCACCATTGCAACGGTGGCGGCTTTCTGCACGGTGGCGCGCTGATGACTTTCGCCGATTATTCGCTGTTCTGCTTCGCAACAGACGTTTTGAACGGCCCTGCTGTCACTGTGTCGTTCAGTTCGGAATTCACAGCCGCAGCCGCGGGCGAAGGCATCGTCTATTCACGCGGCGAGATTGTGCAAAACACGGGCAGCATGGTTTTTCTGCGCGGGCAGGTGTTTACCGGCGAACAGGGAAACACCCGCACGCTTTTAAATTTCAGCGGTATTGTGAAGCGCGTCAAACGCAGGCCGATCTAGAAAGATTTTGTGATGGTTACTCTCAGCATTCTCGACCAGTCGCCGATCAGCAACGGCAGCACGGCTGCCGAGGCCTTGCGCAACACAATCGATCTTGCCAAACACGCTGAACGTCTCGGCTACCAGCGCTATTGGCTTGCCGAACATCACAACACCCATTCCTTTGCAGGCTCGGCACCTGAAGTGATGATCGCGGCGGTCGCGGCCGCTACCGAAAAAATCAATGTCGGTTCGGCGGGCATCATGTTGCCCCATTACAGCCCGCTCAAAGTCGCTGAACTTTTCCGCCTGCTCGAAACGCTCTACCCCGGTCGCATTGATCTTGGTCTCGGCCGTGCGCCGGGATCTGACCAGCGCACAGCGCGCGCACTGCAGCCGGGACCGCAGGCCTATCCGATTGATGTGTTTCCGCAGCAGGTCGAATTGCTGATCCAGTTCCTTGAAGACTCAACGGGGCTCGGCGGCGAGAGCGGCGGCTTCCCCGTCGGCCACCCTTACACCGGCATCCACGCGACACCGCGCGGTCCGGGTCTGCCGAATATGTGGATGCTCGGTTCCGGCGGTGATGGTGCGATCCATGCCGCACAGCAAGGCATGGCCTATTGTTTTGCTCATTTCATCAATCAGGACGCGGGCGTCGCGCCGCTCGAACTTTACCGGCGCAATTTCAAACCGTCGCGGCAGCTTTCATCGCCCCATGGCTCCATCGGCGTGTCGGTCACCGTCGGTGCGACCGAGGAAGACGCACGCCGCCTCTCTGCCCCGCGTAATCTCTGGGTGCTGCATCTCCTCCAGAATCGTGCAGGCGCTTTCCCGAGCCTCGAAGAAGCGCTGGCTTACAATTTTTCCGAAGAGGAAAAAGTGATGCTCCGCGCAATTGAGAAGCGCGGCATCGTGGGCACGCCCGAACAAGTGCGCGGAAAGCTTCTCGCCCTTGGCCAAGAGTATGGCGTTGATGATTTCGTGATCCTCACCATCACGCATGACCATGCCGACCGCGTGAAGTCTTACGAGCTGCTTGCAGACGCCTTTGGTCTTACGGCCTGACAATCGTCTCGGTTTGTGAAGCGGCAAGCTTGCGCGCCAAACGCTTGTCGAGCCCGGCACGCAGGCGCACCTGACGCGCATGCGTAATCGGATATTGCCAGATGACCGTTGTCGAAATGATCCAGAGGGTCAGCGGCACAAGGCAGTACATGGCCGTCAGCACAAAAAGTGAAAAATCGGAATTGGTCGCGGCCTTAGGATCAAAGCCGCTCCATGCCAGCACCGGCAGGGCAATGCCGATGCCGATGGCTTCGAAGATCTTTTTGACCATGGCCAGAAACGAAAACAGGAAAGCGGTACGCTGTTCGCCACTCTTGATCATGTCGAGATCGCAGACGTCGGCAAGGATCGATTGCCCGAGAATGGGAGATGCCCCCATCGTAAAGCCCTGAATAAGCGTGATGAGAAGCATCGCGGGCAAGACCGCGTCGGGATAGACAGGTTTCACCACGTAAATCACGACCGGCACAAAGGCGAAGGCTGCGAGGCTGGAAAAGCCCGCAACGCCGATGCCACGATGCTTACCGATGGCGCTGCCGATGCGCACCCAGAAGGGCGAGCCGAACACACCTGCCAGAAACAGAACGAAGATCAGCACCGAGCTGCCTTTGCCGAGTTCCGCGACATGTTCAAAAAAGAAAATCGCCACACCAACATTGATCGACCCGGCCAGCGCGCCGACGAGTGTCGCAATGAGAACAATACGCAAAGGCCCGTTACGCATGACAATGCGCATACCTTTGAAGAAATTGACTTCGGTGCTGCTGGAAACTTCAGGCTCGCGCACCGAGCGAAACAGAAAAAACAGGCAGACGGGCAACATGCCGGCCGTGATCCAGCCCAGCACCGACATGGCTTCGCGTGTGGCCGCCCCCTTGTTCGCCTCTTCCGCGCCGGTGGCCATACCGGCCGCGATGATGGGCACCGAAATCGCGAGAAGGAGACCAATCAGCAAGAAGATATTGCGGCTGCCGGTGATGCGGTTGCGCTCGTCATAGTCGTGCGACAGCTCCGCGCCCCAGGCCCCATAGGGAATTTCGATCAGCGTGTAGCCGAGATAAATGGCAGCGATCCAGCTGAACAAATAGAGATTTGTGACATGTTCGGGCGGCATGAACAGCATCACGCTCGACAGCATCATGACGAATACGCCGACGACGATCCACGGACGCCTGCGGCCCCAGCGCGTGTGCGTGCGGTCGCTCAACATGCCGACAATCGGGTCCGTCACCACATCCGACAAGCGCGCCAATGTGAGGATGATGCCGACCATCGCCAGATCAAGACCAAGCGTGCCCGAATAGAAAGCGGGAATGTAAACGGCAATCGGCAAGCCGATCACAGCCATCGGCATGACGAGTTGGCCGAAGCCCAGAATCTGCCATTTGCTCAGCCCTTGTCTGGCCAGCGGTCCCGCATCCATCGTCCCGCCCTCCCCGACGTTTCTCGATTAGTAAACTGACTATACGAGTTTCATCTGTCTGAAAGCAAACAGGAAGGGCCGGATTCTGAGCTTTTGGCCCGCGATTTTAGCCAACGACAGCTGAACCCGGCCTTCAGCTTCAGTTCATGTCGCAACCACTAGTCTCACACATGTTGATCGTTGTTGTGGCGGTCAACGCTGTCTCCCCAAACCATGTTCGGGTGCTTAAAGGGGAGACGTGATGGCGGCGTCCAATCCGTACCCCGTGGGCGCCGCCATTCATGTTTTCAATCCAAAATCAGATCAGGCTTTGGCGCTCGGACGGGCAGCAACACGCGCGTGCCAGGCGCGGACGTTGGCGCAGTCTTGTGGAATTTCCAGGCCTGTGTAGG
>TARA_R110000868_G_scaffold145993_2_pt1 | contig 11109 bp, 10 predicted proteins | sample TARA_R110000868 | Tara Oceans TARA_R110000868 (sample SAMEA4397489) | marine metagenome | biome: Polar Biome; feature: [SRF] surface water layer (ENVO:00010504); material: water (ENVO:00002006), including particulate matter (ENVO:01000060) such as... | depth 5 m | reverse complement strand
TGCTAATTCAGAAATGGCCAAAAGATGCGGTTCGTTTAGGTGCATAATAGGCTCGTCCTGGTAATAAGTGGCTTTTAATAGGTTTTTATATAAGTCTTGATCTTCCAGTTTTAAGGTGTTAAAACGGTAGTTGAACTTTTCAGTTAACATTTTGGCTAAATGAGATTCGTTGTGCTCTTCCTCTTTAAATCCAATATTAAAAGTTTGTATGTTTTTGTATTTCTGTTCGTGTAAAGAGGCTAGTATAGAAGAGGAGTCTAATCCTCCACTAAGTAAAATCCCAACAGGAACATCGCTTACCATCCTTAATTTTACAGAATCATCAAAAATTTCTCTAAACCATTCAATAGGATTTTGAATTTTTGGATGGTTTTGAATTTCAGTTTTTAAATCCCACCATTTTTCGTTCACTACTTTTCCGCCTTCGTGGATAGTCATTATATGCCCTGGTAAAACCTTTTTTATATTTTCATATAAGGTGTTGTCACCTGCTACAAAGCGGTTGAAAATATATTCTTCAAGTCCATCTTGAGCTACTTTTAGAGGCAATCCAGCAGTGAAAAGTGCTTTTTGTTCGGATGCAAAGTAAAAACTCTCGTTGTAAAAAGAATAATATAAAGGTTTAACACCCATTCGATCTCTTACAACTGTTAATTCTTTTTTCATTTTATCCCAAATAGCAAATGCAAACATCCCATTTAGGCGATGAAGCATTTTTGAACCATACAATTGGAATAATTTTAACAGAACTTCTGTGTCTGATCCTGTTTTTATATCAAATCCGTTGCTTTTTAACTCAGGATAAAACTCTTTAAAATTATAAATTTCACCATTGTACACCATGACAAATCGTTCGTCATCGGATAAAAAGGGTTGGTGTCCTGCGGCAGAAACATCTAATATTGATAATCGTCTATGTCCTAGTCCGATATTATTTTCAATAAATATACCTTGATCATCTGGACCACGATGTTCTAATGAATCGCGCATTTTTGTAAGAATGCGACTGTCTATTTTTCTTTGGGATTGTAAATGAAAGATCCCGTTAATTCCACACATAGCTAATTATTTTTTTGCGGTATTTATTAATTCATGGTATTTGCTAGCTATGATATCCATATTGGTATTGTAATCAGCATGTTCTTCGACAAATTTTCGATTGCTTACTATGGCTTTATTTCGATGTTCCTCGTTTTTAAAAGACCATATTAATTCTTCGGCAAGCATTTTGTAATCATCAACAGTAATAAGTTGGCCATTTTTACGATGTTGTATCCAGCTTCTGTTACCTGCAATGTCTGTGACAATTGGGTAACAAAGGGTTGCCATTGCTTCAAATAATGAGGCCGATACTCCTTCTGTTGTAGGCATGCTTATGTAAACGTTAGCATCTTGTAATAATTTTGGTAATTCGGTATTTGGAATTCTTCCCATAAATCGAACTTTATTTTCGATATTTAATTTTTTTGCTAATTTTTTCAATCCTTGAAGTTCAGTTCCGTCTCCTACTATAGTAAGTACGAAATTGATTTCTTTTTGGTTTAAAATAGCAAAAGCTTTTAAAATAATATCATGACGGTATTCAGGTTGTAAAGAACGCGTTACGATAGCACATATTTTTTCGCTATTTGCCGTGTTTTTATTTCCAAATTTTTTTAAATCAATTCCTTTTGGCAGTATCATTACTTTATCCATGTCTACATTGGCTTCAACCATAGAAACCGTCATTGCAGGTCCCCAAGCATGGATAAGAGTAGCTTTTTTAAAGGCATAGTTTTGTATTGCTTTTTTGAAGGGATATAAAGGCGAGTTTTCAGGCCATAAATCAGTGCGCCCTTGTTGTGCGATGACTACAGGTTTCACCCCGCATAAAGCAGCTAGAAATCCATAGCTAGTGGTTCTTTCGGCAATAACCATATCAGGTTGTTCTAACTGGATGATTTTTTTAATTTTAAACAAAGAAAATTTAAACTCGAAAATACGAAGGATTCGATTATAGAAAGTATCACTGGGGGTTTTTAGTTCCCAACTGACAATGTCAAAATCACCAAACTCTTTTAGGCCATTTGTCCAAGTAATGGCATCGGCTCTATAGGTTTCTCCAAGAAAAAGTATTTTCCTTTTTTTCATCTAGCTACTTAAAATTCATCTGTAGATAAAGCTCTACCAATGAATTCATTTAATGGTTTTAATAGGATCAGTTTTTTACTCGCTATAGAAATAAAATCTTTTTTTGTAATATCCTCGTAATTAATTTTATGAGAAGCTTCAAAACTTTTTAGTTTTAATAATTCAATTGCAGGATGTTCTTTTTCATAGCCTCGAGGAGGATTTTTTAAAGTACTTCTTTCATTTCTGTCAAAATCTACAAATATTTTTTTGAATTCACTTTCATTGAGAACTTCTTCTAAATCTTCATAGAAAAATGCAATTTCTTTGCGTATTTTTTTTAGTTCCGCTGCTTCAGGAGAATAAAGCCCGCCAGCAATAAATGCTACTTCTTTATCTAAATGTACATAATAGCCAGGTCTATTTTGTCCTTTTATTCTACCGCAAGGTAACCAAATACCAAGGTGTGTTTTATAAGGCGTTTTATCCTTAGAAAATCGAATGTCTCTATTGATTCTAAAGGTGCAATTTTTTACTTCGAGCATCTCTAGTGCTGGATCTAAAGGTTTCATAACGTCAAGAAAATCAGAAACTAATTGCTGATAGTCTTTTTTTACTCCTTCGTATGTTTTTTTGTTTTCCAAGAACCAATCTCTATTGTTATTGGCTTTCAAGTCTTCTAGGAATTGTAAGGTATCTTTTGATAGCATTTTGGGGCTATTATAGTTGTTTTTTTAAATCATCTTCACTTATGAAACCAGAATGTTTCCATTTTAGTTCTTTATTTTCATAAAGCAGTAAGGTAGGAAGTTCCTCAATTTTCATTTCATGCATTAATGTTTTGTTTTCGTCCGCATTCAATCGAATGATAACTACTTTATCTGTCATTTCGGTTTGCATTTTAGAAAGGTAGGGAGCCATTTTTTTACAAGGAGCACACCATTCCGCATAAAAATCGATTAAGACTTTTTTATCTGTATTTAATAATTTATTGTATTCTTGACTACTCATCCCTATGATTTTATCAGTTGGTTTTGATAGCCCTGCAGCATCCCATTTTAAAAAACCTCCTTCAAGTTCGTATAGGTTTGTAAAGCCTAATTCTTGAAGTTTTTCAGTTGCTTTTGCGCTTCTTCCACCACTTTTACAATACACAAAAACGGGTTTTGTTTTGTCAAGATTTTCTGCCTCTTTGACGAAACTATTTCCAAGCCAATTGATGTTTTTAGCATTTTCTATATGTTCTGATGCAAATTCCTCGGGGGTACGTACATCCAAAATTTGTGGGTTTTCTGTTGTTTTTATTTTTTCTGCAAAAGCTGGAGCATCGATTGTTTTGGTGTTTTTAGATGTTTGTCCATTACAAGATAAAATGATAGAAGAGACGAGTATAGTAAAAATTTGAAAAAATTTCATTACTTATAGTATTTAAAAAATTGAAATGCTAAATTAAGTAAATTATAAGTATTTGAAGGTTATAAATTGCAAATCATAAGTTAAATATTTTATAGGACTGATGCGTTGATTTTACAATGGCTTCGGTACGTTCAGGGTGGGTGTCAGAAATAAATAATTGTCCAAACGTTTCACTGTTGACCATTTCAATAATTTTAGCAACTCGACTTTCGTCTAATTTGTCAAAGATATCATCAAATAGTAAAATAGGTTTTACCCCACTTTGTTTTTTTAAAAATTCAAATTGAGCTAGTTTTAAAGCAATAAGAAAAGACTTTTGTTGGCCTTGAGACCCAAATTTCTTGATTGGATATCCGTCTATTTCAAAGGATAAATCATCTTTATGTGTCCCTACACTTGTATAATGTAAGGCTCTATCTTTATTGATATTTTCTTGTAAAAGAGTCCATAAGTTTTTTTCGAATAAATGACTTTCATATACAAGTTGTACTGTTTCTTGAGAACCAGTTATCGCATGATGGTGCGCATTAAAAATGGGGATAAATTCAGCTACAAACTCTTTCCTCTTTTCAAAGATATAAGCTCCAAATCCGTTGAGTTGCTCATTATATATAGAAAGTGTGTCGTTTTCAAAAACATGATTCAGTGCAAAATATTTTAATAAGGCATTTCGTTGACTCATTACTTTTTGATACTGGATCAGCTGTTGTAAGTAATTTGGGTTTAATTGTGAGATGACACTGTCCATGAATTTCCTTCTGGTTTCACTGCCTTCCACAATTAAATCTCTATCAGCGGGAGATATTATAACCAAAGGAATAAATCCTATATGATCTGAAAATTTGTCGTATGCCTTGCCATTGCGCTTAAGTACTTTTTTCTGTCCTTTTTTCAAACTACAAACTACCTGCTCTGACCGATCCTTTTTTATAAACTCAGCATCGATTACAAAAAACTCTTCGCCATGTTTGATGTTTTGGACAGCTAGAGGGTTGAAATAACTTTTCCCATACGATAAATGATATATTGCATCCAAAATATTGGTTTTACCAATACCGTTTTTACCTACAAAACAAATTATTTTACCATCAAACTCAAAGTTGGCTTCTGAAAAATTTTTGTAATTGAATAAGGATATTTTTTTTAAATACATCTTTTAAGGCTTGCTGGTATGGAAGAGGTTGTTGTTTTTTAATGTGACTTTTAAAGTGGGCGCAAATTATTGAAAAATATCGATATAAAGGGTATTTAGCGCTTTTCTGTTTTAAATGTTTTTGCTTTTTAACGAAGCTGTACTTGAATAAAAGCTTATTTTTTTTATTATAAATATAAAATTCCTTTTTTTTTGCGTCGGTTTGAATAAAAATTTTATTTTTGCGGTTCACTAAATTAAATTTAAATGGCTACTTACAGTAAAAGAGGATATAAAGCACCAAAAGAGAAAGAAGTAAAAGATGGAGTTGAAGAAGTAATTGTTGATGAAAAAGACAGTGTTACAGCAGGTGTATTTTCTACATTAGATGAAACTGCTTCAAAAACAGAAGATTTTGTTGCCAAAAACCAAAAATTCATCATTGGAATTGTAGGAGCTGTTGCTTTGGTAACCATTGGTTATTTAGTTTATCAAAAATTTATTGCTGAACCAAAACAAACGGAAGCTGCAAACGAAATGTTTGTTGCACAACAAAATTTCCAACAAGCTACAGATGGTGTTGCAAGTGATTCACTTTATAAGTTGTCATTGAATGGATCTGAAGGTAAATTTGGATTTTTGAAAATTGCTGATGAATATTCAGGAACTGATGCGGGAAATTTAGCTAATTACTATGCTGGTATGGCTTACTTGAATACAGGTAAATATACAGAAGCAATTGATTATTTAAGTAAATTCAAATCAGAGGATATTGTGTTGGGAGCTTTGGCAAAAGGGGCAATTGGTGATGCTTATTCTCAAAAAAACCAACCAAAAGAAGCTTTGGAAAATTATATTAAAGCAATAGAAGCAAATAAAAATGATTTTACTACTCCACGTTTCTTATTGAAAGCTGGAAAAACAGCTTTGGCTTTAGGAAAAAAAGAAGATGCGTTGAAATATTTTACTGATATTAAAGATAATTTTGATTCATCTCCAGAAGCGGCTTCTGTTGATGGTTTAATTGGATTGGCTCAATAATAAAAAGTTTTAAGATTACTTGTTGTAGATTTTAGATTGTTGATTCAACAAGCTATCTTTAACATCTGAAATCAAAAAAATAATATTAAAATTGACAATCAAATGGCAACAATAAATAAAAATTTATCCATTTATGACAAAAATACAGTTCCTAATGCGAAAGATTTTCGTTTTGGAGTTGTAGTTGCTGAATGGAATGAAGTAATAACGGAAGGGCTTTATAATGGAGCTCATGAAGCTTTTTTAGACAATGAAGTTCCTGCGAATCATATTATCCGATGGAATGTACCAGGAAGCTTTGAGCTTATTTATGGATGCAAGAAGATGCTGCAAACCCAAAATGTAGATGCAGTAATCGCTATTGGATGTGTAATTCAAGGGCAAACTAAACATTTTGATTTTGTTTGTGAGGGAGTAACTCAAGGGATAAAAGACTTGAATGTTCAAACGGATATTCCAGTTATTTTTTGTGTCCTGACGGATAATACGATGCAACAGTCAATAGATAGAAGTGGCGGTATTCACGGAAACAAAGGTACTGAAGCGGCAATTGCGGCTATTAAAATGGCTTACATTCGTCAACAAGCCTCTTTTGCGCATGAGTATAAGAAACAAACATTATTGTCTTCGGGTCAATTACAAATTGAAGATTTGCCGTTGAAACTAGAAGAATAAAAAAGTAAATAATTAATTATGAAACCTATACTGTTCTAAAAATAGTATAGGTTTTTTTTGTTTTATTTATGATGGAACGGACTATTAAACCGAGTAGAAATTCATTAAATTTGTGCTTACGGTTTTAAAAAATGAAAACCTTAAACTTTAAAACTTATATTTATTAATGTCGAGTATAATCCAATTACTTCCTGATCACGTTGCGAACCAAATTGCTGCTGGAGAAGTGGTGCAAAGACCAGCTTCAGTAGTCAAAGAACTACTCGAAAACGCGGTTGATGCTAGAGCTACAGATATTAAGTTAATCATAAAAGATGCTGGTAAAGCTTTGGTTCAAGTTATTGACAACGGTTTAGGAATGAATGTTACTGATGCTCGATTGTGTTTTGAGCGTCATGCCACATCAAAAATCCGTCAAGCCGAAGATTTATTTTCATTACACACAAAGGGTTTTCGCGGAGAAGCATTAGCTTCTATTGCCGCTATTGCACATGTAGAAATGAAAACCAAGCAAGATCAAGAGGAATTAGGAACTCAAATTGTGGTGGAAGGCAGTAAATTTATGTCGCAAGAAGTGGCTGTTTTGCCTAAAGGAACTTCATTTGCGGTTAAGAATTTATTTTTTAATATTCCGGCTCGTCGTAATTTTTTAAAGTCGGATACTGTGGAATACCGTCATATAATTGATGAGTTTCAACGCGTCGCATTGGCACACCCTAATATTTATTTTACTTTTTATCATAATGGGAGTGAGATGTTTAATTTACCTTCGGCTAGTTTAAGACAAAGAATTGTCACTATTTTTTCGGGTAAAACCAATGAAAAATTAGTTCCTGTTCAAGAAGAAACTGAAATTGTAACTATTCAAGGGTTTGTTAGCAAACCTGAATTTGCTAAAAAGAATAGGGGAGAACAGTTTTTCTTTGTTAATGACCGATTTATAAAAAGTGGCTATCTGCATCATGCGGTTATGGCTGCCTATGATGGTATTTTAAAAGATGGAGCACAACCGAGTTATTTTTTATACTTAACTGTTCCGCCTAATACGATAGATATCAATATTCACCCTACGAAAACAGAGATTAAGTTTGATGATGAACATGCTTTGTATGCCATTTTAAGAGCGTCTATTAAACACAGTTTAGGGCAGTTTAATGTGGCGCCAGTTTTGGATTTTGATCGGGATGCAAACTTGGATACGCCTTACAGTTATAAAGATGCTAAAGGAGAAACTCCAACAATTCAGGTTGATAGTACTTTTAATCCGTTTTCGGATGACAAAGTAAATAAACATTATTCTAGTTATAAAAAACCAGAATCGACGGCCAATTGGGAAAGTTTGTATGTGGGTTTAAAACAAGATTCGGATGTTATTGCGAGTCATGCTGATTTTTCATTTGAAACTGATGAAGTGACTGGGTCTTTGTTTAATGACGAAGAGGTAGAGCAAGCGGTTCATAATTCGTATCAAATTCATAAAAAATATATTGTTTCACCTATAAAATCAGGAATGGTTATTGTAGATCAACAACGAGCACATCAACGTGTTTTGTATGAGCAGTTTTTGACAAATATGACGGTTCATCAAGCATCAAGCCAGCAATTATTATTCCCTTTGGATTTGTTTTTTTCGTCCACTGAGATGGATCTTATTGAAGAACTAAAGCTTTCTTTAGTCAATACTGGTTTTGTTTTTGAAGAAACAAATTCTGATCATGTCGTTATTTCTGGAATTCCAGTAAATGTAACTGAAAGTGAGGTTTCGATGGTCTTAGAACAATTATTGAGTGATTTACAGGATGGAATTCCTGAGAGTAGCTTTAGCCAGAATGATACGATAGCAAAATCAATGGCCAAAAGTTTGGCTGTAAAAACAGGAACGACTTTAACAATAAAAGAACAGGAAAACTTGGTAAACGGTCTTTTTGCCTGTAAAGACCCCAATGTTTCCCCTTTTCAAAAACCAACTTTCATCACGATGCGTGTGGAAGATTTAGATAAAAAATTTGCACTATGAGAAATGTAACCGAAACGGTAAAACAATTAATTATAATTAATATCCTGTTTTTTATAGGAACACAAATTGTTGGTGATGCTGCTTACCAAATGTTGGCGATGTATTTCCCAGAAAACAGTAGTTTTCAATTTTGGCAACCTATTACTCATATGTTTATGCATGGTGGATTTATGCATATTTTCTTCAACATGTTTGCGCTATATTCTTTTGGTTCAGCATTAGAACATTTTTGGGGAGGTAAAAAGTTTTTATTCTTTTATATTTCTTGTGGTTTAGGAGCCGCTTTGCTACATACTGGGATCAATTATTATTTTTTTCAGGATGGAATGAATACTTTAATTGCTCAAGGTTTTTCAAAAGCGGAAGTTTTAGCAGTGTTAAATGGAAAAGGGAGTAATGAAATTGTGCCAATATTAAACAGTCCAGGATTTCAAAATTTCACTAGTGCTTATATGGGAACTGTAGTAGGTGCTTCTGGAGCTATTTACGGTATTATTGTCGCTTTTGCATTTATGTTTCCTAATGCAGAGTTGGCTCTAATGTTTATTCCTGTGCCAATTAAAGCAAAATATTTTGTTCCAGGATTAGTTTTAGTAGATTTGTATTTAGGCGTTTCAGGACAATCTATTTTTGGAAGTGGTGGGCCAGGAATCGCTCATTTTGCGCATGTTGGTGGTGCCTTATTTGGTTTTTTAATTTCATGGTATTGGAAAAAAAATCAGTTTAATGGCAATCGTTGGAATTAATAAAGGTTATTTGTAAATTCTAAATATATAAAATGAATATTCTAGACGACTTAAAAATTCAATATAAACTGGGAGGAATAGCTAATAGATTAATCTATTGGAATGTGGGTTGTTTTTTAGTTTCCTTACTTTTTTTTTATGAATTTAAAGGAGGGGTATTTAATTTCCCAACTTGGATAGCTTTGTCTACGGATTCTTCTAATTTTTTATTCAAACCTTGGACTTTCTTAACCTATGCTTTTTTTCATGATGGTTTTTGGCATTTGGTTTTTAATATGATGGTGTTGAATTTTTCAAGTACTTTATTTTTGACTTTTTTCACCCAAAAACAATATTTAGGAGTTTATATTTTAAGCGCCATATTTGCTGGTTTTTCTTTTGTATTGGGCTATTACCTGCTTGGAATTAGTGCATCAATTGTAGGTGCATCAGCTGCTATTATGGGTGTTTTGGTCGCTGTTACAACCTATCAACCCTTAATGAATGTGCGTTTATTGTTGATTGGGAATGTAAAATTGTGGCACATTACTGCTGTTATTCTTATTCTTGATCTCATGCAATTTCGTTTAGATAATACGGGTGGTCATATCTCGCATTTAGCAGGGTCGCTGTTCGGTTTTGTTTTTATAAAACTACTTCAAAACGGAATTGATTTGAGTAAAATGGTAAGTGGAGCAATAGATTTTTTTACCAATTTATTTAAATTTTCACCCAAAACACCTTTCAAAAAAGTGCATAAAAACTATACGAAGCAACCGGCGAAGCCAGTTTCTAGAATTATTACAAAAGATAAAGCACAACAACAGATTGATGAAATTTTGGATAAAATTAGCCAATCAGGGTACGATAGTTTGACAAAAGAAGAAAAAGAATTTTTGTTCAAAGCGGGGAAGTAGTACTTTTATAGTAGTTTTTGTAAATAAAAGTAATGAATTGGCGTTAGTAATCTAACAAAGTATTTAACTGAATAAACAACAATATGAAAAACCTTTCGTGGTTCAATAAAGGAATGTTTTTTTTAAACATTGTTCTAACAATACTGACCTTCATGGCCTATGTTTTACCTTTTTTAGCGCCAAAGTTATTTCCAATTTTGTCTGTTTTGACGCTTTTCATGCCAATGTTTTTTATATTGAATGGGTTGTTTTTTATGTATTGGGGGCTCCAATTCAAAAAAAGAATGATTTTGTCTGGTCTGGTTCTTTTGATGGGGATCACGTTTATCAATAAATTTTATAAATTTTCTTCTAAAGCGTATCCTGAAGATGACAAGGATTTTAAAGTAATGAGCTATAATGTTCGTTTGTTTAATTTGTTTAAATGGATTGATAAAGATGATGTTCCAGGCGATATTTTGACTTTTGTCAATGATAAAAATCCAGATATACTGTGTATTCAAGAATATTCCTCTTCTGCAAATATTGACTTGAAAGTGTACCGCTATAAATATATTTTTATGGAGGGCAATAAAATTAAAACGGGTCAAGCTATTTTTTCTAAATTTCCTATTATTAATCAAGGGGATATAGTTTTTCCTAATTCGAACAATAATGTTATTTATGCAGATATAAAGAAGGGGAAAGATGTTATTCGAGTATATAACATGCATCTTCAGTCGATAAAAATTACACCTGATGTCAATGAGATTTCAGAAAATATAAATGTAATAAATCAGGATAAGTCGCAAATGCTATTGATAAGAATCAGTAAGGCTTTTAAACAACAACAGCAACAAGCAGAAATTTTAAAGATGCATAAGAAACAATGTGAGTATCCTATAATTATATGTGGAGATATGAATAACAGTGCTTTTTCTTATGTGTATAGAAACATTAAGGGAACGCTTAAAGATAGTTTTGAGGAAGCAGGTACTGGTTTTGGGCAAACGTATAAATTCAGGTATTATCCAGCAAGAATAGATTATATTTTTGCCGATGAAAAAATGACAGTTAAGAAATTCGAAAGCTTTTCTA
>TARA_R110000868_G_scaffold1253_10_pt1 | contig 11109 bp, 10 predicted proteins | sample TARA_R110000868 | Tara Oceans TARA_R110000868 (sample SAMEA4397489) | marine metagenome | biome: Polar Biome; feature: [SRF] surface water layer (ENVO:00010504); material: water (ENVO:00002006), including particulate matter (ENVO:01000060) such as... | depth 5 m | reverse complement strand
AGGAATCGAAAAACAGCACGTCTCCCGGCTCCGCCGGACAGGGGACGAATTCGACCCCCGCGAGCTGGTCGCCTTCCAGCGGTTCCCACAGATCCCCGACAAGCGCCTTGCGGTGATCCCAATGAGCCAGTTCCAGACACCCGTTCTCTACCGTCGCGGGATCTACGATGACCGTCGCGGTGATATAGAGCGGCGCGTAGGTTTCCCATCCCGCCTGGGCGTCCTGGTGGGCCTCGAAGCCGCCGCCGCCCGGCAGTTTGAAATTGATCTTTTCCTTGAACAGAACAGCTTCTTCCCCGAACAGGCGGCTACAGGCGCCACGGAGTTCGGAATCGAACAGTCCCGCCATCCGGTCATGATAGGCAACGAAATTTTCGACGCGGTTCAGCAGCCGCGCTGAAGGGTCCGATGAGCTGTTCTCGAAATACATCATGTGCCTGCCGGCAGTTTCCGGCCAATGCTGAATGTCGTCCACCCATTTGGTGATCTCGACCATTCTCGCCGCGTCGTACACCCCGCGAACGACCAGAAAGCCCTGACGGCGCCAGTCGTCCAGCATCGCGTCGGTGATAAAGTCGGTATTCATGGCACAACCCTATAACGAATGATTTCTGCCTCTCTATAACCTCGATCAATCCCTGGGGCCAGATTCTAAGAAATCCCTGCCGTCGCGTCCGATTCGATGTAGTTTTTTTTCCGTAGTACCGCAATTTATGGAACATGATATGGGCATTCTTACCTGGATAATTCTCGGCCTGGTCGCCGGCCTGATCGCCAAATTCGTCATGCCGGGCAATGACCCTGGCGGATTGCTGGTCACCATCATCGTCGGGATTGCCGGGGCCGTCATCGGCGGCTTTATCGCCAGCGCCATCGGCTTCGGCGCGGTAAGCGGATTCAACGTGCGGTCCATCGTAATCGCCGCCATCGGCGCTTTCGCACTTTTATTCGCGCTCCGTATGCTTAAACGCAGCTGACCGGCCCTGTCGCGCAGGTCGAGGCCGCTTCGCTACCGGTCGGTCCCGGCCAGTTCCCGATCGCGGAGAGCCTGGTTCCGGCCATGCACCGTGAACATGGCGTGCGCGATGCAGGCAATCCAGATTACGAAAGTGATCCCGTTGGCCAGCCCCAGGCTTCCGATAAAGATCAGAATACCGAACACGAGCAGGAGAATACTGAAAACTGCCTGAATAGGTTTTCCGCATATCAGGACAGCAAGCGGCGGCATAATGATTGCAACTAAATAAAGCACTACTTTACCTCTGATGGGCGAGTAATTTTATTATAACGATTCAGATGAATCGGCATATGATTTCCGTAACGCCAATTGCATGATATATATTTGTTTCAAGGGCTTGGCGTCAGCGTCATAGGACCCTATATCGTTCGATGTATTCAACGCCCCGGTCACGCCGGGGTTATTTAAAAAAGGAAGCTTTGTGGGCGTCCCATTTTCCCAGCAGGCCCGTGTCGGGGCTTACGTTGTCAAACAGCACCTTAAAGGTGTCAAACGTTATCCACTCGTCCTGATGCTGGAGCCGTTATTCCGTTGCAACCTCGCCTGTGCGGGTTGCGGCAAGATCGACTATCCGAATTCCATTCTTAACAAACGTATTTCGGTGGAAGACGCGCTTCAGGCGGCCGACGAATGCGGAGCGCCCGTCGTCTCCATCGCCGGCGGCGAACCGTTGATCCATAAGGAAATCGACCAGATTGTCGAGCAGCTGATCAAGCGCAAGAAGTTCGTCTATCTGTGCACCAACGCCCTGTTGCTTGAAAAGCATATCGACCGGTTCAAGCCCTCGAAATTCCTGACCTTCTCGATCCATCTCGACGGTGAAAAAGCCGAACACGATTCGGCGGTTTGCCAGGACGGGGTCTACGACAAGGCCGTCGCCGCGATCAAGGTGGCGAAGGCAAAGGGCTTCCGGGTCAACGTGAATTCGACCCTGTTCGACAACGCCACCTCGGACAGCGCTGCGCGCTTCTTCGACACCGCGACCGCGATGGGGATCGACGGCATCACCGTCTCTCCCGGTTTCTCTTACGAGCGGGCGCCGGACCAGGAACACTTCCTGAACCGCAGGCGCACAAAGGACCTGTTCCGCGGAATCTTCGAACGCGGCAAGGGAAAAAAATGGCCGCTCTCGCATTCGTCGATGTATCTCGATTTCCTCGCCGGAAACCAGGATTACCGCTGCACGCCCTGGGGCAACCCGACGCGGACGGTATTCGGCTGGCAAAAACCCTGCTACCTGCTCGGCGAAGGCTATGTCGGCTCGTTCCGCGAATTGATGGACGACACCGACTGGGATCTCTACGGCACCGGCAATTACGAAAAATGCGCCGACTGCATGGCCCATTGCGGCTATGAAGCGACGGCTGTGGCCGACATGGTCCGCAAGCCCTGGAAGGGCCTGAAGGCCGCCATCGCCGGCATCAAGACATCCGGCGACATGGCGCCGGAAATACCGCTCGAAAACGCGCGTAAGGCCGACTTCGTGTTCGAAAAGGTCGTCGAGGACCAGTTACGGCTGGCGGAAGTACATGCCACCGGCGAAGAAGGCACCAACGCGGATTCGCAAGCCGCCTGATTCCGCCCCCTTTCCAGTCAAGAAAAAGCCGTCCGGAACCAACCCGGACGGCTTTTTCATTAACGGCAGAGACCGCCGGACGCGCAGGTTACCCGCCCCTGACGAGTCCCAGAACCAGTTGAACTTCCATCGCCGCGATAATGCCGACGATGATCAGGTTGAAGACCCTGGCACTGACCCTCTCCGTCAGACGCATCCCGAGCGGGATAAAGATCATGACGGGGATAATCGCCAGCAGCCCCTGCACGATGCGTTCGTGATCGTACAGTCCGGCAACGCCGACACCGACGACATGGGTTACCGAAATCGACATGAACAGCAGCGACGTCGCAAAGACGTAGGTTTCCTTCACGAAGCCCCAGGCATGCGCCCAGGTCGCAATGAACGGCCCCGACATTCCGGTCGCGCCCTGACAGATGCCCGCACCCGCGGCGATTATCGGCGACAGAATCTTTGCCAACCGGCCCTCGGGCTCGATTTTAAGCTTGAAGATCACGGTCAGCAGGTAGAATGCGATCCAGACGGTCAGCACGATGGTCAGCATGCGTTCGTCGAGGCTGACGAGCACCCAGGTCCCGAGTCCCACCCCGAGCGCAGCGGCGATAAGCGGCGCCCAGACCTGGGGAATTTCCTTGATCCGCGCCCGCCACATCCAGACGATCTGAACGTTGGAGAACGCTACCGGGATGGTGGTTACCACGATCGCATGCTCGACACCGAAAAACACCGCGAGAATGGCGATACTGACCGGCGGCAGGCCGAGACCCGTCATCCCTTTTGCAAAGGCGCCCAGGGCCAGCGCGCCGAAAATAATTACGAACGATTCAGGCGTCACAGGCCGAGCCCTTCCCAGACGAGTTTGATTTCCATAATGACGATTACGGCGACGACCGCGCCGGTAAAGACCTTGGCACTTACATACCCCATCAGGCGCATACCGAGAAACTGAAAGATAAACAGCGGGATAAGGGCAAGGCAGCCTTCGACGAAGCGCTGCACCGTGAACATGCCGAACCCGAGCATGACGACGATCTGGACGAGATTGAACAGGCCGAAGACCAGGCCGTTATAGAAAACATAGGCTTCCTTCTTGAGCCGGAAGGACAGGATGAGGGTCGAAAACAACGGACCCGAGACCCCTGCGGCCCCCTGGGTGAAACCGCCCAGCATGCTGGCGATCGGCGTCCCGATGCGCCCGGCCCTGCCATCCAGCCGGAAAGAAGGATTGAACAGCAGCAGCGCCAGGAAACACGCGACGGCGCCGGCAAGCAGCAGTATCGTTGCACGGTCATCCGCGCTGTCCAGGAACCACACACCGACGATCGTCATCAGCGATGCGGGAATGATCATGTCATAGCGGAGCGGCGCGGCGCGGGCTTCGCCGCGATGTCTCCACACCAGCCAGGCATTTGAGACCAGGCCCGGAATCTGCATCACGACGATCGCGTGTTCCGCCCCCAGGAAACCCGCCATGAACGGAACCGCCACAAGGGGCAGCCCCATGCCGGTCAGCCCCTTGACGAATGCGCCAAGGGCAAGACCAAACGAAATGATCCCCAGGGAATAGAGGTCGAGCCCGATTTCCACCTAAACAGCAATTCTTGCCGGACCGGCCCGGTCAGTCGGACAGACCGTCGGGTACCTGCTTGTTCTCGGACTTGAGCTCAAGCCCGGACGCCGCCGCCTGCAATGACAGCAGGGCGGCGAAGTCCTCGTCGGTATAGCCGTTACCGATAAGCGACTGCACGATCTCCCGGGCGGCGGCCGTCACCGGCATCGGCACCCCGTTCGCGCGCGCCGCGGCGAGGCCGAGGTCGAGATCCTTGAGCAGCAGCTTCGGCGTAAACGTGACCGAATAATCCAGATTCACCAGCGAGCCCGTCTTGTAGCGCGAAAACATCGAGCCCATGACGCTGTTGTTCAGGAAATCGAGGAAAGCATGGCGCGGTACGCCCGCCTTTTCGGCGAGCACCGTAATTTCGACCATGTTCTGGATCACCACGCCGAGAAACACGTTGTGACAGATCTTGATGAAACGCGACAGTTCGCCCTCGCCCACATAGGACGATCCGCGTCCGATGGCGTCGAGATACGGACGGGCCGTGTTATAGGCGTCTTCCGGGCCGGAAACCGCGAATGTCAGTTTACCCGCCTTCACCACCTTGGCGTTGCCGGATACCGGCGCCGCCAGCATCGGGATGCCCATTTCGCTCGCCGCGGCACGGACCTTGGCGGATGCTTCCTCGTCGACCGACGTCGAATCGATCAGCATCCTGGGCTTCTCGCTCTGCGACAGCACGCCGGCATCGCCGAGCGTTACCTCCACGAAATCGGCGGGACCGCCCACCATCGTGAACACGATATCGCAGCCGGCAAGATCGGCGGGGCTGTCGACCACGGTTGCGCCAAATTCGGCCAGGGGTTCCGCCTTGGATTTCGTGCGGTTCCAGACCGAAACGTCGGCGCCGCCCTTGAGCAGCCGGTAAGCCATGGCAAAGCCCATGCGCCCGGTGCCGATCCAGCCGATTTTATATTCCGTAAGATCCTGTCCAGCCATCTGTCGCCCCTCCCGGTCGGTGTCGTTTTCTTGATGCTTAGAATGTTATGTGCAATCGTTTGCACGATTGTTGCACACTTTAACGCCTGCACCCTCGGCATGGCAAGTCAATGGCGGCTCAATATCCGTACTCGTACGAATTCGAACAAAACCCCGCATCTCCACGAAACCTTACGAATCTGGGCGAAACGGGTAAACGGCGCTAAGCTGCTGAAAGCAGGAAGGAAAACAATGCCAAACCGGGCGCGGGTAACCATTCGCGATGTCGCAGAACGTGTCGGAGTCCACCCGTCAACGGTATCGCGCGTGCTGAATCCGGCAACGCGCGGACGCATCACCTCCGAAATCGTCGAAAAGGTCACGGCGGCCGCCGCCGAACTGGGCTACCGACCGAACCAGGCGGCGCGCGGCCTTCGCACCAACCGGACCCGGTCGATCGGCGTGCTGATCCCCGATATCACCAACCCGCTATTCCCGCCGATCATCCGGGGCATCGAGGACGCCCTCGGCGCCAACGGCTATAGCGCCATTCTCGGCAATACCGACAATATCCCGTCCCGCGAAAGAGAAGCCGTCGCGACCATGCGCTCCCGCCAGATCGACGGGCTGATCCTTGCGACCGCGCGGCGGGACGACCCCATCGTCGCGGAATGCATCGCCGACGGATTGCCGCTGGTCCTGGTCAACCGGACCGCCGATGCCGACGGCGTTTCTTCCATCGTCAATGACGATGCGCTTGGAATCGCACTCGCGGTCCGGCATCTCAAAAGCCTCGGCCACACGCGGATTGCGCATATCGCGGGCCCCCGCAGCCTGTCCACCGGCGAAGCGCGACGGCGCAGTTTTTTAGAGGTCATGGAGGCCGAAGGCCTCGACGCCGACCCGGCGCTGATCGCGGAAACCACCGCCTTTTCGGAAGACGAAGGCCTGCTCGCCGCAGCCCAACTCATCGCCGGCGGATTGCGCTTCACCGCCATTGTCGCGGCGAACGATCTGATCGCGCTTGGGGCCTACGAAGCGCTGGCAGATGCCGACCTCAAATGCCCGGACGACGTGTCGGTCACCGGGTTCAACGACATGCCCTTTGTCGACCGGCTTTCCCCGCCCCTGACCACGGTGCGCATTCCCCATTACGAACTCGGCCGCGAAGCGGGACGGCGCCTGGTCGATCTGATCGAAAATCCGAACACGCCGGCCCGCGCGACCATGCTGCGGCCCGACCTCATCGTCCGCGGGTCGACGGTGAAGGTTTGACGGTGTCCTACGCGAGAACCGTTGCCCAGTCCTTGGTCTGAATGATCTCGCGGACCCGGTTGAGAAACGCCGCCGAATAGGCGCCGTCGATCGCGCGGTGGTCGAAACTCTGCGCCAGCACGCCGACAGGGCGGATGCCGATGGTGTCGCCGTCCTCGGTCTCGATCACCACGGGTTTCTTGGTGATGCCGTCGGTCGACAGGATCGCCACCTGCGGCTGGTTGATGATGGGTGCCGTAATCATGGTCCCGAACACGCCCGAATTCGAAATCGTGTAGGTCCCGTCGGTAAAATCGTCGGGTTTGAGCTGGTTGTTGCGCGCGCGGTCGGACACGTCCCGGATCGCGCGGGCAAGCTCGTGCAGCGTCATCTCGCCCGCACCCTTCACGACCGGCGCAACCAGCCCGTCGAAATCGAGATCGACGGCAATACCGAGATTGATCCGGCGGAACACGACCAGGTTCTCGCCGTCGATCGCGCCGTTTACCCGCGGGAATTCGCGGATCGCCTCGCATACCGCCTTGGCAATGAACGGCAGGTAGGTCAGCGAAAACCCTTCGCGCTTTTTCCACGCAGCGGACACACCGCTCCGCGCCCGGGCGATGCGGGCGAAATCCGCCTCGACCGCCTGCAGCACGTGCGGGCTGGTCGCCTTCGACCGGACCATGTGCTCGGCCGTCAGGCGGCGCAGGTTGTTGAACGGAATGACCTCGGTATCCTCGCCCGAGAAATCCAGCGGGGCCGGCTTCGGCATTGCCCTGGAAGGCGATGGCGACGCGGACCGGGCACTGCCCCCGTCGGCGAGATAGGCGAGCACATCTTTTTTCTTGAGCCGGCCGTTCAGGCCGGTGCCGGAAATCGCCGCGGGATCGAGACTGTTTTCCGCGACCAGGCGGCGGACGGCGGGCGACAGCGGGTTGCCCCTGGCATCGCGGTTGGCGGACTTGACCGAAACGTCGCGCACCGGGGCGGCGGCGGTTTTCGGCGCTACGGTTTCCGCTTTCGCAACCGGCGCCGCGGCGGCCTCGATCACCTCGCCCTCGCGGACGATGATCGCGACGACTTCGCCCACGGGAACCGTGGCGCCGGCATCGACGCGGATTTCCAGCAGCGTGCCTTCGGCCGGGGCCGGCACTTCCATTTCGACCTTGTCGGAAGACACATCGAAAAGCGGCGCCTTGGTCGATACCTTGTCGCCGATCTTGCTGTGCCACACCGAAACCGTGCCTTCCGACACCGTTTCGCCGAGCTGGGGCATGATCACATCCATTGCGCTATTCCCCTGCCTTCAATCGATATTCTCGACGATTTCGCGCACGATGCGCTCCGCCGACGGCATGGTCGCATCTTCCAGCGCATCCGCTGCGGGCAACGGAATATGCGGTGTGGTAATGCGCATGATCGGCCCGTCGAGATCCCAGAAAATTTCATCGGCGACGATAGACGCGATCTCCGCGCCCCAGCCGCACAGGCGGGGATTCTCCTCCACCGTCACCAGTCGGCCGGTCTTCGAGACCTCGCGCAGGATGGTTTGCGTATCCAGCGGCACCAGCGAGCGCACATCCACGACCGTCGCCTCGATGCCGTGTTTCGCCGACAGTTCCTCCGCGGCCTTCAGCGCCCGCGGCACCATCGCGGCAAGCGCCACGACGGTCACGTCGCCGCCGTCACGCAGCACCTTGGCGGTGCCGAGTTCGTCCACGTATTCGCCGTCCGGCACCTCGCCCTTGATCGGATAGAGCGATTTCTGCTCGAAGAACATCACCGGATCCGGGTCGCGGATCGCGGCGGCCAGCAGGCCCTTGACGTCAGCCGGGCTCGACGGGGCAACGACCTTCAGGCCGGGGATCATCATCGCCCAGTTTTCGACCGACTGGGAATGCTGCGCGCCGAAACGCGAGCCGCCGCCATTGGCGGTGCGGATCACCAGCGGCATGCTCATCTGACCGCCGGTCATGTAGCGCGCCTTGGCGATTTCATTGGCGACGATATCCCAGCACACCGCCAGAAAGTCGGAAAACATGATTTCGGCGATCGGTTTCAGGCCGGTCATCGCCGAGCCCATGGCGGCGCCGAGAATGGCCTGTTCGGAGATCGGCGTATCGCGCACGCGCACCGGGCCGAATTCCTTGAACAGCCCGACGGTCGCCTTGAACACGCCGCCGGCCTTGCCGATATCCTCGCCGAGAAAGACCACGTCGTCGTCGCGGCGCATTTCCTGCGCGATGGCCGCGGCCACCGCCTCGCGATAGGTCAGTTCCGCCATGACGTGCCTCCGTCCGCCCAGACATCGACGTCGATCAGCTCCAGCCCGGGGGGCGGCGAGGCCTTGGAAATCTCGGTGGCTGCATCGACCTGCGCCAGGACTTCGGCATCCATGCCGTCGATCACGTCCTGCGCGATGCCGAATTCGGCAAGCCGTTCGCGGTAGCGCGGCACGGGATCTTTTTTCAGCCAGGCCTCCAGTTCGCCCGGCGGCCGGTAATCGCCGGGATCGGCGCGGCTGTGGCCGGAATGGCGATAGGTCAGGCATTCGATCAGGGACGGTCCGTCCCCGGCACGCGCCTTGGCGAACGCCGCCTGCGCCGTGCGGTACACTTCATCCGCGTCGTTGCCGTCGATCACGATCTTGGGCAGCCCGTAGGACGCCGCGCGGTCGCCCGCCGGATTGTGAACTGCGGTCACGTCATGGATCGGGGTGTATTCCATGTAAAGATTGTTTTCGCAGACGAAGACCACCGGCAGCTTCCATACCGCCGCCATGTTCAGCGCTTCGTGAAACGCGCCGATATTGGTCGTGCCGTCGCCGAAGAAGCAGACCGATACCTGCCCGGTATTCTTGTATTGCGAGGTCCAGGCCGCGCCCATGGCGATCGGCAGATGCGCGCCGATAATGGCGTAGGAGCCCATGGCCCCGTGCTCGACCGATGTCAGGTGCATCGAGCCGCCCTTGCCCTGCAGCAGCCCGCATTCGCGCCCCATCAGTTCGCCGAGCACGCCTTCCATCGACGCGCCGCGGGCCAGCGTATGGTGATGGCCGCGATAGGTGCAGAACGACCAGTCATCCTTGTTCATTGCGGTGGCGAACCCGGCGGCCACGGCCTCGTGGCCGAGCGCCAGGTGCGACGTGCCCTTGATCAGGTTCTGGAGAAACAGATCATAGGCGCGCTGTTCGACGTGGCGGATTTCCAGCAGCGAGCGCCACAGCGCAAGCCGCGTGTCTTCGCCGATATCGTCATTGGCGATCGACTTGGATTTCGACGACGCGCGCTTCGGCGCGGTTTTCGCCGGCGTTTTCCTGCCGGCCCTGCCCTTGGCCGCGGCTTTCGGTTTGGTTGCCACTTTTCCGTTTCCCTATCCGGTTTATTCTATGTCACCCCGGATTTATTCCGGGGTCCAGAGCCGCCCGCCAGTCTGTCCGCCGTCGTCACAGGATCCCGGCGCGGGGCCGGGATGACAGCCGAAGCGAACGCGGAGAGCGCGCTTCCCGCCCGATCAGTACTTGTTCGCGATCGGCAGTTCTTCGGCCGGGTACAGGCTGATGATCTGCGGCCCGTCGGGGGTCACGACCATTTCCTCCTCGATACGCGCGGCGGAGAAACCGTCGGTCGCCGGGCAATAGGTTTCCAGCGCGAAGACCATGCCGGTCTTGATTTCCTTCGGGTCGTCCATCGAGCACAGGCGCGAAATGATCGGGCGTTCGTGGATCGCGACGCCGAGACCGTGGCCGAACTGCAGCGCGAAGGCTTCCATCTCGTCGGAGAAGCCGAATTCCTCGGCCTTGGGCCACACGGCGGCGATCTCGTCGGTCGACACGCCGGGGCGCACCAGGTCGATGGCCGCGTCGATCCATTCGCGGCACTGCTTGTAGGCGTCGCTCTGGGAATCGGTGGAACGGCCGACATTGAACGTGCGGTAATAGCAGGTCCGGTAGCCGGAATAGGAATGCAGGATATCGAAAAAGGCCTGATCGCCGGGGCGCACGATGCGGTCGGTGAAATTGTGCGGATGCGGATTGCAGCGTTCGCCGGAAATCGCGTTGATCGCCTCGACGTCGTCGGAGCCCATTTCGTAGAGCATCTCGTTCGCCTTCGCGACGATATCGTTTTCGCGCACGCCGGGTTTGAGCTCTTCGCCGATCATGTGATAGACGCCGTCGACCATGGCCGCCGCCTGGTTGAGCAGCACGATCTCGTCGATGCTTTTGACCTCGCGGGCGTCCAGCATCACCTGCTGGCCGTCGCGCACCTCGATACCCTCGGCCTGCAGCGCCAGCATCATGGGCGGTTCGCAGATATCGACGCCGAGCGGCATGTCGGCCATGCCGTTATCGACCAGCATCTGCTTGATTTCCTTGGCCGCGCTTTCCATCAGCCCGGCCGCGGGCGGCACGGTGCCGCGCAGGCCGAGCATGCCGGCATGGCAGTTATCGGTCGGCAGCCACGGCGCATGCAGGCGGTGATGGGCGGCGGCGGAGCCGAAATCCCACAGATGCGGGTCCTGGTCGCCCATCAGCATGGCATAGCGCGCCACCTTGTCGCGCGACCACTCGCCGATGACGGTCGAGGTCAGGTAGCGGATATTGTTGTTGTCGAAGCACAGCAGCGCGCCGAGATCCGAATTCGCCAGCGCTTCGTGCGCCCGGCCGAGCCGGTATTTGTGCAGCCGGGAAAAATCCACCCGCTGTTCGAAATCGACCCCGGA
>TARA_R110000868_G_scaffold61494_2_pt1 | contig 11115 bp, 10 predicted proteins | sample TARA_R110000868 | Tara Oceans TARA_R110000868 (sample SAMEA4397489) | marine metagenome | biome: Polar Biome; feature: [SRF] surface water layer (ENVO:00010504); material: water (ENVO:00002006), including particulate matter (ENVO:01000060) such as... | depth 5 m | reverse complement strand
CTTTTCAAGATAACACCGCTCAATATCTCGGGAGTACGACCGAAGTAATGCCGATGCGGTATGAGACTACGGATTTTAGTAATGGGATTTATTTAAGCAGTTATACGGCTTCTTTTACTGCTACGATTAATGACGGCACTCCACCCGGTGCGGGAACCGTATTAACTGTCACTGCCATTGCTTCAGGCACAATCCAGTTAGGGATGATATTAACGGGGACCGGCATTACTGCAGGCACTTACATCACGAGTCAAGTCTCGGGGACCATGGGTAGCACTGGGGTCTATACTGTAAGTGCTTCACAAGAGCTTACTAGCCGTACCTTTACGGGCACCTTGTCCTCGAAAATTACTGCAGCCTATGCCGGAATATATGACCTCCAATTTAGTGCGCAACTAATTAACCCTGAAGCTCAAATCCACGACATAAATATCTGGTTTCGTAAAAATGGTACGAATATTCCCGAAAGTAACAGTAAGTTCTCAGTACTCAACAAGCATGGGAGCGAGGATGGTGCGTGTATCGCTACGCTCAATTACTTCATCAGCCTAGATCCATCCGATTACGTTGAGATTGTCTGGGCAACTACAGCCATAACTGTTGGTATTCAAAACTTTGCTGCCTCAACATCACCCATACACCCGACAACCCCTTCTATAATCGCAACCATACAATTGGTTTCTGCGTTGAGTTAAGCTATGGCTAATAAATATCTCCGAAAAGTCGTCATTCCTAGCGCAGCTACCGAAACTGATCTGTATACAGTACCTGCGGCCAATGCAAGTATTTTATCGTCATTACGTATCACGAACGCTAACGCATCACGAGGAACAGTCACTGTTTCTCAATATTCAGCACTGGATGCTGCTGAACATTTTTTACTTAAAAGTTACAGTATTGCTACGTCTACCACACTGGATGTGTTCAACGGTGTGCCTTGCATCTTAATGGAGGGGGATAAAATCACGGTTGAGTCTAGCGTAGCTACTACCCATTTCTATTTATCGTACTTAGAAGTAGACAGAAATTAAGAATGGCTTGATAATCGGCACATCTTCGTGTGCCCCTCGACACGCGGCCCTATGTGGCCTTTTCTCATTACAGGAATGGTACTATGGCCGATGAAATGCAGGGGATTATGTCCCTCCCAGAACAACCCGCCGCTCCGGCTCCAACCCCGGAGCAAACTGCTGCGGTTGATCAGATGCGCTCGCAAGTGTCGCCCCGCGAGATCAACACCGAAATGTTGGGTGCTGCTGAAGAGGCCGATCCCGCTACCGTAGCGGAATTCAAGACTGAGTTGCAGGGTCTCCAGTTACCTCCTGAAGTGCTGGACATGCTCAACACCATGGTCGAAGAAATTCTTGATGCGCCACAGGACTACCCGGCACTTCGTGCTAAGTACATGGCGCAGGGTCTTGAAGACCTACTTCCTCCCGAATTCGATGCCACCTTTTTTGGTGCGCTAAACATGACTATCGATCAAATCCGTGATGCAAGCCCCACGGCCCAAGGACCAATGCCTACGGGCGTAACCACCCCCGAGGACATCCTTACTTTCAATCCTGCGGCGGCTGCACCAATGCCCCCAGAAGGCTTTGCGAATGGCGGCATAGCGTCGCTAGGCCGTAACGGCGATACGATGCTGGCGCATATCAATCCGCAAGAAGCGGCCATGCTACGTAGCAGAGGCGGTAGCGGATCAATAAACCCTGCCACGGGACTGCCTGAGTTTTTTTCCCTGAGTGGCGCGTTTAAAAAGATAGGCAAAGCCGTCAAGAAATTCGCCAGTAGCACGGTTGGCAAGATCGTAATCGGCGCTGCGCTTTTCGCCGTTACGGGTGGGGCTGCGACTGGTCTGCTAGGTGGTTTCGGTTCGGCAGCCGTAGCGGCTGGACAGGGCTTTGTAGCAAGCGCAGGCACCACGCTGCTCGGCGGTGGTAACCTGAAAGACTCCCTGAAAGCGGGCGCTGTAGGCGCACTTACCGCTGGTGCATTTAAGGGCATTACGCAGGGAAAAGCCGCGTTTAAAGCCATACCCACGACTCCAGCACCGATATTCGAGAGTGTAGCCACTAACGCGGGTGCAACCCCCCCTCCTGCTGACATCACAGGTGCATTACCTACCCCCCCACTTCCGGCACCGCAGGGTATAGAGTCCCTTTTACCCGATTTTTCGGCCCCAGAAACAAACAATTTCCGAGTCTCCGACGCGGGTCGGGGTACTGGTGCCACTACTGGTGCTACTACTGGTGCTACTACTGGTGCTACTCTCGACCCCGCGTCCCCCGGCTTTTTCGGCAAAGTGAAGTCTGCTCTAACAAAAGATACGATGGGTCCGGGCGGATCCGATACAGGCTTTTTTGAAGGGATGAACAAAGCGTTTAACCCAAATCAAATAAAACAAGCAGGCCTTTCAAGGGCGGGCGAAGTGGCAAGGCAACAGGGGTTATTAGCCGGTGCCTCCGGCTCGGATGCCTACAAAATCGCATATGATGCTGCCTTTAAGGCTGCCACGCCCGGTGTAATCCAGCAGTACGCACCTTTAGTAGCAGGTGGTCTTGGCATCATGGCCGCTACCGGCGGCTTTGAGGCAGAGGAACCCGTAGTACCTGCTGGTTTCGAGGACATGGCCAAGGGCATATCCCCCGGTCAGAAGCTACTGAAAGAAAACCCAGACCTGTACGGCCTGCAGTTCGGTGGAGTGAATACTACGTATGGCTACAACCCGGCAGAGTACGCAAATGAATACATGCGACCTATAAAAAAGCGTGAGGGTGGAACGGCAGAATACCCGCGTAAGAACGGACACATTAACGGTCCCGGCACCGGAACATCGGACGACGTACCTGCTATGCTCAGTGATGGCGAATTTGTTTTCACGGCCAAGGCAGTCCGCTCCATGGGCAACGGCTCACGGCGCACAGGTGCCAAGCGTATGCTCGCACTGATGAAAAAACTAGAGGGTCGCACAAATGGCGGATAACACATACACGACACAGATCCAGCGCGAAGCGCCGGAGATTGAAGCGTATAAACTGGGCCTCCTTAAAGAAGCCCAACGGCTGTACAACCAGCCGATGGCCATACCCGGAGTCGAAGCTGCGGGCCTTTCAGCTACTCAACAGCAAGCTATCGACTTTGGTAAACAAGGCGTAGGGGCGTTTGAACCTTACCTACAGGCCGGATCCCAAGGCATTACGCAGGGCATGGATTTAACGCAGGCTGGCGCACGGGCTGCAGGAGCTGTACAGACAGCACCGCAGTTTCAAACCGCTCAAAATACGATGAGCGGCGCACTGCCTGTTATACAACAAGGCATCGGCAGTATTACGGGTTCTTCTCAGGCGTATGACCCCAACATGGCTGCGGCGTACATGAACCCCTATCAGAAGGAGGTCACCCAAAATGCGCTGGGTGAGATGCGTAGGCAGGCGACCATTGCAGGGCAAGGCCAAGCCGCGCAGGCTGTTAGTGCAGGGGCTTTTGGCGGTACGCGAGAGGGTGTGCAGCGGGCTGAGATGGAACGCAACGTTCAAGATCAAATGCAGCAACGAATTATGCAGGATTACGCGCAGAATTACGGCCAAGCGCAGCAAGCCTCCATGCAGGGTTTTGAAGCCCAGCAGCAACGCCAGTTAGCGGGTGGTCAGGCGCTTGGACAAGCAGGAACGCAGATGGGCCAGATTGGACAGGGCATCGGCGCGTTGGCCGCGCAACAAGGCGGGCTTGATTTGCAGAAAGCGAGTACTCTTGGCCAACTGGGCGAAGGTATGGGCCAGCTCGGTACGCAGTACGGCGCACTGGGTCAGGCAAATCAACAGCTGGGTGCGGCAGATACCAATTTGCTGATGGGTCTCGGTTCACTAGAGCAACAGAATCAGCAGGCGCAGCTCGATGCGATGCGGGCAACCGCAACGCAAGAGGCGATGGCCCCGTATCAACAACTGGGTTTTGTAAGCGACATCTACCGTGGGGCACCTACCACCCAGATGGCACTAACGTCACAGAGCGCACCCAGTGCCAGCCCGTTACAGACTGGGGGAGGTCTTCTCGTTGCGGGAGCGGCTGCCGGTAAGGGCGCGGGCCTATTTTGAGCATAGCGGAATTAACCGCCTATACCGGGTATAAATCTGCGATCTAAGGACGACTAATGAAATCAAAAGTACTGCAGCGTAAAATGTTTCGTGACCCAAGTGAAGATGAGAACGTGGGCATCATGCAAGGGTTTATGGACTCCCTCGAAGAGATGCTGGGGGGCGAGGAGGACATGTCTGAAGAAGACGACAGTCCGAGCGGTGCGCCTGACCGCACCCCGAGTTCGCCTGAGATCCTGATGAATACGCTGCGCGGAGACATGCGCTCTGTCGATGCTCGCGTTGACGAGCTGGCCGACATGGTCGGCTATAATGCCGCGTCTAGTACACCGCTTGAAGTGCTTGCATTGCTCCAGCCCGTGCTTAAACAGCAGGGTATCGCAGCACTGCCAGCCAGTTCTGCAATGCCTCCCCCCGCTGCCGAGGCACCTTCCCCTGCCATGGCACCGCCGGTTTCTCCCGTTCCGGCGCAAGGGGGAGGCATTGCAACCCTACCGCAGGGCGACATGGGCCAAGGCCCGCCGCCCGTGGCTATGGCTGAAGGCGGTGAGGTTAATCCGTATAGCAGCCCGATGTTTGGGCTTGCTAACGCAGGTCCAGATTCGTTTGCGTTTGCTAACACAGGCCCAAGTTCCATGACTAGCCCAATGGGTGGCGGAATGACCAGCCCAATGGGTGGAATGAGTGGCAATCCCACTGGCCTGTCCGATGCTGACATTTATGCGCAGCGTGGGACTAGTCCTTACCAGTTTGATATGTCTAACCCGTTTATGGGGCAAGCCGCTTACGAAAGTCAACAACTCGCTGGGGGTGGAGGCATGGGAGGCGACATCAAAGCCGCTTACAGCAGTCAACAACTCGCTGGGGCTGCCCCTTACACAGGGCTGTCTAAGTATGACCTTTTTGCGCAGGGTGGGATGCCTAGCCCGATGCCCAGCCCAATGGGTGGAGGTATGGACACAGGTGTTTATTATGGACCGGGCGGGATGCCTACTACCCCGATGCCCCGCCCGCCAATGGGTGGAGATATGATAAACAGGATGCCTGCTGATTATGGCATGCCTCCTCCCACGCTCCCATCTAACGCATATAGTGGCGTCACGGGCATCACTGGCACTGCGAGTGGAGGCATGCTCCCATCTAACGCACCTAACGCATATAGTGGCCCGCCCCAGTCAAACCCTTTAGACCGTGGGATGGTGGGTGGAGATATGGGGGGCTATCCGGGCGCAATGACTAGCCCGATGACCAACCCAATGCAGGAAATGACCCCCGGAGGCAGGCCGAAGAACCCTATGATGGCCCCTAAACCCTCACAGTTCCCCATGGGAGGAGGCCAACAGCAGCCCCCAATGAGAGGCCCACAGCAGCCCCCAATGAAAAAACCACAGCAGTCCCCGATGGGCGGCGGTATCGGCGCGCTTCCGCAGGGCAATATGGGCGCATCGCCTAAATTGATGGCAAAGGGCGGGCCTGTTCAGTATTTTCAAGACGGTAGCGTAGGTGAAGGCGGCGTTACCCAAGTCGATGAGTCTTCAGGTATTTCCAATATCTCACCCACGCTGAGTAATGAAATCCTTAGCCAATATATGACCCGTTTAAATTCCGAGGCAGTAAGTATTCCTGATTTAATGCAGCGGACAAATGAGCTGACTCCAGAATATCAAAGGCTTTTGGGTGTAAATCCTAGCGCGACCAAGAGCCAGATGCTTTTTGACGTTGCGCAAGCGGCTCTAAATTACGCTGGGAACGTCAACGCGCAAGGGCAACCAATGCGCGGCTCACAGGCCGCTCGCTTGGCTGGCGCGGCTAGCGGACTGCCAGCAGCTATCGGTGCCCGTGCGGCGGATGCACAGAAACAGAATCAAGCCATCCGTATGGCCGCCATGCAAGGGGCGCAGTCTGAAATTCAAACTGCAATGGGCGCAAGGCAAGCACAGCGAGATGCTCAAGATGCGCTGGCGTTAGAGGTTATAAAGGGTGGTGGAACTGCAGGTAGCTCTAGAACTTCCCCGATATCCCGTGCCTATGATAATGGTACTGTTTTAACAGTACTCTCCACTCCTACTGGCCCAATGACTCGCGTATTTGACCCTAACGGAGAAGAAGTTTTTGGAGCGGATAGGACAGGGGTACTCAGATCTGCCAGAGAAGAACAGGTTGATTTTGCACAGTCTAAGGCCGGTGCAACCGCTGAAGGGGCGGCGGTAGTAGAGCGAAATCAGAATGCTATTGATATAGGATTTGATGCTGCAATGGCACTACCTACCCTAAAACGGGCAGTTACCTTGTTGGATAGCGTTAAAACTGGGGGCTATTCTGCTATGGCACTTAAAGTTAAACAAATTTTTGGGCTTGAATCAGCAGATGAGGGAGAACTTTCGGGGCTGCTCGGCAAGGGTGTTCTATCTCAATTAAGAACCACTTTTGGTGCTGCATTTACAGAGAAAGAGGGCAGTAGACTGGCGGGTATTGAAGCGCGAATAGGCACAAATGCACAAACAAACAGAAGACTGTTAGGAAACGCAATGCAAATCATGGAATTTGCTATTGATCGAGCGATTAGTGTTGCTGACGATGAGACCAAAGGTCAGCTTCAGAGTTTACGTTCGTTAACACTTGAAGATACTGAGACAACACCAATAAACGTGCAGGCACCCGCCGAGGGTGCTATTGCAATAGATAGAGCCACTGGATCTCGGATAAAACTTGTTAACGGTGAGTGGGTGAAAATTTAATGGCTACACTACCAGAAGGCTTTGTACTAGAAGAAACCCCTCCGGCAACTGCTCCAACGCAGAGTACTGCACTGCCAGAGGGCTTTGTTATAGAGACCCCGGAAGTAATAGAAAATATTGCCAGAGACAAAAGTGTTCTTGCACAAGTTGACAAGGCCTTACTTTCTATACCGGGAGTTCCAACGCTAACAGAGTTTGCTGCTGGGTTTAATCGAAGTGCGCTCGGTATATTAGATTTTTTTGGCCCAGATGTTGTTAATAATATTTTGACAATTGCAGGGAGGAAAGAACAAATACCAACAGCTCTAAGTATAGGACAACAAATTGGTATCGCGCCCCCTCGCGGTTCAATTGCCGGTAAGGGTATAACTACTGATATCGCTGCTACTACGGGTGAAGTTATCCCAGCGGCCATTGCTATAGGTCAATTTTTTCGTTCGGCTGCTCAACAACTTCCTACCCTTGCAAAAAGCACCGATTCGGCATTGCGTGGTTTATTTCGACAAGTTGGAGGCACGACCGCAACTCAGGATCTAGGCTATGGTGCTGCTAGTGCCGTAGGATCAGAACTCGGTAAATCTGTGGGTGGGGAAACGGGTGCGCTTATTGGATCTCTTTTGGCTCCCTTTACTGTAATCGGAGGGGGGGGTTTCGTTTTAAAATCGTTACTAAGTGCACCACAGGGTGTTGCTGCAGTAACTAAAAGCCTACAGACCATGTCTAACGATGGGGCGGCCGCATTACTTGCGGACGCTATGGTTAGAGAAAACATGACCCCTGACGACGTATTGGCAATTCTTGCAAGGCTTGGACCAGACGCAATACCAGCCGATGTTAGTAACAGTTTTGCACGATTGCTGAAAGCTGCTGCAAATGCGATACCTAGAATTGAAGGTCGTGCCAAGCAAGTACTGGGTGGACGGCAAGAAGGTCAGGTTGATCGACTGACCTCTAGCCTTGATAATTCTTTGGGTGTTCCGGGGCTTTCCGTTGACGATGAGATCGCACGGATGAAGCTTGTAACGCAACCTACAATTACAGCTCTATATGAGGAGGCTGGCAGGCAACCACTATCATTGAGTGGAAAACTACGTACTCTTTTTAGGGGACAGAACTCACTTGCTGATGCTTATAGATCTGGATTACGGCGAGTCGCAGACAAACGCGCTGCTGGTGACACTATAACTAACTTTTCAATAATCGATGCTACAAAACAACAGCTTGATGACTCAATTGGTGTTGCATGGCGAGCAGGTGAAAAAAACCGCGCCCGTGATCTTGTACGATTAAAAAATATTATGGTAGAAGAGGCAGATGCACAAATTCCCGGTTACAAAGATGCTCGACAATTATTTGCAGGGCAAGCAGCTCTTGAGGGCGCAGCAGATCAAGGCACACTGTTTTTAAAAATGAAGGAACGTGAGCTTGCAGAGCATGTCAGGATGATGAGTGAAAGTGAACTGCGAATGTTTCGGCTAGGTGCTAAACAAGCTCTTTTTGATGCAGTCGATACTTTGCCAACAGGATCGGATGCAGTAAAAAGACTTTTTGGTAAAAATGGCGATATTGCTAAACTAAAGTTGCTATTCCCAGATGAACCATCCTTTGAAAGTTTTAGAACGATAATGGAACAAGAAGCCAACTTTGCACTCACCAGAAGAGCTGTTACGGCTAACTCGACTACTGTCAAACAAGCAACGGATCTTGCGAATTCGCAGGATGTAATTTCTAATGTGCGGGCTGGCATACGGACACTTCTTGGTGATCCTGTGGCACTCACAAACGAACTTCCAAAGATAATAAAAAATGTTGGCGCTAAAAAGGGAAGCGAAATATACACACGAGCAATGGAAACGGCGGGTGATATTTTGCTTGAATCAGGGATGGACCCAACGCGATTGCAAGCCATTTTACGTGCGGGAGATGCGCCAAGGATTCAGACGATGCTAAACGGTCTACTACCGTCGCCGCTCGGCTCGTTTGGCAGAAGTGTTATATCCACGGGGGCTGTTGAAGCGGCTCCGCTATTAGCACCTCAAACGGATGTACCAATAATCCCAACGGCCCCACCCCAAGCGCGAGTACAGCCAACGGCCTCACCGGCAACACGCGGACTGCCGTATATGAATGCCCAACAGGCTGCCGCGCCAGCACCCGCCCAAGCTCCAGCATCGCCGCAAAGCCGACAGATGCTGCAGCAGCTATTCCCCAACGACGCACTTCTCCAAGCTGCCCAGCAGCCCGCCTAGTGCCTCCGTTTGATGGTTGTATCATATAATCGAGTATTATATGATACAGCCGTCAAAAACGGAGGTATCAATGACAACGTGGAAAAAACGTAAAAAGAAAAAACCAATCGGGTACGTAGTGCCCATCTCTCCCGCCCTGCGCAAAAAGGCGTGGGTATCCGTGATTATCCGTGCCGAGCACTACGCCATGCTGCGTGAGTTGGGTGAATTCCACGAGGCTGCTGTCGGCAAAATCATCGGTACTCTAGCTGTGCAGGAGTACCTGCGGACGCTATCCCAGACCGATCCCGTAAAAGCGATGATACTGAAAGAGGAGTATAAAAATCATGACAGGCTCGCTAATCAGCTCCTTGACATCTGATGTCGAAATTAAATACGCAATACTGCCTGCAGACACTCAATACAACCTGCCCGAACAGATTGAAATCCTTGGGGTGTACATCACCGTCACAACTAAAAAGGGTGCCCAACGCAAGGTTGATATCCTCGGCTCACTCGGCGAGTCGGCATTGATGGCACTTGAAGATGAAATCTCAGAAGAAAAAAATATGTAAATAGTTAAAATAAATGTATACATAGGTTCGGGTAGTATGTAGTATTGCAAATGTAGTAAGTAGGGTTAAACAACAACTGAGGTAGTAAAAAATGCAAATTGAAACCAATGTTCCACTTCCGGAGTTTGTCCGGAGTACCAAATATCCCTTTAGTCATATGGAGGTGAACGAAAGCGTTTATTTCCCGCAGGAGATAAACGGCAAGGCATACCGCGCAGCAATGGCCTGCGGTACTCGGCATAACAAACGATTCATCGTTCGCCGGGAAAACGATGGTATCCGTATCTGGCGGTCAGAATGAAGGAGCGGAATGAACTTCATGGGGATGAGGACGAGATAGAACTTTTGCTACCCAAAAAAGTGTATGACACAGATCGAGACGAAGATCTGGTGTTAGAACCCGACAAAATAAACAGGAAAGAAAATGATAACTAGAGTTCACGTTAATCAGCACCACATCAAGGCCAACGCCAAGGGCGCAGACCTGCCCGTGCTTACGGTAAAGACGAGTAAAAGCAACACCAAGTGCAATCGGGTCACGATCCACGGCCCAAGCACCGTGGTTTACTCTCCCGACAAGCCCTTATCGTGCGGGGCAAAGGTATGGATCGAAACACACGCGCAGGTGGAAATATTATGAACATTACACAGATCAACACCGGCTGGTGGAAGCTGGTGAGTGCGGGTGAGGCGGATGCCGACACCCTAGTATTCTTTGGCTATAGCCGCGCCGAGGTAGTCGGCAAGTTTGCAAGCTGGATGAGGCGCAAGGACTTGGAGAAATGGAGATGACTAAAGATGATATGACACCCTACGACCTCGCTTGCATGTTGGCATTGCAAGGACTACTGGCGTCTGACTTAAGTGGCAAGGCTAAAAACGCGCCGACTCACACGGCAATACAGGCGATGCAGTGCGTTGATGCGCTCGTCGAAGAGCTGGATAGAAAGAGGAGAGTGAAATGATTAAAACAACATATATCTGCGATAAATGCGGCGACGAAACGAAGCTACTCTGGATTATGACAATCCAACCGGCAAGTACACCGGGGGGTGGTGGAGGACTAGATACCATAGACGTTAAACGAACTTCTTGGGGGGAGTACAAATATGGTACACGGACGGTGGAGGTTTGCGACCATTGCCTTTGTTCTTTTGGTCTACAGGAGCAAGTGAAATGAGCAATGACAACAACAAACCCGCGTTTCCGAGCAGCTACATCGGACAAAATAAAATGCCGGTCTGGTCTGAGGGTATATCGATACGGGATTACTTTGCAGCAAAGGCGATGCAAGGATATATAGCGGGGGACTACGACGTGTACCCGCATGAAATAGCGCAAAGAGCGTATGCGATTGCAGACGCGATGCTAGAGGAGCAAGCGAAATGAGCTGGGAATTGATTTTGTTTATAGCAGTGGTGTTGTTGATGGCGGTGAACCTGCCGGGGACGTATGACGTGTTTACAATGCTGATTGC
>TARA_R110000868_G_scaffold29030_1_pt1 | contig 11119 bp, 25 predicted proteins | sample TARA_R110000868 | Tara Oceans TARA_R110000868 (sample SAMEA4397489) | marine metagenome | biome: Polar Biome; feature: [SRF] surface water layer (ENVO:00010504); material: water (ENVO:00002006), including particulate matter (ENVO:01000060) such as... | depth 5 m | reverse complement strand
TACTTCTAGTTTTGTTGGAAATACAATTTCCAGAATACAAACAATCCTTTCGCAAAGGATTGTTAACCAAACATTCTTTCTTGAGTTAGTTGATGTTATAGGCGACGGATTAGCAGCAAATGCAACAAGTGCCACTACTCTTGTTGTGACTATTCCAAACAATCCATTTACCGCTTTGAATGTGGGGCAATCAATGTATGTAGGGGCTTTAGCTGGTGGGTTGGTAGGAGTTCCGAATAGATACACTATTGCTTCTGTGTCGGGCAATGATGTAACATTTACAGTAGCGGGCTTTTCCGTAACAACAGGCACTTGTTCTTTGTTCGGATGGAACTATTACCATACTTCATATTCCGGAATAGTTACGGGTGCCGCTTTTTATGACGCGCAAAGAAAAGGGTGGAACTCTGGCGACACTTCAATAGCCATAATCACCACTGCCGCTCCTGGACACATGCTGATAATGGGCAACGAGGACGGAAACTCGTGGGTGTCAGATCAACTTGTTGCATCAAGCGTGACTACTGCAGTTCAACCGCGGGGTTCTCGTGTTACAAATTTACCCGACGAATCTACAAATCTTTATTTTCAAATTAGAGTTTTGAACGGTTCAGTAGCCCCAGCTACCACCACTACTTTAACAATCGGGACGGTTTCTATAGAAAACTACGCTACCATCCCTACGAGTAGTTACAATGTTAAGCCCCAAAATAATAACAATATTACGCCTGTAGCTGTTCCCGGCGGCGTTGCAATTGCTTCTGGAACAGTAACGACAGTTACTACTTTAGCTAACGGACAAACAGCTCATTCATCGGCTTCAACTGGTTCGCCTGTTAGAGTCGGCGGTCGTGTCAACACGACTTTAGACACGACTTTGGTTCAAGGTGATGCTTGTGATGCGTTTATGACTACGGCTGGTCAACAAGTACAAAAACCATATGGAACGGCAGAAAATGATTGGCAATACACAGCAGCTGCTGGGGGTATTACAGCAAGCACCGCAGACGTAGTAATTAAAACCGCAGGTGCTGCAAGCATTAGAAATTACATAACTTCAATAACTATTGCATCTGAACCGCTAGTAGCGGCAACGGAACTAGTAATTAAAGAGGGTGCTACAGTTATCTGGAGAACAAAAATACCAACAACTGGAATGGCTTTAACGCATATTGAATTTCCAACGCCATTAAAAGGCGCAGCCGCAACGGCGTTAAACGTAGCTACTTTAACATCCAACGTTGGCGCGGTTTATTTTAACGCACAAGGTTACCAATCATTCTAATTAATTAACTAAAAAAACAAGGAACAAAATGACTAACAGAAATTACAACACAACTTTAGGAAAACCATTTATCAGAGGTAAAGAAATCATTATTAGATACGGAATTTCCGAATCTGAAAGAGTTAGATTGACGATTAGCGAAGTCGAAGCCATTGTTGACTCCGAAGGTGACACTAATATTATTCAAGGCTACTCAAACAATCTTGATAAAATGATAAGTCTTTCACAAATTGATTCAGAAACTTTTGAATTGATTGATCCAATTACTGGAGAAGGTATTGGCGAGAGTATGTTATTAAAAGACCTTTTTGTTGGAATAGTTTCTTACATTAGAAAAATCCAAAAAGAAGAAGATTCAAAATAGTATATGGATTTAGATTCTTTTTATAAAATAGCTGGATTAATTTCTTTTATATTTGCTTTTATAAATTTTTTTATTGTGATTGTAGCTAAAACTTTTTGGAATTTAACTTTTAAAAGAGTAGAGCTAAAACTTGATGAAGTTGATAGACGAACTACTAAAGAGCAAAAAGATAATGAAGCTTTTAGACACAAATATAAAACTACTGTCGAAGGTTTATTTGAGCTAATAAAGATAAAATTTGAAGACATGGACAAGAATTTTAAAAATTTTGAAAAGCTTGTTGAAACTCGGATTGATTTAGCAATTTCCAAAAACAATGAAAAAAAGTAAAAGCCAATTTACTCTTAAAGAGATGAAGAAATGACCGAAAAGATAGGATTTCTACAAGCCGCGTCTGGCGCTAACTCTTCAAGGAGATTAGCTTTTTTAGTGTGCCAGCCTTTCATCATTTTAGTTGCGCTGTATTTAATTAAGCATCTAGCCCACACTGAACCAAAAATAGCTTATAAAGTTTTTGTTGCATTTTGTGCCTATTCAAGCTTACTTGGAGGTATGGTAACTTCTGACACACTTTTAAAAATATTCGGCAAAAAGAAATGACGCGTTATATAATTGCTGTTTTGGTTTTAATTGCAGCTTTAGCAGCGGTATTCTTTGCGGGTAAAAAAGCTGGCAAAGAATCCGAAGTAATTATCCAGCAAGCTGAAACAATCCAAACTCAACATGAGACAATCCAAACCGTTAAAAAGTCTAAAGTTATTGCTAAAAATAATGCTTCTCTTGAGCGGGATGCGCTCATTGACAAGCTGTAAGGCAAAAACCATTTACATCCACGATTATTGCATTATCTCTAGCCCTATTACTGCTAACCTAGAGGATAAAGCTGCATTAAAACAATCAACTGTCTCAAGAGAGTTTATTGAGAAGATTGTCAACCATAACGATATTTGGAGAGACACTTGCAAATCGAATTAATCAGAACAGACTATCACCCAGAAGCGACAGTTGGACGCATTTTAAAAGAAGGGAAAGAAGTTTGTAAGACCCTTGAGCGCCCCAACTTAAACAACCAAAAAGACAACCCGAATACGAAACAAAATGAAAGCTCCTGCATCCCAGAGGGGATTTACAAATGTAAAAAATACTCAAGCGCAAAATATCCCGACACATGGGAAATCACAGGAGTTGCTAATCGCGGCGCCATCCTTTTCCATTCAGCTAATTATGTTTCTCAACTTCTGGGTTGCGTTGCTACCGCCTCATCTATTCAAAACATGGACCCGAAAAATGAAGGTAAGGTTGCGCCAGAGCAAAAATGGTTAGCATCTCAATCTAAAGATGCTTTTGCTAAGTTCAAAGCTGCTATGCCTAAAGAATTTACTTTATTAATTACCTCAGAGCAAACTCTGTGCAAAGCTTAAATATTATGGAAAATCTCAAAAATACTGCCACTCAGCTTTTAGATCAAGCAAAAGAAATCTTTAAAACTTTCATCAATAAAACACGCTTGCCTAGCCTTGTTTCTTTAATCTTTAAGCCAACCATAGCCGAAGCCCTAAAAGATGCACCTGTTGCCTCTGAAAACTGGGTTAGATTAGGCTTAGAGAAAACTTGGAAGTATTTTGCTTTGCTTATCGTAGTTCTGTTGGTTTATTTCTTTAAAAGCTCTCTTCAGTTCGTTATTGAGATTGTTGCTCAATTTGGGATCGTGGCTGTTTTTGGTTTTGCTGGCTACTGGATTTACAAGCAAATCAAATAAATCATTTTCTCTTAAGCTGCTCAATATCCTTTTGCATTTGCTCGAAGGAGTTGATGAAATCGGTTAATGTTGTGTAAGACTTTACATTCTCAATTTCTTCGGCTTCAACGTTATTATCATATTGAGAAATGTGGTCATAAAACACACCCTTTTCGATATCATCAAAATATCTAAACTCTCCAATAGATATCGAGCCATTTTTTGATTTGATTAAGTAGGGGATTAAATCATCATCTTCTGGCAACTCGCTAACATCTTTCCAAATACTCACTGGCTCGACACGTTCTTCTTTCATGTCGATTTTAGGCTCTGGTTTCGACATAACCCACTTATTGTAAGCCTCTTTACCACATCCCACTTCTGGCATTTTCTCAGCTTCCAAAGCGGCAACAAGTTTCTTGGCATACATAGTTAAAGTGTGAATACCGTCTTGATTTTTAATTCTATCTTTCAACTCCTCCAAAGCCCACTCAACTTTGTTGACTTCTATCTTCTCAAGGTCAACTGAATTGGGGGTTTCATTTACTTCACTCATATTCCAAGCAGCCTCTGCGGTTTCAATTGGGCAACATTCCTCTGTTTCCTGCGAGTTGTCTTGTGGGAGTTCTTCGTATCTGTAATAAAATTGAGTCAGAGAAAGTGATTCATGCTTTTCAAAGAAAACTATACCTCCCTCAACACTAGAAACTTTGACAATCAGGTTCGGTGCATCTTGGTGTCTATATCTCTGCCCCACTACCGGTAATTTATTCGTCATGTGCTTCTCCTTGTTTGTTGAGTTTATCCATAGCTTCTTCACAAATATTACAAAAAGATGCTAGTGGTAGCGGATCACTAGAAACACTGTCATTCTTTTCAAAATAAACTTTACAAGAAAAATCCTTATCCACGCTAACAACCATCACTATGTCACCGTTGCCACTTCCAAGCTGATTTCTCAATTTATATCTCTTCCCCACTACTGGTATTTTATTCACCATGCTTTTCTCCTCTTCTATTTTTATTAAACGGATCTCTCAAGTCTTCAACTAGCACTGTGAGCCTCTCCACTTTCCCCTCAAGCTCCTTAACCTTAGCCGCAAGCTTTTGGTTTAGTTTAAGCATGCCGTAATTTATTGATGTTTCTACCTTAGCTAGGAGGGCTTGGTTTTCTGCTTGAAGCTCAATAATTATTTCTAACGCATCTTTTGCCTTCGGAAGGCCTGTGTAAATCTGTTTAAATTCCGCAATTCTCTCTTCTAGTGTCTGTGTCATGTTATCCCCCCTCGTTAAAATGAATTAAGATTAGAAAAAAGTGGGACCGCCTCAAGCTCGACGGAATAGATCTTGCTTACTCCTCCACCTTCTTCGGCCTCTTTCTTGTAAAATAACACCCTTAACTCTAAGCAACCAGAGTGTTGGCTTGGAATGTGCTTTTCCAATAGCAAGGCTAGTTCTTCGTAAAAGGTTTTGTCCATTACCCCCCCCTCATTTTATTGTTTCAAATTGGTAAACAAAGACAAATGGATTAGCCTCAAACTTCTCTTCTGGTTTTTTGTGGGTTGCGTTCCAGAGTCTAGCAAAACCAATTTCGATTGGCTCGCCCGGTGCTGAAAAAAGTCTTCCATTAGCTTGCCACATAGTATGCTTTATGCCTTCTTTAGCACAATCCTCTTGACTAATGCTTTGCAAGCGTTCCACTCTAATCTCTTTTATTATCGGGAATAGGCGTGAAGCAAATTTTCCCATATAACTAGCTGCCAGCCATTCATAACCGCTGTCTGATTCAAAATCAGCGCAATATAAAACTTCCCCGCGAGGTCTGCAAAAACTCTCTTTGCAAAAAATCTTTTGTCCTATTTGATAGGGGCATAAATCAGGCATTTCTGGTCTTGCATTATCTCCAAAGTTTTTTGCGTAAGAGCTTTTCTCGCCAGCCCATCTAACGCCTTCAAATTCCCAATAGCTTTTATCATCGCTTAGAACTGGGTAAGGCTTAATCACTTCCCTAAACATCGTTTTATTCCCTGTTATTATCGCTTGCACTTCTTGCGTTTTAAAAATTTTACCTTTCATTTCCCCTCAATTTTAATCAGTTGCTCAAAACATTTGTCTTTCTCTTTAGACTCCCAGCAATATTGAAAGTCAGTTTTCTCGCCAGTTTTTCCGCTGTCTTTTATGGCTGAAATGAAACTAGTAAGTGCCAGCATCCCAACACATAGAAATGCAACTGCTATTCCAGATCCCGTATCTCTCATTAGTTCTTTTTGTTAAAATTAACACCCTCTAAAAGCCCCGTGAGAAAAATAATATTCTTTAGTTAATAAAATGCTCACGGAGCCATTGGAGAATATTAACCCCACAAGCCCTGCAAATTTAGAATAGCAAAATTATAAATTTAACCTGTGGGGCTTTCCCTCATAGCCTACAAATTTCCCTTACGAATTTTTATCCCAAGCATAACGCTCAGAATATCTAGGCTATAAGGTATTCTTTTTTGCTAACAATTTAATCATTGAAAGCCTAATAAAGCCAGAAACTGACAACCCAGCTTTTTTTGATAAAACTAGCAATTTCTCATTTTGATTTTCAGTTAGATAAATGTTTCGTCTAATCCCTTTTTTTCTTTCTGCTTTCATTTTTTTAGAATTAATTGTTAAACACACTTTAAACACACCTTTTATAATACACAATAGCCTAAATGATTATTTCTCTAATCGCCACCAAGCAGCGCCAAATAAAGCCAAACCCTTTGCAAGCTTTTTCTGGTGCTTAATAAATTTAACTTCATCAATCCCCTCTTTTGTGACAAAACTCTCAGGAACAAATAGATTCTCCAAACTCCAAATCATTGCGTCAATTTCCTTGGATAGTTTCTTGCCTATCTTATCATCTTTTTGAAAAGCTTTAAGGAGCGGCAGGATCAAGTCAATCATAGTTCCGTTGAGCTGATTGATTTCTTGCTCGTTAAATCCACAACATACTTTTTGAAGCATAAGTTTTACTTTGTATGCACATTGTAGGATAAGTTCTTGTAGGTAGTAGAAGAAGAATCTAAGTGTTTTCATTTTCTATTAGTTTAGTTAAAAAAATTTCTTACTTCTCCAAGAACTACATCTCGAAAAAATATCGGGTTATTAGTGATATACGCATTAAATCCCATTCCGTTAAGCTTTAAGAACCACTCTAGTTGCTCTTCTCTGATATGAATTGAGCTTGGTGCTGCAATCTTCTTTACCTCACAAAATATGGTATCTCTGAGATTAAGACCTTGATTAAAAAGCAGCATTGAACAATCGGGAAAACCTTTGCGACTACCTTCAGCTTTCTTTCTTTTGTAAAGAACCATTCTTTGGATCTGAGTTAAACTGCCGCCAGCGGTGTCTCCATTGTCATTCTGCACAAATTCTAGCTCATTAAATTTATGCCTAAACTTCATCTCTTGAGCAACTAGATTAAACAATTTGTAAAAATATTGTTGCATGTCGCTTTCTTTTAATGCCGCAAACTTAATAATTAGAGTATCATCAGAGGTTTTTGGTCGCTTAGGAATATCCTTATTAACAAGTAAATTGATTCTGTCTCTCCAGTAGTGAGGCACTAATTTATCTAAATCTTTTAAATCAATAAATTTCTGTTCGTTATTTTTCATATCGAATCTTTTTAAAATATTTATGAGGTTGGTTAAAGATAATTTTTTCTACATCTGGCGGAAGTATTCTTGCTAGAGCGCAAAAGTTATCAAACTCATTAGGTATATTGTACGAGTTGCAAACCATGTTTATTATTTTTAAAGACGGCTTTACTTCTCCGTTTTCAATTAAACAAAGATATGTTGCAGATATTCCTAATTTTTTAGCCGCTTGACGAAGAGATAAATTTTCATCAACCCTACATAAATTAACTACCGATCCAAATAACTCGAAAGGATATTTATTCTTTACCATTAAACCCCGCAAAATACTTTACCCAAGTTTTAAAATTATACCTTGGCAAGCTCTTGTCGTAGTAGCACTCCATTTCGTAATCATAGAATTGGATTAGAAGCTCGTGAGAGCAATTTATCTCTAATGCTTCCACAATTCTACTTAACCCAAAGAAGTAATCTCCTACCTCGAAATTTCCCCCAATATCTTCACCAATCCAACGCCAATCCAAAGTTCCATCAAAGTATTTATTGCAGAACTCTTGAGCCAGTGCATTGGTTGCTTTTTGCCAAGCGGCTAGTTTTTTATTCATCATCGCCCTCGTCAATTGTTAAATTACCTTTAAAACTAAACCCAGAAGCTCTTAAACAATTTTCAATCATTGAAAGCATGTCTTCTAAATTAGGAGCCTCTCTTGTAATTGCAGCCTCTCCAAAAGCATCCTTAATTGTGATTGTGGTTTTATTCCTTAGCTCTGCCTCATTCATGCTACTTGCCTCCATTGCTCTCTATCCATTTTTTGCTGCAAACTCTTCTTAGAAACAACATGCTTCACTTTCTTGGCTTCGTATTCATACTGGGCCATATCGTTGAAGTAATGGACGGTGATTTTTTGGTTTAGGTTGTCGATGTATTTCTCTGTTTTTTCCATTTTGTTTTAATTGGTGGAAGAGGTTGGATTTGAACCAACGACATAGGCTTTATGAGAGCCTCTTTCTGACCGCTGAAATACTCTTCCATTAATAAACCCCAAGGAAAACCCCTAGATTAGTCTCAATCTTAGGGTTAATCCGAGAGTTTAGGCTCTGGAGCCTACAGCCTCTAGAAGGGAATCGAACTATCTTGTTCTTCCTCAGCATCATTAGACTCTGGGGCAAAACCGTTTCCTTTGTCTTGAGCATGTTGCGAGATCCCTTCTTCTCTTTCTTTGCCCTTAATAATATCAATCACGCTGGCAATAATCTTAACGCTAGGAACTTCAACACCTTCCTTATTCTTGTAAGTACCATACTCAAGCTCGCCTTCAAGATAAACCTTTGATCCTTTATCTAAATACTGGCAAACTTTAACTAAAGAACCCCAGCAAGAAATATTGTGCCAAGATGTTTTTTCTTGCTTCTCGCCATTGGCGTCTTTCCATTTCTTACTTGTCGCAAGTGAAAAATTGGCATAGTCTTTGCCGTTTTGTGTTTGACCAATAGCTGGCGCTTTTCCCAAAGTTCCCACTAGAATTGTTTTTGATACTGACATTTTTTACTCCTTATTGTTAAAAATTTTATCACAGGTTTCTTTGCCTAGATTAAGCTCTAAACAAGATATTCTGTGATGTCCGTGTTCTTTATGATTGATTTGATACCCAGCAAGAATTCCCACAGCAATTGCTATCGCACATAAAACTCCCACTAAAAACGCCTCGTCCATTTCTACCCTTTAAAATAATTATTCAATTCACTTGGTTCAAGAAATACATCTGACCAAGCTGGCTTAATTTCCTTTCCTTTTTCATACTGCGCTGTTTGCGCCCACACCTCATACTCTTTTGTAAAGTTATAAAGCTGGTCTTTGGTGAAGTCGGCAAAGCTTAAGTTCTGCTTTATCTTCTTGCACCATTTTAGAGCGTCTGGCTTTTCTTCCTCCTTCATGTCAAAGCCCATTAATTTAAGCATTAAGCCTATTTCAAAGGGTTTTGAATCTCTTGTATATCCTAGCTCGGCTTTAGAGAACTCTTTCACTTGCTCCGAATCCCAATTTAGTTTCGGCTTCCATTTCTGAAAGTGAGGTAATGAAAATTGGTAGAGCTTGTAAATACCCTTCAATTGCTCTGGTGTTTTCTTGAATTTCTCCTCCTTAAATTCCACTGAGAAATCCTTACCCGCAGCCAGCATTGAGCAAAGAGTATCGCTTAGTTGCTTTTGAAGCTGGCCGAAGGTGGATTTGTTTTGGAAGTTGAAGAGGAGTTTCATAATTTAAAATATTTTTCCTCAGTTTTTTTAATCCAGCTCTCAGGATGGGAGGATTCAAGAGTTCCCTCCACCATAAAAGCATATTTACAAACTTCTTGCAAAGTAAAATACAGAACATGAATTTCCTTGTCTTTCTCTGCAAGTTGTTCATGCAATGAAGCTGCATATCTTGCAGCCAACAAACCTTGATCGGGTTTATTCAAAACCTCAGAGATTTTTTTATGAAAATTAGATAAACATAAAATCATCTACTCCCCCACATAGTTCTTTTACTTTCATAATCTGTTAGTTTTTATTGGTTAGTGTAAAATTATTTGCTTTTGGTCATTAGTAACCTCTGCGTAAATAATAGCATGGTCGCTGTATTCATCATACCCACTTATCAAAATCTCCATTTCCAAAGCCTCTGGTCTTTCCTTGGCTAATTGGTTTAGTTGTTCTAGTAGTTTTTTAAGTTTCATCTAATCCCCCTTTGTTAATTCTTCTAAAGCAGTTTCGGCAATCGCCCTAATTCTACCCTCTGACCACTCGGCAATTTCTACTAAAGCCTCCGTAGCTATTCTTAATTTTTCTTCTAAGCTCATTTCCCCCTCCTAAAATACTCTTCCAAAAACACAGCCCTTAACTCTTGGTTCAAGTTCTGAGTCTTTAGAATCGCGTTAATATGCCCAATGTCCATGTCTTTCAATTTAACATAGCTCAAAGGTTCTTTTCCATCAACTCCCCTAGTTCCCCATTCAAAACCCTCTCTAATTTCTTCAAAACAGTTCTGGCTGGTTAACGAAGTTTCGGTGTAATCGCCCTTTCTTTTAAAGTAAGATAACCCACCATCAACTGAAGTGGCTCCGCAAGAACAAGAAATGTAATCGTGTTGGTAGCGGCTGACTATTTCTTCTTTGCATTGATTGCAGATTGCGGAGTTTCTGTAAATCATCTATTCCCCTTTCGTTAATTCCGCCTTCATTGCATCCTTAGCCTGAATCAACAAGTCATGCAATGTTGGTTCGTATTTTTTAAGTTTGTTTACAATAGCCACGTTCTTTTTATCCATCCAAGCGGCTTGCAGCTCTTCAATGCCTCCACAGTTCTCAATGATGGTTTTAAGGCCAGCAAAGTCGTCTTGGTTCATTTTCTTTTGCATCTCTTTCATGTCTTCACCGTTAGCAAGGTCTCCGTCTGGTGAGAATCCAAAAGAACCTTTAGCTTTCTTAGGCTTTTCAGCTTCTTCACCTTCTGGCAAATCTTCGCCAGCATAAATGTAAAGCCCAATTCCAAACATGGCTATGTTCTTCACTAAGCAACGCATGATTGTTTTATTGATGTCAAACATTGTGGCGGCTTCAACAGTCTTTTTGGTTGGTGGGGCATCATTCCAGCCTTTAACGAAATATTCTTGCACTACATCTTTCATTGCTTTGTTTGATCCATCCATTACTGGCAACCACATTCTTTTGATTTTGAAGCCAGCTCTAATTTCTGTCCAAACTAAATAGCCAGTGTTTGGGTCAAACTGATATGGCAAACCGTTAAATTCTAGAATATTGTACTCCCATTCTGGGTAAGCCTTTTCCATTTCCGAAACAGCAAAAGCCCAGCTCAAGTAAGTTAATTCAGTTTTCCCTGATTTTTTCTTCTCTACTTTATCATTTACGTTTAATTTCAGTAATTCTTCAAACTTACTTATCTTTTTTTCTGTCATGTTTTACCTATTTGTTAATTTGACTTGCCCAATAGTAATAATATTCCCGTGAATCTCTCTCATCCATGCACAACCTCTGCTCTAAACTTAACCTTATCATCCTTATTCCATCTAAGCTCACTATCATCACCTCTTAAAAGCCT
>TARA_R110000868_G_scaffold50376_11_pt1 | contig 11121 bp, 11 predicted proteins | sample TARA_R110000868 | Tara Oceans TARA_R110000868 (sample SAMEA4397489) | marine metagenome | biome: Polar Biome; feature: [SRF] surface water layer (ENVO:00010504); material: water (ENVO:00002006), including particulate matter (ENVO:01000060) such as... | depth 5 m | reverse complement strand
CACCTATGAAGGCGCCCACGACGTCCACGCCCTGATCCTGGGCCGGGCCCAGACCGGTCTGCAGGCGTTTTTCTAGGGCACCAAGCGGAGCCGCCCGGTCCGGCAAGGCCGGGTGCACCTGCATCCCCCGCGCCTGCGCGGGCGATCAAGAACCGGCAATGAAAACACCCGGCTCGATCCTCGAGCCGGGTGTTTTTTGTCGGTCTGTCAGCGCCTTCGGCTAGAGGCCGAACTCGGAGCATTCATGGATCGACTGGCCCCCGCCGGGTGCAATGCAGATCACGGCAGAGCATTCACCGGTGAAGTGGTTGTAATACACCCAGCACCCATCGGGCACGCCCTGGACCTGCCCGGTGCGGTAGGCCTCAAGCTCGGCCGCGCTGAGCATTCTTGGCTGGGCGACATCCTGAAACGCATCCGCTTGGCCACCACCGGCAATCGCCGATGGTCCAGCCACCATTGACAGGGCGGCAGCGACGCCGGCCACGAGTATCGATTTTCCTGAGATCATAAGATTTCCCCATTACCCATAGATTGAACCGCATCACATTGTGCGACCTAAACGTGCGAGTCAATCGAAAGCTTGCGACTTCATGCCTGCCCCGCCTGGCCCCCAAAGCTGCCGTCCGCCCCGCCCTCACCCCCGTCGCCAGGCGAGCGCTTGCGGGCTTCACGCGCCGCGCGCCTGCAATCGGATCGCAAATCGCCGCAACTCGCGCTTGATAGCCCCGCCCGGGCATTCTAAACCCGCAAGTGGAGAGGTGGCCGAGTGGTCGAAGGCGCTCCCCTGCTAAGGGAGTGTACGCCAAAAGCGTACCGAGGGTTCGAATCCCTTCCTCTCCGCCACTATCTTTCCTGATTGGCATGACAATGGCGCATCGGCGAATGCCGCAATCGCAGTGCCAGCAGGGCCATCGATGCCCATGCCGCAAATAAAAGACGGCAGGAGAGTGCCGAAGCACACCCTCTCTTTTTCCGTCTTGCCTCCCTGATTTTGTTGCGCAATCCTCCGCTCAATTGGAGCCCCCCTGTCTGTCCTCGGACTGGGCGCTCGGGCCGACCTTGACATCGGCTTTATCGGGCAACGCCTTGGGCATCGAGGCGTTGGCACATTCGCAATACAAGGTCCGGGACCCATTTCATGAAGTCGGCGCGAAGCACGGGCGATGCTGAACAACCAGCGTCTCAAGGTAAGGCGGGTGAGGTTTTTAGTACCTTCCTCAAGCTCGGCCTCACCTCATTTGGGGGCCCTGTCGCGCATTTGGGATATTTTCGGGACGAGTTTGTCATCCGCCGGAAATGGATCGACGAAGCCGGTTATGCCGATCTTGTCGCCCTCTGCCAGTTTCTCCCGGGCCCGGCGAGTAGCCAGGTCGGTTTTGCGCTTGGCCTGATGCGTGGCGGCCCGCTTGGGGCTTTGGCGGCCTGGGCTGCGTTCACCCTTCCCTCCGCCCTGGTTCTGATCCTGTTCGCCGTTGGCGCATCCTCCTTCGTGGGACCGGTCGGTGTGGGGCTGATCCATGGCCTCAAGGTGGTGGCCGTCGCCGTTGTCGCCCACGCCGTCTGGGGGATGGCGCGCAGCCTTGCACCTGACCGAGAACGCGCGAGCATCGCCCTTGTCACTGTCCTGGTCGTCGTATTTATGGCCAGTTCGATTGGGCAGATCGCCGCCATCCTCGCCGGCGGCGTCGCGGGCCTCTGGCTGTGTCGCACGCCCCCGGGGCCTGCGACCAGACATCTGCCACACCCCGTAACAAAGCGGGCGGGCATGGTATCGCTTGCTCTGTTTGCCCTGCTTTTCCTCCTCTTGCCGATTGCCGGCGGACTCTCACCGGGCGTCGCCCTGTTTGACTCCTTCTACCGGGCAGGCTCGCTCGTATTCGGCGGCGGACATGTCGTGCTGCCACTCCTGCAGGCAGAAATTGTGACATCGGGTACGGTCAGCGAGGATGCCTTCCTGTCCGGATACGGCCTGGCGCAGGCCGTGCCGGGGCCGCTATTTACCTTCGCCGCCTATCTCGGAGCGGTCATGGGGACGGGGCCGAATGGTCTCATCGGGGCCATCATTGCCCTCATCGCGATCTTCCTGCCTGGTTTTCTCCTGCTGGTCGGCGCACTGCCGTTCTGGGATGCCTTTCGGTCGCGACCAGTGGCACAGGCTGCGATGCGCGGCGCCAACGCCGCGGTCGTCGGGATCCTCGGGGCGGCGCTTTATGATCCGGTTTGGACGAGTGCGATTCTCACGCCCTTTGATTTCACGCTCGCCGTGACAGGCTTCATCCTGCTGACGGTCTGGAAGGCTCCACCCTGGATCGTCGTGGTGCTCATCGCATGCGGCGGACTGGTGATGAGCTTGCTCTGAGCACAAAGTGCTCCAGGCGTAAAACGGGGCCGAACACCATTACCCCCGGCCGATATCCCGGTTTTCGGAATACACTAGGAGATGTCCGTAGTGTCCGCCCCCCTTGGGCAACCTGGCAATTCCGGTCGCCATGTGACCATAGGAGGCGCCACGCTCTGCCAGCGCAGGCACGGACTGGCAGCGCAGCTGCACGACCATACCCCACTTCAGGCGCCGCCTTGTCCGCGCCTATCCCGGCCCTGTTATAATCGCGCCAGACCTGCTCTTTGACCCAGACCCGCTCTTTGACATCGTCGATCCGTCAAGAATTCGCCCGCACCGCCCGGACGCCCTTGCTGCCGCCCGGTGCAGCGGGTGACAGACTGGCAGGGTCGGCCAACGGCCCTGTCACGGCGTTCAGCCCTGTCCAGACAGGCCTGCCGCCCTGCAATGGCAGGATGACAGACTGGCAGAGTCTTTTCAGGTCGAATTCAAAATTCCATGGCACGAGCGTTATCAGGCCAGACTGGACTGCCCGGCATTCAGCGCGACATGACCGCAATCGCGGCGTCCCGGATGCTTCGGGCGGTTTCATAGTGAAAACACCGGCTTGTCTGTGTTAGCATCACAGAGGTGAACCAATCCGGGGGCTTGCAATGAACCGACGCGACTTACTGGCCTTTGGCGGCGCGAGCGCGCTCACACTGGCGCTGCCGCGCCCGGCATCGGCGCGCACCGGCATCTCCATGATCAAGATGGTGTTTGTCGGCGATCATCATATCGGCAAGAGCAGCATGCTGGTTTCCTATACGACAAACCGGTTTCCGGTTGAGGGCATCGCCACCGGTTTCGATACCCTGACCGCCCATCTCGTCTATCAAGGCCAGCCGACGCAGCTGGAACTGACCGACACGCCCGGCGCCGAAGACTATGACCGCGTCCGTCCGTTATCCTATCCGGGTGCGGACGTGGTCGGGCTTGGCTTTTCGCTTACCGACCGCAGCAGTTTTGAGGCCGTGACCCAAAGGTGGCTGCCCGAAATTCGCCACCACCTGCCCGGGGCTCCCATCATCCTGATCGGCATGAAGGCCGACCTGCGCCATGATCCGAGCTGGGTGTTCAGCGATCCGGTCCCGCGCGAGGAGTGCGAGGCCCTGGCCGCCCAGATCGGGGCCGTGGCCTATCAGGAGAACTCGGCTGTGACGCAGGCGGGGCTCGCGCAGACCTTCCAGGCACTGATGGCCGCGGCGCGTGGCGAACCGGTCGACAGGTCCCGATTGCCAACGCGCCGTCAAATTCGTCCGGGCCAGAACGCGCTGACCCCGGCGCGCCGGCCAACACCACGCCGCGGCGGCAACTGAAGCGCCCCTGCCCCGTAGACGCACCGGGAACTAGCCGGCATGCGGACGCTGCAGCCAGTTCAGCATGGCTTGCGTTGTTTCCTCCGGCATTTCCTGCTGGATCCAATGGCCACAATCGAGTGTCACGACATCCGAATTCGGCACGAAATGCGCCAGGGTTTGCGATTTTTGCACCACATCCCGATCGCCATAGATCATGAGTGCGGGCTGGTGGATGATCGGGTCCGCATCGGCCAGTATGTGCCAGTTGCGGTCGAGATTGCGGTACCAGTTGACGCTCCCCGTGAAGCCGGATCCTTCAAAGGCCTCAACGAAGACGGCCAGCTCGCTATCGGACATCAACGGATCGCCCGCGGGCGTTTCCTGCCTTGCCAGATTGATCAATGCCATCCCCGGCTCCGGCTCACCGGGCTGTTGGTTCTTGCGGAAGATATTGCGCAGGAAACGATGCGCATTGGTATCAAAGACAGCGTCTGCGACACCCGGTTTCTGGTTGAAATGGACGAAATAATTGTCAGACCCCATGAGGTCTTCAAGAAATTCGACCCAGGGTTTCTCGCCCCGGTCCATATAGGGCACGCTCAAGGCGATCACCGCCTTCACCCGCGCCGGATGCAAGAGGGTCAGCCCCCACACGACCATTGCGCCCCAGTCATGGCCAACAAAGACCGCCTCGGCGTATCCGAAGTGATCCAGCAGCGCGACGAGATCGCCGGACAATTGCGTGATGTCATAATCGGTGATGCTGGACGGGCTCGACGAATGGCCATAGCCGCGCTGGTTCGGGACGATCACATGATAGCCTGCCGCGGCAAGCGCCGGCATCTGGTGCCGCCAGGAATAGGCGTGCTCCGGCCACCCATGACACAGGATAATCGGGTTTCCGGCGTTTTCCCGGCCGGCCTCGAAGACTTCCAGCTCCACGCCATTGACCGGGATGATGACGGGTTCAGGGATGTCGGTTGAATCGAACATTGCGTTTCCTCTGTGTGGGCTCGAGGCGACCCAGGCTGCGTCTCGCCTCGATATGTTGGTGCAGCACAGAGGGGTTTATTGGTGATCATGACATTTTATGTCATATTTGTTGCGTGACCCGCACAAACTCTTATTCCCGCCTGAAACGCCTCGAGCTTCTGGCCGCCCAGCTCAAGCAGGAGGGCTTTTGCACGATCCGTGACCTCGCCGAAGCGCACCAGGTGAGCGACCGCACGATCGCGCGTGACCTTCAGTTGATGCGCGACGAGCAAGGCCTCCCCATCGAGACCGACCGGGGTCGCGGAGGTGGTATCCGGATCGCCCGGAACTGGGGCGTCGGGCGACTAAGTCTCAGCTATGCCGAGGCGGTCGATCTGCTGATCAGCATCGCAGTCGCGGAGCAGATGCAATCGCCGCTCTTTCTCGGCAATCTCGCCTCGATCAGGCGACAACTCATCGCGTCCTTTTCGTCCGACAGGCGCGAACGCGTGGAGCGGCTGAAGTCGAGAATACTGATCGGATACACGGCATCAGCGACAGTCCAGAACACCATGGGCGCGGCCGATCTGCGTGCCATTCAACCCCTCCACCAGGGCTTTCTCGACCAGACGGCCATTCGCATCCGCTACAAGGCCGAGAGCGGCAAAACGACCGCGCGCGAGATCGAGGCACATTATCTCGTGCTGAATTATCCAGTCTGGTACGTGCTGGCCTTCGACAAGCTCCGAGCGGCGTGCCGGGTCTTCCGGTGTGACCGTATTCTGGCCGCCAACGCGACCGAGACACCGTTTGATTTACAGCCGCTGACGGCGTTCGAGCCGCCTGAAGGTGGATATTACGCCCTCAAATAGGGCAGATCCGGCCATGCCAGCCCGATTGGAGAATGGCCTGCTTTCCTGTCCGTCCTGCCAGAATAGCGACCGTCCCTGAACACCGGACTTGACCCCGAACCGTCAATGCGACTTATTCGCATTCACAAATTCCACAGGTTGAGGGCGAGCATATGACGATGGATCTGGTTCCGGTTTGGCTGGTGCAAGGCGGTTGGGTGATCTGGATTCTGGCCGTCGGATCGGTCATCTCGATCGCCGCGATTCTTTATGTTTTCGCGCGCCATTCCGCGGCGAAACTCCCCCTCACCCCGCGCCGGACCGAGGCCCTCCTCGCCGCCGCGCTCGGCCCTGAGGGCCATGTTGCGCGGGCGCCCTATGAAGTGCTGGCGGCAATGGCGAGCAAGCTGCGCCGCGCCGGCACGCCGCGTCAGGATATCCTCGACGAGTTGACGATTCTTGCAACCGAGCAATTGAACGAGTTGCGCACCGGCATGCGCCTGCTCGAAGTGATTGCCGGCGCGGCACCGCTGATGGGTTTGCTGGGCACGGTGCTCGGCATGATCGAGGCGTTCAAACAGCTCGAAATGGCGGGCAGCCAGATTGACCCTTCCGTCCTGTCTGGCGGGATCTGGCAGGCTCTGCTGACGACGGCTGCCGGCCTCATCGTGGCCTTGCCTGCGCTGATCGCCTGGCACCATTTTGATCGCGGCCTGGAGAATGCCCGCATCGCGATGAATGCGCTTCTGGCGCGAATTTCCAACGCCTTGCGCGCCAGCGAGCGCGCCGGTTCCGCCAATTAGGGCCGGCGCCATGATCCCCGAATCCACCCCACGGCGCAAACCCGCCACCGGCCTGACGCCGCTGATTGATGTCGTCTTCATCCTGTTGATTTTCTTCATGCTTGTGGTGCAGTTCAGCGAGTATCAGCAAGTTCCGATCACGGTCGTGACGACGACAACGGCGCCCGTCCAGGACAATCAGGACAACTGGATCCTCACCGCCGCCGGGGGTGGCGCCTGCCGCCTGCGCCAGGTCGAAATGTCCTGCGATGCTGCACTGGCTGCCCTGCCGGAGCGCCTGGCCAATCCGGTCGTCCTCGGCATCGCCGATACGGCGACTCTCGGCGAGGCCATCGACCTTCAGACCCGCCTGATCGAGCGCGGCCATGATGTCAGTTTCGGCCTGGCTGACGCAGTGCAACAGCCATGAGTCGCGGGGCCGATTTCATCGCGCGCCATGAGACGCGCCGACCGCCGGTTGAGGCGGCTTTGCCGTTGATTAATATCGTTTTTCTTCTGCTCATCTTTTTCCTGATGGCGGGCAGTATGCAATCGCCGATCGAGAAATCGATCATGGCACCAACCCAGACGGTCAGTTTCGATGATGTCGAATTTGTCCCTGCCGACTGGCTCTATCTCGCCGCTGACGGCCGTCTTGTTTTTCGCGGCGACGCGGTCGAACTCGCTGATATTGCGGGAACACTGATCCAAGATCGTGGCGTCCTGTTCGCCGATTCCGAGACCCCTGGTGCCAGCATCAACGCGGTGTTGCGGGCCTATGAGACCGCGGGATCGCAGGGGGTTTTGCTGATCACTGCGCGCGAGACACCCGTCGATGGATAAGGTCTCCGCCCTGCTTGCCGCAGCCCTGCTGCATGTTGCCGGTTTGACGGCCGTGCTCCTGCTATCCGCCCCCGCTGGTATTGCCGGACCTCAGGGGGGCGCCGAAACGGCCGCGCCGGCGGCGATGCGTCAGGTCAATCTGGTTCGCTTCACCCCGCCCGCGCCGGCGCCGGAACCCCAGTCTCAACCGGTCGAGGCGGAGATTATGCCGGTCGATGCCGTGTCCGACACGATTCTGCCAGACGTGATCGAGCCGCGCCCCGAACCGGTCCGTCCGGCACCGCCACCGCGTCCCGAGCCTGAGCCTGAACCTGAGCCGGAACCAGAGCCGGAGCCCGAACCTGAACCCACCGAAGCGGTCGAGCCCCTGCCCGAATCCGAGACGCCATCAGATCCTGCCGCCACGGCCACTGACGGCCAAAGCGCGCCCGGCACTGCGCAGCAGGACGGTCCGGCCAGCAGCGAGGCCACCAGCCAGGAGCCGTCCGCCAGACAGGGCGCGCGTTCCGGCCGCGAAGGCCGCCGCGCGGCGCGCGAGCAACGCGATTATATCCGCGCCCTGATGGCGGCGCTCGTTGAGCATCGCGTCTACCCGCCCGAACTCATGCGCGCCCATGTCGAAGGCGTTGTCCGTATCCGCTTCACGATTGATCGGACGGGGCATGTCCTCTCGGCCGAACTGGCGGAAACCTCCGGCCATGCCGGGCTTGACCAGGCTGCGCTGGCGGTTCTTCAGCGCGCCAGTCCGCTGCCACCCATTCCTGATTCCATGGGCCTTGAACGGCTCACCATCACCCTTCCCATCGAATTTTCACTCATCACCAACTGATTTTCCGGAGACCCCAATGACCCGAACGTCCCCCGCCATCCGGCGCCCCGTCAGCTTGCGCCACACCACCACAACCAAGGCCGGCAGCCACAAAGCCATGCTGGCGCTGGGCGCATCGGCCATGCTGCTCGGCGGCCAGGCCATGGCGCAGCAGGCGGGCGAGGAAGGCACGCTTGAACTCGACACGCTACGGATTGAGGAGCGTACGCTCGACACCAATCCCTATGCGGAAGACGGCGCGCCCTACAAGGCCCGCATTTCCGGCGATAGCCGCCGTACCGAAACCATCGCCGAAACCCCGGCGACCATCAGCGTTCTGACCCAGACCGCGATGCAGGAAGCGGGCACCACCGATCTGCGCGAAACCCTCGACCGTCAGCCGGGCATCACGCTGGGCACCGGCGAGAATGGCAATGCCTTCGGCGACCGCTATGTCATCCGCGGCCATGAAGCACGCAGCGATGTTTTCGTCGACGGTCTGCGCGATCCGGGCATGACGATCCGCGAAAGCTTTGCGGTCGAGCAGATCGAGATCACCAAAGGGCCAAGCTCGACCTTCGCCGGGCGCGGCTCGACCGGCGGTGCGATCAACTCGATCACCAAACAGGCTGGCCTGGAATATGACTTCAACAATTTCGAGCTGGGCATCGGCACGGACGGCTATCGCCGCTTCACACTCGATTCCAACATGCCGCTCAGCGACACGGTCGCGCTGCGGGCCAATCTCCTGCACGCCTATGAGGAAGTGCCCGATCGCGGTCCGGCCGAGCGTGAGCGCAATGGTGCGGCCCTCTCACTGGCCATCGAGGCCAGCGACACGCTGAACTTCGTCGCCGATTACTATTTCCTCGACGCTTCAGGCGATACTGATCTGGGGACCTATATCATTCCCGGTGGCGGCGCGCCGGTCGACGATATCCCGGTCTATCTGCAGAACCAGGATTTCCTGGAATCCACGGTCAATGTCTTCACCTTCCGCACCAGCTGGGACGCGGCCGACAATCTGCGCATCGAGAATGCGCTGCGTTATGGCACAACGGAAAACGGCTATGTCGCCACCGGCGCACGCGGCACGGATCGCGACGCGACCGATCCTTTCGCCCCCGGCGCACCGACCATCGGTCTGAGCACCCACCAAGGCTGGCAGGAAGTGGAATATCTCGTCAACCAGGCCAATGCCTTCTGGGATACCGAATGGGCGGGCCTGTCGCACAGCTTTGTGTTCGGCGTCGAGTATTCCGATCTCAGCGTCATCAATGGCGTCTATGACATCACCAATACCGGTGCGACCAATTGCGTGACCTCCGGCCGCGGCGGCGCCCAGCCCAATTACTGCATCCTCGACGCCAATGGCGATACGGTCGCCAATCTGGGCACGCTGATGGGCCGTGATATCAGCCGCGGGGCCCAGGATTCAGACTATAATGTCGACACGCTCTCGCTTTACGCGATGGACACGGTCGAGCTGACCGATCAGCTTTCGCTCTTCGCCGGCGTGCGCCTCGACAGTTTCGATTACAGCAATGGGCTGACCCGGGCCGGCACCACAACCTCGTATGATTATTCTGACGAATTGTGGAATGGCCATATCGGTCTGGTCTTTGACGTCACCGACGATGCCAATATCTATCTGAGCCTCTCGACGTCGAGCAATATCAATGGCGGCGAATCCGATGTCGGCGGCAGCTGTGGTTATGGCGGGCTGTGCGGCACGCCGGACCAGGTCGTGCTGAGCGAGCCGGAAGACACCCTCAATATCGAGCTCGGCAGCAAGTGGAGCTTCTACGACGACCAGCTTTTGTTCACGGTGGCAGCCTTCCAGATCACCAAGTCCAATGTGATGGAAAATGTCGGCAGCGACTATGAGGCGCTCGGAACGCTCAACACCGGCGAAAACCAGGTCACCGGGATTGAATTCGGTCTTGTCGGCAATATCACCGACGAACTTTCCGTCCAGTTCGGCGCCGCCTTCATGTCGTCGGAAGTGACGGAATCGATGACGGCCTCCCAGATCGGCGGCACGCTGAGCAATTTTGCCGATAACAGCGCCTATCTTCAGCTGCGCTACCAGGCGACGCCGCAACTCTCCTTCGGTGGTGCCATGACCTATTCCAGCGAAATGTTCTCGGGTCAGCCCGATTCCGCTGGCGGCAGCTATGAAATCCCGGCCTATACGGTGCTTGACGCCTTCGCGACCTGGGAATTCACCGGGCAGACGAGCGTGCGGCTGAATGTCGGCAATCTCACCGACGAAAATTACTACACGGCGGCTTATCGCAGCGGCGCCTTCACCTATATCGGTGATGCCCGCAATGTCCGCCTGACCCTCGTCTCCTCCTTCTAACCCCTGGCGGGTGTCGGCCAGCGCCCCGGCGCTGGTTGACACCCGCAGCCGGCTTGCCGATGACTGGCGTCATCGCGGCCCGTACCGGATTTTTGCCATGCTGATCATCATCGAAAACGTGCTCGACAAGGCTGGTGTCCAGGCCCTGCGCGACCGGCTCGACCCGGCCGACTGGGTTGATGGCAAGGCCTCGGCCGGTTCGGTTTCGCAGGCCGTGAAGCGCAATCGCCAGCTCGACCAGAATAGCGATACCGCGATCACGCTCGGCAATCACATTGTGGGCATTCTCGGCCGCCACCCGACCTTCATTTCCGCGGCCCTGCCGCAGAAAATCTACCCCCCCATGTTCAACAATTATGCCGGCGGCGGCACTTATGGCGCCCATATCGACAGTGCCATCATGCATGTCGACCGCGCCAACATGACCGTGCGCACGGATCTCTCCGCCACCCTCTTCCTGACCGAGCCCGAGGATTATGACGGCGGCGAACTGGTGATCGAAACCAGCTATGGCGCCCAGCCCGTCAAGCTCGCCGCCGGCGATCTTGTGCTCTACCCGGCGACCAGCCTGCACCAGGTCACCCCGGTCACGCGCGGTGCCCGTATCAGTTCATTCTTCTGGATCCAGAGCATGGTGCAGGACGGCGCCCGGCGCGAAATGCTCTACGATCTCGACCGCACCATCCAGCAACTTCGCCAGGACCATGACGACAATGATCCCCGCCTCAACAGCCTGACCGGGATCTATCATAATCTGATGCGCCAATGGGCGGTGGTCTAGTGCCCCATTCCAGCGCCCTGCCCGCCTCTCCGAGA
>TARA_R110000868_G_scaffold181220_7_pt1 | contig 11127 bp, 16 predicted proteins | sample TARA_R110000868 | Tara Oceans TARA_R110000868 (sample SAMEA4397489) | marine metagenome | biome: Polar Biome; feature: [SRF] surface water layer (ENVO:00010504); material: water (ENVO:00002006), including particulate matter (ENVO:01000060) such as... | depth 5 m | reverse complement strand
TGTTCAAGCGCAGAAGGTACAATACAAACTCCTACAAAAATAGATTATAATATCTTAGCTTTAGTATCAGTAGTAGCAATAGTAGGATTAGTAATTATAGCAAAAAAATAAAATATGATTCAAGTACAAACAATTTCAGATGCTGCAATCTTAGTTCCAAATAAAGAACATGAGAACTTTACAGATACAGGTCGTAAAATAAGTGCTAATACGGTATTAAAAGGCAACCCTACCATCATTAAAGGAAAGCGTAAAGGTGAGCCATTCGATTATAAATTATTTGTAACCGATAAAAACGACTTTATATACTTAAATAAAATAAAAACAATGAACAGAACAGAAGTAATGTTAGGAGCAGATGCAGCACCAAGTGCTACAGTTGTTAAAACCCCATCAGATTCAAATTTCGGAATGCGCCCAGTTTTAGGCATTATTATTGGAGCATTAGCAGGCTACTATTTAGCTAAGAAAAAATATCCAGCTAAAATTAAAATGTTTACCGTAGGTGGTGCAGTAGCAGGATTCGCAGTAGGAAAATATATTCAAGGAACTGGATTAGTATTATTTAAAAAATCTAAATAAAATGGAAAACGCAAGAATTATTAAATTAGATGCTCCTTTAACAGTTACAGTTTCTAGTTTTGGAGAGGCTTTCGGAGAATATTCGGAATTAAGAGGTAGAGGTCGTAAAAAAAGACAAGCTCGAAGACAAGAAAGACGTATGACTCGTATTTCTGATAGAGCAACTCGTAAACGTGCAAAACAAGAAATGAGAGCTGAACAACAGGAGGCACGCCAAACCCGTAAAGATACTCGTAAAACTCGTAGATTAGCAAGAAAAGAAATGGGAGCTGATGAGCCAGAAGCAGAATCTACTGAAAATGGTGCACCAGAACCACCTGAAGGTGAGCCAATGGGAAATCCTGACCAATATATTCCTGGAGACGAAGGACAAGGAGGGTATCAACCAACCGAAGAAAGCGATTATGAAGATAGTGAAGAACAAAACCCCTCAGAAGATGAAGAAAGCGGTGCTGATGGAGAGTATTACGATAGTTTCGATGGAACTTCTGGAATAGAATACGATAATTTAGGTTCAAACGATGAGATTTATGCTTTACAAGATGATGATTTTTATTCTTTTGTAGATGAAAGTTCAAGTGCTGATGGATTTAGCGAAAAAAGAGTTAGAGCCAGAATAGGTAAAGGCACTAAAAGTGTAGCAATGAAGTCGGAGTGGAACAAAGAAATGGTTTCACGTTTACAAGATAAAGTTGATGCAATTGATGCAGAACTTAATGCTGGAACATCTCCTGAAAGAGAAAATATGTTAGGTATTAAAAGAGCAAAGTTAATTGAAAATATTACTTTACATAAAGATAGAGCAGTTAGTTTTGATGGCTTAATGGAAAGTTACGTTAATGCAGAAGGAGAATATTCAGGAATAGATGGCGATTATGATAGTGAAGAAGGAGAATTTTCAGAGGCAAGAGGAAAAAAATCAGCTAAAGGAAAACTAAGTACGCAAGAAGTAAGTAGAAGAAAAGCAAAAATATTACAAAGAAAAAAGAAGCGTTTTGCTGAAGTTTCTGCAGCTAAAAGAGAGGCTAGAAAACAAAGAGTAAAAGTTAGAGGATTAGCAACTAAAGTATCTAAAAATCTTAATCCTAAATTCGGAAAAGATTATATAGTAATACCAGAAAAAGAAATAGGTAAAAGTAGTGCAGAAGGAACTGGTTTAATTGCCTTAGATGATATTAACGATTTTGATGCACCAAAAGAAAATGAATATTCATTAGCTAGCGGAGAGAGATTAAAAAATATAAACTGGAAAGGTGTTTTAATAGGTATAGCGATTGCAGGATTAGCAATTTACGGAGCAAAAAAAGCAAAATTATTTTAATAAAAACCACTTACTTGAAAGAGTAGGTGGTTAAATATAAGCTATGGCTAAAGAATTTTATAATGATTTAATAAAATATGTTTCTGCATCGGACACAGCCAATGCAAATTCTCTTTTAATGAAAGAGGTAGGTAAATCGTTAGCAAAAAACAAAAGTGATTTTGTAGAATTACTAACTAGCAGTGGTGTTCCTGCAAACGATTCAATGACTGATACAGAACTTATAGATGCTTTTATAAGTAATATATCCACTAATAAAACTTTAAAGATTAGCACAGCTTATATGATAAATAAACGCAATGCTTTTTTAAATGCAGATGGAGTTGAGCAGGTAAGCGATAAAGGTGTAAAAGTATCTTATAAAGTAATGAATGATTTTTTTGATAATGCAGATAATAATGAAGATTATGAAAATGCAGAAGGTGAAGAAAAATCTAATTTTATTCCAATAGGAATGATAGCAAGAAAAGCAAAAAGATTTTTTAAAAAAGATAAAGCGCAAGAAGATATTAAAGACGGTGTAGTTGAAGTAAAAAAAGTAGAAGCAACTGTTAAACAAAAAGAATTAGAATCAAAAGCAAAAAATAAAAAAATACTAATTATTAGTGGAGTAAGTTTATTAGGTTTAGCTATAATTGGTTTAGTAATATATAAATTAAAAAACAAATAAAATGAAAATTATTACAGCATATCCTATTATTGAAAATGGAAAATTAGTAGGAAATAAACTAGCAGCAGATACTTTAAATTATTCAAGTGCTATTGGTAAAAAAAGAAAAAGGTCAGGAAAATTAAAAGGCTTAATTGGAAGTGGAAAAGTTAAAGGATTTTTAGAAAAAACTGGAGGCGTTGCTACTGGTTTAGCTACCCTTTTAGGTGGAGCACCTACATCATCTCAACAAGACCAATTAGCGCCTCCCGTTGAAATACCAAAACCACCTATGTCTACTACTACAAAAGTTTTAATTGGAGTAGGAGTAGCTGCAGTTTTAGGAGTAGGAATTTATTTTGTAATGAAAAAGAAATCAAAGTGATTGTAAGAAGTAGCATAAATAGAAATAGTCGGGCTAATAGAGGTAATCCCATTGGTGGCGTTATTGTAAAAGGTGGAAATAATCCAGCAGGACAAAGGCTTGATGATAATAAACCTATCGTTATTGATGTTAAAGCGTATTCAAATATTGATGGTAATAATGCAGATGAGGTTAAAGATTTTCAGCGTTATGCAATATCAAAAGGAGTAAATTTAGATTATATTAGCAAGTCTACAGGTCTATTGGTTTCTGGAGAAAATTCGATAGACGGTATTTACGCAGCTGTAACAAAAGCCGCATATAAAATACACGGAGCTGATTGGGAAAAAACTAGACCTGCTAAAGACAAACCAAAAGAAGAAGTAAAGAAAGAAGAAACTAAAAAAGAAGAAACTAAAAAAGACGAAGTAACTGTTACTAAAGATGCAAATGGAAATACAATTACTGTAACTAAAAAAGCAGACGGAACTACTACAACTGTTATTACAGATAAAAATGGTAAAGTAATTTCTAAAAAAGAAAGCGGATTATCTGAAAATTTAAAGATAGGTTTAATTATTGGTGGAGGAATATTAGTTTTCGGATTAGTTATTTTTGCATTATCCAGAAAAAGACAAAGACAATCTATAAATATTAAAATAAAAAAATGATAGTAAAAAGTAAAAATCCAATAAGAATAGTAAACGTTTCTATTCAATCAAATGATAGTTTTTCTTATGCTATTGGAGATAAGATTGCTGATAAGATTGCAGAAAAATATGGAGATGGTGATGATTCTGTTACTAAAACACAAGGAACAGAGGCTGAAAAAGCGGCAGTTTATGGAGCTGGTAAAAAAACTAAAACAGGTTTCTTTTCAAAACAAAAAAGAGAAGAACGTAAAGCTGTAAGGGTAGATAAAAGAGAAACAAGAAGAAAAAAACGTATAGCAAAATATGGTGCAAGACCATTGATAGGAATGTTAAAAGCTGGTAAAAAAGCATTTAAAGACCGTTTGCCTAAATTAAAGAAAAAAGCAGATGGTAATTATGAGAAAACTTTACCAGACGGAAAAACAGTAGATGTTCCTAAAGAAGCTGTAACTATACTTCCTGCACCAAAAGATGCACCAGCAGGAACTCCACCTTTAGCAGTTGAAAAAGCTGAATTAAAAACGGGTGGTCAAATAGCTACAGAAAAAGTAAACGGAGAAGTTGTTGTAACAAATACATATACAGAAAACCAAACTGAAACAGCAACTGATAATAATGGTAAAGAGCAAGTTTACAAAATAGCAGATGTAGTTGACGAAGGGAGTGAAGAAGCAAAAAAACCAATGAGTACTTTAGCAAAAGTAGGAATAGGAGTTGGAGCAGCTGTAATATTAGGCGTTATTGTTTATTTAGTAGTTAGACCTAAAAAATAATGAATATTACAAAAACATTAACTATATTAGCACTTATAGGAGTTGGTGTAGTAATTTATAGTAAATACAAAACTAATCCTAAAAAACAAACTATAATTAAAAAAGATTAAAATGGAAAAACGTAGCAAATTTGCATTAAAAGCGGATAAAAATTTAAAAGCAATGGGAGCTGGCGAAAGAACTTCTAAAAAAGTTTCAACTATTCGTAAGGCTGATGGTAGTTCATTTAAAAGAAGAAACGCTAATCAATATTATAACGATGTTGATGGAATTAAAGGAGATAGAAGCCTTATTGGAGAAAGAGAATATACAGAAAAAAGGTTAAATAGAACGGATAAATTTAATACAGGAGGAACTGCTGATAGCGCAGAAAACGGTGGAGCAAACATCGGAGGCACTTTAGGTTCGTCTATGATGAGACGTGGAGGAGTTGCTCAATATAAAGTAGGTGATTTAGTAAGATTTAAACTAAATGACCCAGACGTTATGTCAGGGGAAATGTCAGAATTAGGATATGAAAATGGAGATATTGTAAGCGCTAAAATAGTATATTTGAAGAAAGAAGGTAATGGATTAAATGTTGACGTTAGAACATCTAAAGGAATTACTTGGAATATTGACTCTTCGGAATTTATTGAAGAAAAAGAAAAAGGCGGAAAGTTAATCGGCAAACAAAAGAATTTAGATTTAAACAAGAATGGCAAATTAGATTCTAACGATTTTAAAATGCTAAGAGGTAAAAAAGGCAACGGTGGCGGTACAGGCGTATCAAGTCAAACAGGTTTTGCAGAAGGAACTAACGCTGATTTGTTAATGAACAAAGATTATTTAGCTTATGCTAACGGTGGAGGATTAGCAAATGTTCCAGAGAGTTTCCCTGAAACGGATGCTATGAGTTATAAAAAAGGCGGAACATCTGATAGTGATTTTGAAAGAGATTATAAAAAAGTTAAACAGCACATTAAAGAAGGTTATGGTAATATAGATTCAGGTTATGTAGAAACAACTTGGGAAAATATGTCAAATATAACCTACTCGGCAATTGAAGATAAGTTAATAAAAAGATTAAAAAAAGACGGCTTATTTAATTATGCTAACGGTGGTTCAATAAAAGGTTTTGAATATTCAATAGGCGGACTATAAAAAAAATAAACAATGGCAAATAAATCATACGTTTTAGTTCAAGATTTTAATGCTCCTTATGTAGTAGCTACAGGGATGGCTCATAAGCCTTCTCGTATTATGATTAAGAAGTATAGAAAAGGAGATATAATTGAAGGAGAATTAAAAACAACAGGAGGCAAGCCTACGATAGTATTAGTTCGTGGAGTTATACCTATTCCAGTAACAATGCTAAGAGTAGTTGTTACAAAAGAAATTTTAAGTAGTGCAAATTCATTACCTAACGCAAAGCCTCAATTAAATACAGCAACGACTATTAACACGGTTTCGGCAAAGAAAACAAATACTCGTTATTTAGATGCTGGAATTATAGGAGCAATAGCTGGAATTGGAGCTGTATATTTAGCTGAAAAGCAAGGATGGCTTACTACTACTGAACAAAAATATAAGTTATATGGAGCTGCAATCGGAGCTGTATTAGGAATGTATATAGTTTATAGAAAAAAATAAAAAATGCACAAAATAATAGATACAGATAATAGAAGTTTCTCTTTAAATATTACAATTACATGTGAAGGTAAAAAAACTTTTCGTGTATGGGCAGAAGATTACGGTAAAAAAAATAGTAAATATGCCGATAGAATTATAAGTGTAGAAGGAACTCGTACTATATTTTTTAGTTTCCCAGTTTCTCCAAAACAAATATTTTTTGGCTGTTTAAATACTACAAATCCTAAAGACGAAAAGTTTAACGTTAAAATAGATAATGCACCGTTAAAAGCATATAATATTGCTATGGATGCAGAAACTATTGATTTTGTTCAGTTAGCTATTCAATTTAGTCAAGTTGCAGGTTTTAAAATACCTGACCAAAGAGGCACTGTTTATCAAACTAGTGATGGCCACTTTAAAATTAAATATTTACCAGTAATTATTGATTTAGCAACAGGAACACCAATGTCAACACCTGCAAGAATTGGACATAATACTGGTTTAATAGAAGTAGCTGCAGCAAAGTTTGGTAATTATACTATTCCAATGAGATTAGCTATTTTATTACACGAATTTTCTCATAAATATAAAAATCCAAAAATAGGTTTAGAAATAGGAAATGAAATTGGAGCTGATATAAATGCTTTATATATTTACTTAGGTTTAGGATTTAGTAAAATAGATGCTATTTGTGTTTTCGGACAAGTGTTTTTAAAAGCACAAACTCCTCAAAACCAAGAGAGAATGAGAAAGATTATGGATTATATAAATAAATTTGAAAACCAAGAGTTCGCAAAATTAAGTTAAAATGGTAGAAAGTAATAGTTTATCACAAAAAGAGATTGATGAAATAAATCAAAAACTCGCTCAGTTTATCGGAGAGGATTCTTCGTATGGGTTTGATGGAGTAGACATTGATGATGAATTACCAAGCTTTGCAAATCCAGAAGATTATGAATTATTAGATGATAGCTTTAACGATATTGATTTTAGTAGTTTTAAAGGCGACACAAAACAGAATTTACATAAAATAAATAAAACAATTAGTAATAGAAAACCTACTAAGCGTTATATAAAAAAACCTTTTCAACCATTAACAAAAGAGTTTGGAGTTAATAAAAAAGCTACAATTATAGGAAGTAAGCAACGTAAAATGGGTAAAGTTATAGTTCCTAATGATAGAAAAGTTATTATAGAAGGAGTTAGTAGTTTTATGTTAAGCGATTCAAAAGATAGTGATGCTTTAAGAAACATAGGTTATTATAAAGGACAAAAACAACAGCAATTAGTTTTAATCTTTAATAATAGTACGCCTAATGATTTTACTTTAGAATTATTTAATCCGTCTATGCCTTTAGATTATTTATATTCAACTTCGTTAAATCTAAATAGTCAAATACAAGTGGCTGGAGGTAATGTAGAATATAGCGATGTATTATTTAATATCTTAGCAAATCCAGTTATGATAACAAGTGCAACTTTTACTATCTCTGGCCCACAAACTACTCAACAAAAAGCTGTATCTTTACAGTTAAAAGATAAATACGTTAATGGTGTTACTAAAATTGACCCGATAAATTTAGCTTTACAAATAGATAATATGCAGGTTGAAGGAAATAATATATCTTTTAGCTTATTTGACGTATATAAAAAACCTTATATTCCAGATGGAATGAGTGTAGTAAATTATAAAGTTTTAGCAGGAAATACAATAACGATGGCTTTCTTTTATGAACAAAAATCTATTAAGAAATTGTTTTTTGAAGAAGCTAGAAAAATATATAAAAGGGTTTAATTATGACAATGTTTAGTACAAAATATCCTAATACTATACGCACGGTAAGTGGTAGTACGCCAGTATTTAATACGGATTCTATTTTAGCTATAGATACATCTACAATCGCTGGTGTCATAAATTTAGGTATAATCGCACAAGGGTTTTGGAATACTACTTGGAAACTTTATATTTATGATTCTAGCAATAATGCATCGGTAAATAATATCACTATAAATGCTGGAGCTGGGCAAACGATAAATGGTTCATCAAGCGTTACTATTTCAACAAATGGGGGTGGTTATTTAATTAGAGTTTTAAGTAATACTCAATTCATAGGTACAGCTTCTGGAGGCTCGTCTGCAATATCATTAACTACAACAGGAACAAACGGAGCATCTACCTTAATAGGAAATACTTTAAATATTCCAATTTATGGTTCAGTAATTCAATTAACCAAAGCGGCAATGGTTGTCTTAATAAATGCAAATACAGTTGTAAAAGGGCAACTATATCAAATAACAGATGCTGGTTTTACTGATTTAGGGGTTATAGTTACAGGTACTTCAACTTCTTCTATAAGTGCAAATGGAACGGGTTTATTTTATAATGCAGATTATCAAGGAGTAGGTGATTACTCAAGTACAACACCAACTTATAGTGGAACTAATAGAGGCATTTGGTATTCTACTTATGTAGGTGCTATTGCTGTTGGAGACGTAGTTGTATGGAATAATTTAAACTATATAAATTTAACTGGTGTTTGGGGTACAGCTCCAAATACAGACACAACTAATTGGTTGTTGTTATCAAAAAGTTCAACTACAGGTTATATAAAAGCCTCAGATTTTGTTAATTATAATATTGGTGGTAATTATATTGTTTTTAGAGCTGATAATTTAGGCAATCAAGTTTCATTAGGGGGTAAAGTTGGTTCATTTCTTACTTTACTAGACTGGCCGTGGGGAAATTCAAAGTGCACTAGAAATATAGTTTTAGGTGATTCTGAATTAACAGGAATAACCAATAGTGGGCTTACTATTACATTTAATTTTATTGAAAGTTCTAAAATCACAGATTCAACTTTGGATTTAAGCTCAGGTAGTTTTACTGATAATTATATTCAATCATCGGTAATAACTTTTGGAAAAAATAATGGTGAATTTAGTTCTAATATGATAAATTCATCTAGCGTAAGTATAGATTCTATTTTTGTAAATTCAGGAGCGAATAGTAATATAATAAATTCAGGTTCTACAATAATAATAACTGATTTAGGTGCAGTTTCAACATTTTCAAGATTTGGAAATAATGTTATATCTAACGATTCAACCATAACAGTTACGAAATTAGATGGAATTATAGAATTATGCACATTGAGTAGAGGAGGAACTTTAAACATAGGCACTTTAAGCACTTCTATAGTTATTGGTAAATGTGAAGTAAGCGATATTAACACAGTTACATTACCTTTAGTGCCTTCTAGTTTAATCGGTTATTGTATAAGAAAAGGATTTAGTAATTGGGAAGAAACTTTAGACGCCACTACTGCTGTTACAGGTAGCACTTTAACGATACCTACAGCATCAAGTTTCGTAGGAGTTTTTAAAATCTCTAATATATCAGGAACAACATTAGATACTTTTGTAAATGTAACATCAAATCATAATATAACAGTACAGCCAGATGCTGGAAGTACATCAACATTTATAATTGCACCAGTTTCAATAAGTTTAGCAATAGCAGATAATGTAATAGAGGCGGCATCAGCATCTGGTGCTACAACATACGTAGGCAGAGTAAATGGTTGCGATGAAGCAATATTAGGAAAAGTAGGAAATTTAGTAGGTTTAATAATAAAAAATATCTGGATATAAAAAAATGAAAAAAGTACAAGTAAATTTACCAGTATACGTAAAATTAGCAATAGGATTATCTATACTAGGGGTTGTAGGTTTTGTAACATACAAAATATACAAAAAGATAACAAGTGTAGGCGAGGGTAAAGATGAGCAAAAAGTTTTAGACCTTGTTGATAAAGAACTTAAAGATAGAATAAAGGCAGGAGAAACTTTATCAAAAGCATTATCAACATATCAATCTACAGCAAACTCTATTGAAGAAAAATTAAAAGGTTGCGAACTAACAGATGAACCAGAAGTTGCTGTAATTAAATTAGTAATTAGTCAAGTTAAAAAACCAATAGATTGGCTACAATTAACAAAGGCATTTGGAAAAAGAAAAATTCCAAATTGTTTAGGATTTGAAAGTACAGAGTATGAATTAGGTAATTTACTTAAAGACCAATTAGACACAAAATTAACGCTATTTGGTGTTAATACTGAAGTTAAAGCAGATAATTTTTATTATAACGTAAGAACATCTGGCGTCAAAACAACATTTGATATATTAAATATTTATTTAAAGAAAATAGGAGTAACCGTATAACATGAAACCAATAACTAAAAAATACATTCTAGCAGGAGTCGGATTAACAGTAACAGGAGTTATTATTTATTTTGCCTATAAATATATTGATAGAAAAATAACGGAAAAAAAATTAAGGGAGGGTAAAATTAAATCTGATAAAGATGCTCCACCTGACGAAAAAATAATAAAGCCTGCCGAAATTCCACAAATGATTGGAAAAACCGTTTATCCAAAAGTTTATGTAAATGTCCGTTCCGAAAATTATGTAGATAATCGTTGGCCAAATAACTTTATAGGTAAGGTTGATGCTCCTAATCCCGTAGGTAAAGTATTGGACGTAACCATAAATGGAGAAGGTGCAGTTTGGTATAAAGTAGCGCCAATAACAGCTAACTTAAAAGATGATAAAACTTTAGGTTCAGCTAATAAAAAAGCTACTACTGGATATGTACGAGAAGATAATATAACTTTAAAATAAAATGGAAAAAAATAATAAAACCGTCTTAATTGTAATTTCTTCACTTCTATTGATAGGTGGGGGTATTGCTGGATATATATTTTGGAGAAAATATAAAAGCAAAAAAGATATGGAAACCTTCAAAAACACTATGGAAACTGTAAGGAAAAAAATGTTAGATGATATTGCAAAAGCAAAAGCAAGTCCCGAATATGCAGAATATTTAAAAAAGGGCGGAAAACCTTTTTAGGATAATAATAAAATAAAATGGAAAAAAATACTAAAATGATAATCGGAACAGTTTTATTAGTAGGTGGTTTAGTAGCTGCAAATAAAACGGATAATAAAAATATTAACGTAGCTATAAAAGAGGATGTAGGAAATAAAACTCTATCTTTTATTGTAGCTGGAATAGGCGCATATATATTATATAAATCAATCAAATAAAAACCAAAAAAAGAAAAAAATGAATAATCCAACAGTAGTAAAAGGAATGAAGGTAGCAACTAT